>OCHL01001355.1_pt1 | contig 15884 bp, 20 predicted proteins | sample 1538421 | NCBI WGS metagenome assembly OCHL01 (sample SAMN04571690, study PRJEB22368) | human gut metagenome | biome: human gut; material: stool | host: Homo sapiens | place: Luxembourg | collected 2012-06-01 | reverse complement strand
GCCGTAATAGTTCCTGAAGTAATTATCAAAAAAAAATTCCACCTTTGCAGAAAAAATGAATTTAGAAAATTTGACTCAAATAGTCCAACATGAGATTAATGCCATCGCACAAGTAAATAAATTAAAAAGCCTTTGCTGCCAGCTTTCTATTACAGCTAAAGACTACTCTACCATCATTAATATATCGCCTAACTTCATAGCTCAAAAGAATCTTGGAGGCAGCTATGATACAATTATTCATGAAGTATCAGAAGATAATTCTGTATATCACTCCCCTATCGAGATTTTCAATCTCATCATGGAAAGCAAAAAGATTTCACCAAATACTAAGCTAAACTATAAAAGGACGAAAGAGCTGCTTATAGAATTTGCTCCATTGGCCAGCTATCAAGATATAGATAAACGATTCATAAGAGCATTTGAAATTTATCTGACTCGTAAAAATCTTTGTGCAAATACAATTCTTAAATATCTGAAGTGTCTCAAAAGAGCATTAAGGCTTGCGCAACAAACCGGGCAAATAAAAGAAACAATAGAGGAACTATTCTCACTAACGGTGACAAAAGCAGAAATAATCCGGAAAGAGTCTCTTACCCCTCACGAGCTTAATAAGCTCCAGGAATATTTAATTTCCAATTTTACAAATATGGAAAGCGATTATCGAGAAGCGCTTTCAGCATTTTTATTTTCATGTTATACCGGCATACGCTACTCTGACATATGTCAATTGACATATGCAGATATGAAACGCATTAAAAACAAAAGATGGCTCATCTTCACCATGCAAAAAACAAAACAAAAAGTATATGTGCCACTCGACCAGATTTTCGGAGGAAGAGCATTAAAAATTATGAGACTGTTTCACCGTACTCGAGGAAAATTGTTTTATCTTCCCAGTAATGCCAAATGCAATAGAGTAATTAAGAGAGTATACAAAAATCAGCAAATAGGGAAAAAGAATATATCATTCCACACCGGAAGACACACAGCAGCTACTCTCCTACTTTTTTATAAAATACCGTTGACAACCATTCAATCCATTTTAGGGCATACCCATATAACTACCACTGAGATATATGCAGAACAGAATGAAGCGACAATATACAACTCAATTAAGGGTGTGAAATTCAAGGAATTTATTTGAAAAAGGCAGGTACGCCGTGACACGTACACTGCCCAGGTCGAAAGGACCGTCGAATTTCTATGCAAATATAAATATAATCATCATTCCATACAAATCATAGAAATAATGCATTCTCAGATTATGGGCATCCATATATTTATATTTCTACGCATCTATATTTCTACATGTTTATATGTTTATATGTTTATATTTCTACGCATCTATATTTGTAGATATGCAGAAATGTATTATTTTTGCATTGTCGAATTTCTAAAACATATATTATGATAAAAACAATTTGTCCACTGAACTACAAAGGCGGTGTAGGTAAGTCTACAACCGCATACAATCTGGGCGTTGCCCTATGGTTACTTGGTAAGAAGGTTTTACTTATTGATACGGATACTCAATGCAACCTCACTAATCTCATCGGATTCTCACAAAAAGAAGGGGATGCAACCTTCTATGAATGGTTGACTAAAGAAGAACAAAAGATGCCGGCATATGAACAATATCCGGGTTTATATTATGTACCTGCATCTTATGAGCTTTCCAACATCGAGAGTTACCTGATGAACAAGAGAAATAGAGATAAAATACTTGCCAAGAAATTGTCTCCTTACCTCTCCCCTCTCCCTAACGGGGATTACTTGTTCGACTATATCATTATTGACTGCGCACCGAAAGAGGGAATCGTTAATGACAACGTCATGAGCGCAAGTGACTATGTGCTGATACCTACAGAATGTTCAGGATTCTCTTTGCAAGGAATGCAGAATCTTATGTTCTCAATAAAAGATGTGAAAGAAAACCTGAATGAGAAACTTGAAATTCTCGGTTTCTTACTTATCAAATATGACAAGCAAACAAGAATCTCCAAGCAGGTTACAGAGTTCTTCGAAACTAACTATCCAGACAAGGTTTTTAAAACCAAAATCAGGAAGAATGTAAAGTTCGATGAATCCCCATTAAGGCATCAAGGAATTTTCGAATACGCACCCGATGCTAACGGAGCTGAGGACTACATGTCATTGGCTGAAGAAATAACGGGTGAGAAGCGTCCAGAAGATTGGAGAGAAAAGTCTCTGCACGCCTGGAATGTAAAAAATAACATTAAAGAAGAGGAGGAATAAGTATGGCCAATAACAAGCCTATAGATTTTGGAATTCAAAGCTTCATGGATAACGTGGCAGAAAATAAGCCTGCCACACCTTCTGTAGAATCGGCAAGCATCGCCCAGAACGAGGTAAGACAAGAAGTAAAGCGGTCTCCAGGTCGACCAGCTAAATCTACGCAGCGTTCTGAGCGATTAATCTTTAAACTCGATACAAAATCTTATACAGAACTATCCATGATTAAAGTATTAAACCGTCTGGATATTCAGGACGTTGTTTTTGCTGCCACGGTAAAGTTTCTGAAGGAGTTCAATTCTGATAAGGGATTGACAGCTGAAGGAATCGAGTTGGTAAAGGAGATAAAAGAACAGTACGAAAAGTGAGAATAACTCCATATTTATAGGCATCTATATATCTGTAAATATATATTTGCAGATATATAGATGCCTTTTTTAGCGGTACAAAATCACACAATCTTCGACTTCGGTGGGCAGACCGAAAAGAGGGTATCGTGTGAAATAGGGTTGCGCTTCTTCATCAGCTGGAGTGCAAACAATATCTACACCAATTTGCTCAAGAGCTTCATCTATCTGTTTGACTTCTTCATCTGTCAGACCAGTCATATCGTCATTGAAGATGTAGCCAAAGGCCCATGTCGGTATTTTTTCTATAGTCTTTTTCATTTCCATAATAATACAATTATACACATGTATAATTCTACGCATATAAATGCGTAGAATTACAAAATTATTCCTCCAAGGTAATAGATACTTTTTCAAAGAGTTTCGGGTCATTCCGCTTGAGTTGTTCAAGATACCATTTTTCACAAGTGATTTCAATATCTGTTCCATCAAAATAGAAAGGATAACCCACTGCTGTGAGAAGTGCGGCCAATCTTGCCGGACTACCACTGATTACAAATGTTTTGAAATCCAAAGCCATAATTATTTATTTATGGAGTGGGAGAGTCCCCACTCCTTGTGAAACTTATAATCTTCCTTCATCAGCATAACTGAAATATTCGTTATTTCCTATGATTAAATGGTCAAGAACTTTAATGTTCATCATTCTGCCGGCTTCAACCAAAGCACCTGTCAACCTATTATCATCCATGCTTGGAGTAAGATTACCGCTCGGATGGTTGTGAACTAAAAAGAATGAAGTAGCTCCGCATAAGAGGGCTTCTTTCATTATTACCCTTACATCAACTTGCGTTGAAGCAATACCACCGATTGAAATTCTCTGCTTACGTATTACTTTCGCTGCCTGATTAACATATATAACCCATGCTTCTTCTACCTTTAAATCACTCATAACAGGTGACATGAGCTTAAAAACATCATAGGAACAAGAAACTTTAGGATACTTGGATAATGCAGCCTGACCTCTCTTGTAAAATTCAATCGCAGCCAAAGCAAGTTTCTTGCGTGCAGGAGTCATTTTATAAATCACTTCATCAAGTGTACATACATTGCCATACACAACCTCTTGCTCTTTAACCATCATAGATACACTTTCTTGGTTAGTGAGAATGTATGCCAGTTCTGCCATGTCCATCGCTCTAAATTCTCCATTGATTTCGAAATTTTTTGTTTCCATACATCTATACATTAATAAGTTAAACATCAGCCGCAGGTGAATTATTCTAACTCCAGATTCAGGAGCCTTTTTCAAATTCTTTTTTCTCCCTATACGACTTTTTTTTTAATCATTCTCTCCCCGAGTTCTTTCGCCTTTTTCGATGCAATAATTGTGCGACTGACCGTAGATGTATGCAAGGGTTCCGGGATGAAAAATACCGCACAGCTATGCTGCTCAGGATATTTTTCATAACGGCACAAAGTGCCTTGCAGACTTCTACAAGGCGCACTACATTCGCATCATGAAAAAGTGAAAATCGGGGAGAGATACACTACGAAAAAGGAGTATAGGAAAAGAGAAAAAATGAGCAATATATACCATAATGTAACCCGAGATTTCATTATATTTGTATTTATTACCAACAATAGCCATGAATAAGGAACCACGAAATTTAGCGACCTACAAAGAGTTCGGAAAGATGCTTCGAGCTGTTGCCGATATTTATTCCCAAATGGGTGATACTCCATTGGAAGAAGAAGGTTGGGAGAGAGAGGAAATATCTAATGCAATCTACTTCATCACCAACAAACATGATTTTCAGGACTTCATTCAGCCGTGGAAAGATGCTTTTCTACGCAACCCAATTGACGTGATGGAAGCAAAAAAATGGGCTGCATACGTGAAAAGTTGCCGGGATAAAGGAATACCCTGTGATTACCAGGAATACGAAAAGCAAAAAGGTTAACCTGATGGAACAAGGAGAAATTATATTATACCAGCCGGACGAGACAATCAAGCTGGAGGTGAGAATGGAAGATGAAACAGTCTGGCTTACTCAGGCACAGATAGTAGAACTATTTCAATCAAGTAAAGCTAATATCAGTGAACACATTAAAAATATATACGAGCAAGAAGAACTGGAAGAAAGTTCAACTGTTCGGGATTTCCGAACAGTTCGGCAAGAGGGTAAGCGTCAGGTTGTTCGTAATCTTACATATTATAATTTGGATGCAATCATATCCATTGGCTTTCGTGTCAATAGCAAACGAGGTATTCAATTTCGTCAATGGGCGAATAAGGTATTAAAAGAATATCTTCTGAAAGGATATTCCATAAACCGACGTCTTTCAGAGTTGGAGAAAACTGTTGCCCTACATTCAGAAAAGATAGATTTCTTTGTCCGCACTTCACTACCGCCAGTGGAAGGTATCTTTTATGACGGACAGATATTCGATGCCTACAAGTTCGCAACAGATTTAATCAAGTCCGCCAGAAAATCCCTCGTGCTGATAGACAATTATGTTGATGAATCGGTGTTGCTCATGCTGAGCAAACGAAATCCGGGCGTGTCGGCCACGGTCTACACACAAAGAATAACTCCGCAGCTGCAGCTTGACCTTGACAAGCATAATGACCAGTACCCGCCCATCAACATGAGAACTTACCGGAACGGGCACGACCGGTTCTTGATAATCGACGATAGGGAAGTGTACCATATCGGAGCCTCACTGAAGGATCTGGGCAAAAAAATGTTCGCGTTCTCCAGACTCTCTATACCTGCAAAAATGATTTTTGACATTCTATGAAAGATGAAGATATAGAAATGAAATTTAAGCTGGAGATGGACGTGATAACACCAATTCCCAGAACAATCACACGAAAATTTTCAAGCCTAAGACACATGCGACAATGGAAAAATCGCAACGAGATTGACAACTGCCTGTGGTGTGTCAACAGCCGGACATACACCAGGAATGAAAAAGGGGAGTGGGAACAGTTTACCATATTCGGCAAACAAATCGTTCTGAAATCCGAAATGGAGACCGCACTCCGACACATGGCAGTGAAAGGATACAACCAGCTGACACCTGAAGAGTGGAATGAACTCAACCGAAAGTTACGTGAGGACAAATGAATCCTTAAAGGTTTCATCTTTTTAAAACTGAATCCTTTAAGGTTTCAACATTTGAAAAATTCATATTTCTGTATATTTACGCATTTATATTTCTGCATATCTACATATCCACGCATCTATATTTGTAGATATATAGAAATACCATCTCAATCCAATAAGGGAAAAAACATTAGAATGTAGCTGGTTAGGGAGAAAAATATTATATTTGCAGATATGAGGAAAGAATTAGGAAAATGGCTGATGGATATTGCCAAATATATGGTCACGGCACTTTTGTTATCTTCGACTTTTGGAGATATGACAAATCCATTGATTGTAGCCTGCGTTGTTGTTGCTTCTGCAGCTACTTTAGGAGCCGGACTTTGGTTGGTTAGAAACACAAATAGAAAGGAGGATTAATATGGGCGCAATCGTAGTTTCAGCTTTTGTTACAATCGTAGCAATTGTGGGTGTGATTTACTTCAACTACCAGGACAAGAAAGAAGAACATAAAGCTAATAATAAAATTTAATTCAAAGTATGGGAAGAACCGTGATTGATTATACCGAATGTGCATTTTGCCATAAGAAATTTGATGTGGCAACTGAGGATATTGCTTGGGAAACAAAGGTAGATATGGGTGAAAGAGATGATAATCCTTCACTACATGATTATATTATTTCTCAAAAGTTGGAATGCCAAAAGTGTGGAAAAGAGAATGATATGATATTAACTATGAAAGCTGATACATTGGGAATGAATGAGGCTATAGAGAACATTGAGAATATATCACTTGTGAAAACAGAGTATGACCAGTTGACACATGAATAATAAAATGATATGGGAGCATTAATCATGTTTACCTTGGTTATTGTGATAGCCAATGTCGGAGGATTTTATTTTTATTTTTATTTTCAGGACAAGAAAGAGCAACATAAAGCTAATAGTAAAGTTTAAGATTAAAGAGTGAATGAGGCTGTCTCAAAATAGAATTGTAAAAGTAAAAATCTTATAGATTGAAACTAAGCGAGCGAAGCTGGACTTGTCCGGAATGTGGTACACACCATGACCGGGACTTCAATGCTGCTTGCAACATAAAGGATTTTGGCTTGAAAGCCCTACCCACGGAGCGTGGGAAAGTCAAGCCTGTGGACTGCCCTCTTGTGGATGAACGACCTCGTGTCCTAAAAAGCAATGGCAGAATGAAGCAGGAAAAGAGAGGACTATCAGTGTTCGAAGCTCATGCCTTCAGGCGTGGGTAGCTCACAAGAAGAGTTGAATGATATGGCAACTGTCGCAAAATTTGCGACAACTCAAAAAAGGTAAGAGAATAAGATGGGAGCATTGGTAATGTTTGGACTTGTTTCAGTTATAGCAATTGTGGGGGTGATTTACTTCAACCACCAGGACAAGAAAGAAGCCCATAAAACAAAAATGAAAAAAAATAATGCTCGATTATCGCAAAATCTACGATAATTGAGCATTTTCTTCATGCTAATAGGGAAAAATCATTCAAAATTCGATATTTCTGTATATCTATATATCTGCGCATCCATATATTTACACATCTGTATATCTACGCATCTATATATCTAAAATAAAAAACCCCGGTGCATCACTGCAGCGGGGAATGTTAAATAGATGTATAGAAAATTCGAGGGTTCAATTATACCAATCAGCTAAAGATACATTGATATAGTTCAATGTTTCATCCCACACATCTGCTCCCTGGTAATTATTATTGAAAAGATAATCTGCATCCAGACGAAGCAGCGTCCACTCGGATGAACCTTCAGGCTTCCAGTACAGATGAATTACTGGCCCAGCATATTCATTACCATAACTGTCTGTCGGCTTAGCATAGTATTTAGTAACCTTACACTCCATGATTCCTTTCCAGTAGCGGATACCTGGCTGAATGTCCACACTCACCCTGCCGATTTCATCCGCCCACTGCACATCATTTGTGGTATTCTGTTTCTGGGTGCCGGGCCGATATGAATTTGACTTCAGCTTAAATTCACGCTCCCAGACCGCCTTGATTTCACCTTTCAAGGCTTTCTTTCCTTTATTGGAAAGGGTATACACCACATTAAATGATTCATTATACGGGATTCTATAAGATAAAAAATTCGTATTGTCACCTTCTTTCTCCAGCAAAATATCCCTTAACGCCGGCAGATTATCCGGAGCAGGAGCCTTCACCTCATACATCCATTCCGCATCTGAACCATTCTGTTCATAATCAATTTTCTTGAACCAGGTAGATTCACCTTTTCGCTGGAACAACGGTACAAGCTGGTATGTACCCGGTGCGGCCGTCACATAGCACTGAATCTTTTTCCCGTCCCAGTTTCCCTGAACTTTGATGTCAATAGGCTGGAACTTCTCCACAATCTGACTGCCTTGCATAAACACAAAACGTACTTTTCCCTCAAACAGTTCACTTCCCCAATGAGTATAGAAAAGGCCGAAGGGTTTCCCTTCATTCTGATAACAATCGTATCCGAACTGTGTATGATTGGTACTTATAGAGAACTGGTTTTCAAAATCAGAGAAATCAACCTCTCTGATAACAATATCATCCGTTTTACCGAACTGACTCCAGTATTCCACATCAATGGGCACATCTTCCTTATTAACCTCACCATTATACGCACCTTTAATCTTGATGGAATAGGTATAGATTTTTCCAGCTTCCCATTCATGATAGGATGGGAAGGTATAACTCATATCCTTTCCGTCCAGCTTGAAGGATACGGATACGTCCTGCGGATGATAAAGCGGGGGCAAGATAGCTTCCGGAACTGTCGGATTGGCATCATTCAGCATATATCCTCCACCGATAGGTATATCACTCTTTTTATTCTGTTTCCATACAGCTCCGTCCTGGATATTCACCTTCAGGTAGGAAGTCACATTACGAATGGTCACGTCCGTAATCTTTCCTTCACCCAAATATTCGTCACGCAGAATCTTTACCCTGACAAGCGAAAGCGCATGATTCATTTCCGGCTTTGCAGTCGGGAAATCAGACGTAACCACACACTGGCCATACATCACATCTTCCTGCTTCGTCACATCAATGTCAAGATACATATCACTGATGTTTTCCGAATAGGGATGATAAGCATAAACGGTCTGTTCCTTCTGCACCTCGTACGGTTCAGCGGCTATCCACTTGCTTCCATTATAGGTATATTTCAGGTTCTTGTCTTCCGTGTACAAGCCTATTTCATTGCCAGTCTGCCAGGCATTGATTACTCCACTTCTGGATTCTACCAGATTTTTAAGTGTTGCATTCAGTCCGAGTAGCAACTCTTCATTTATTGGTTCATCCTCTGAGTCTCCCGGTTCTTCAGGTGTTTGCTCCGTATTACCATTTCCTTCCGGAGGCACCGGAATTTCATCAGTCTGACAAGCCGTAAAACATAACGGCAAAAGTCCAATCAGCATGTAGTTTCGAATTTTCATAACGTCTTCTATTTAATTTATAACACAAAGATACAATAAATTTTTTATTTGCACCTTATCAAGTGCATTATTATTTCTTTTCATTAATCTTTTTTTCACATATAAAGGATGAAAGAAATACATTTAGAGTGCAAAGTTGTTGCACTGGTGCATACATAGCTTTGCAGTATAAATCAAAAAATTAAAGACATATGGAGAAAGAAAAACTTAGAGAAAAAGCATTGAAAATGTATGCAGAATTGATGGTTCAAAAAATTAAGGAAGTAGACGCCAGTGATTGGCAAAAGCCTTGGTTTGGAACCAATTTTTCTGGTCAGGCACAAAACATCAATGGCAGAAGGTATAATAACTTCAACCAGATACTTCTTTCATTTATAAGTGAAGAAAAAGGATACAAGGTACCCGTATTTCTAACATTCAATCAGGCTAAGGAGATGGGCGCAAGCGTCCTGAAAGGAGAAAAGGGATTTCCTGTTAATCTTTATACGCCAATAATTACAGATAAAGAAGGAAATAAAATTTCAAAGGAAGTATATTCCAGCTTAACTGACGCAGAAAAGGAGGCATATACAGTTAAGCCATATACTACATTCTATCATGTATTCAACGTTGAACAAACTAACTTTAAGGAGATACAGCCTGAAGCCTGGGAACACATGTTAGACCAGTTTTCATTAGAAAAACACGCACAAGGTAATGAATATGTAAATCCTTTCCTTGACAAGCTGATTAAAGAACAGAACTGGGTATGTCCAATCCATCTCGAGAAGCAGGACAGAGCTTTTTATAACTGGAAGGAAGATGCTATTACTTTGCCTACATTTGAGCAGTTCGCTGACAAGAAAGAATTTTATTATACCGCATTACACGAAATGGCGCATTCAACCGGACATCATTCGCGTCTGAACCGCACATTCGGTAAGTTTGGTGATGAAAGTTACAGCAAGGAAGAACTTGTAGCGGAATTATCTTCCGCCTTCGCAGGGAAACAGCTTGGTATGAACCCACTTCCCAGGAAGGAAAATGCACAATATTTGAAAGGATGGCTGGAGGCTATTGATAAAGATCCGGAGTTCCTTTTTAAAACATTGAAAGACGTAGGACGGTCTGTAACCATGATTGAGAACAGTGTATCAGCTGTATCCAACCAGCAAGTGGTCCAGCCAGAACAGCATCCTGAAATAATGAAATTCTATAAGGACAATGACGGAATCATTAATGCCAGCGTAAAAGAAAATGACCATATAAAAGATGTGGTGATTTATCCACGTGGAAATGAATTCTGTTTCTCAATGGGAAATATCGGAAGTAAAAACATGCAAACCTACTTTCTTACACCAGGAGAAACAAAAACTGTAAATGATTTATTGCAGAACAATATACTTTCCAAGAAAATAAAAAGCGTCCGTAAAACGCTCATACTTGATGGTGATACAGCCACTATTGAATATGCAGGTAAAAATTATGACGCTACTGATGTTATCAAAACATTAAAGAAAGACAACATTAATGTGGACAACATTAGTACGTCGGAGTGGGAGAGACTTCTAAAAGGCCAGGGGTTACAACTGGACAAATCAAAAAAAGCAGTATACAGCATTACTAAAACGCCTGCGGGATACGGTATGAAGGTTATGAGTGTTGCAAAGAATATAACCAAAACAGCGAATATAGAAGCTGAACCTTAATTCAAAAAGGATGAAAGAAAGGAAGTTAATACTCGAGCCTCAATTTGAAGGAATATATGTCCGTGAAGAAGGTGACGAGAAATATGGAGCTTATATAGCTAATGATAGAAGGCTTAGAATTGAGCCAAATAAAACTTTCAGTGATGAGAATCTTCAAAAGATTCAAGACCTGGCGCATTCAGGCAACATGATAATTACCGATGGAAAATTTAGAAACCGATTTGCTTTATCAATTATTAATTTGAAACCCACAAAAGAATATGTGGACAATATTAAAGATGAAGTGAATCAGCTCTATATTGAGACGGTGGACGGTAAAGAATACGTCTGTACTCGTGACGGCGAAATTTTTCCGGGAAAACCAGAGGACTACAGTGATATACCAATAATCGGAAATCCGGAAGGGAAGAAATATATCCTTACCGATTACACCTGTCAAGTTGACGGTCAAACATTGTACCGCATCCGTGCTGTTAAGAGTTTCCCCGGTGTGAAAGCTGGTGAACTTGGCGGGTACGTAGCAGGAGAGCACAATCTATCCCAGGACGGGAAATGCTGGGTTTTTCCCAAAGCAGTTGTAAGAGAAAACGCATTAGTTAAGGATGAAGCCAGAGTATTTGGCAAGTCACGATTGGAAGGCAATGCTTTGCTCGAAGAATATGCCAGAACATATGACTATTCTCATATATCAGGAAACGCCCGTATAGGAGGAAGTGCACAGGCTTCAGACTATTCCCGGATTTCGGGATTTGTACAAATGTCAGGTGAAAGCCGTGCAGAAGGATATGCACAATTATCAGGCAGCGTAATATTAACAGACGGAGCACGTGTTCATGACCACGCAAAGCTTTCCGGGAACGTGCAAATGTCAGGAGATAGCATTGCATCCGGATTTGCTGAAATAACAGATAATGTACACCTCCATAATGAAGTAATCGTCTATGGACATGCGAAGATTTCCGGTAATGTCCGTCTATACGACCAATCCTCTGTCTCAGAGTTTGCAGAACTAAAGGACAATGTACTCATGTGTGATGAAAGCTCTGCATACGGAAATGCTCGCCTTTCCGGGAATGTTCAAATGAGTGAAAACTCATGCATCAGCGGCCATGCACAAGCAAAAGATAATGCAAGGCTGAAGGATGATTGCTATGTTGGTGGAAATGTAAAACTTTCAGGTGACTGTAATATATCTGGCTCCGCACAACTGTATGATAATGTACAGATACGTAAAAAAGGGCAGGTGAGTGGAACTGCTGAACTAACGGGAAATGTATGTGTCACTGAAAATGCCAAGATTGACGGCTATATAAAACTATCAGGAAATACCATTGTCAAGGGTAACACACATATCAGCACCCAGGAACAAGCAAATAAAGTTATTAAACCGTGTATCAGCAAAACATCATCCAACGAAATTACACTATAACTTAAAATAAAACTATATGGAAATTACAGGAATTATCAAGAAAATCTACCCCTTACAACAAGGAACAAGTAAAAGCACTGGTCAACCTTGGAAAAGCATGGAGTTTTTACTAGAAACAGAAGACAGATACCCACAAAGTGCCTGCCTCCTGCTAATGAATGATAACTGTACCAGGTTCAATATTAAAGAAGGGGACAAAGTCAAGGTACAGTTTGACATGAAAGCCAGAGAATGGGAAAACAAAGGATATAATACGCTAAATGCCTGGAAAGTTGATAAAGTTCTATAACATCTAAATTAAACATTAAGTAACGATGAAAGCCAAAATTTCTGAAATATTTGAATCACTATTCAATCAAGAACTAAGATTAATTCTAAGAAACCCAATATCAATAGGAAGCATATCTGAGCCTTCTGAGGACTTACAGTGTACAGCAGTTCGTCTCGATGAGCATGCTATTAACATGATCAGCAAACCCTGTGAGCGTGCAAAAAAATATGTCATACTCAAAAATCCATACCACATTAAATTCATCGAGAATCCTTCTGAGGAACTACAGATTCTCGCTGTAAGCAAAGAACCTGATGCAATCGAACTTATAGAAAAACCTTGTTTGCGTGCAAAATTTGCATGCATATATTCTAAACCCGAAAATATCAAATATATAAAGAATCCGGATAAAGAGATTCAGGTGTCGGCAATTCAGAAATCTCCATGCCTCATAAGTGAGCTGGAAAATCCATGTGAAGCTGCTCAGCTTACTGCTGTTCTTAACACACCAGAGACTATTTTTAGCATCCCTAAACCAGGTATCCGTACAATGCTGGTTGCCGTTGAGAAACTTGCAGGTTTCAAAATATTCCCAAGTGACAAGAATTTGGATACCATTACAGGAATCATTACACAATGCTATAAGCTCAAAGAAAATGAGCTGAACTACAAGGAATATTTTAAGAATGAAATTTTAAAACTTAAATTAAACGATACGCTATGAGATTCAATTTAATAGAAAGTTTACGCTCACTCTTCAATGCAAGAGCGATAAAGAAAGATCCATTCAGCATAGTTTTACTGGACAACCCTTCAGAAAAGTTACTCTCTTCAGCTGTAAGTAAAGACAGCAGAGTCTTTCTTTTACTGAAGAACCCTTCAGAAAATGTCAGCCGAATTGCAATTACTAAGAATCCATCTTTTATAAAACTTATCCCAAATCCACCTGAAACACTACAGTTATTAGCGATAAGTAAAGACCCTACACAAATAGTCAATATTAAAAACCCTACATTAAAAACTCAGTTAAAAGTAGTGTCCGCATCTCCTGAATGTATCAAACTAATTGAAAACCCTTCATTAGAAACGATTAAAGTATATGTAGGAGATGATTACAAGAGACTCTGGGATCTGAATTTAAGTAATGACAAACAAGAAAAAGTATTTAATGAGATATTCCGTGGAAAAGAATCATGGAACATTCCAACAGAAGAACTTATTACCTGGTTAAGCAACTACACAAAAATTAAAGCTAACAATATAAAAGACATCTATAACACTATTAAAGACTCTATCAATGTAGATAGAATGAGCATTAAGCAATGGCAGGAACTTATTACGACCGGTATGTGCCGTGTAGGGAAAAAAGAAATCGTGCTATCACAGAAGGATGGAGTTTATAACATAAATATAAACCAAGAAACAATAGAAAAACAGATAGAAAAGCAATCAGATATTAAAAAAGAAAATGTCATAACACCGGAAGTAGAGAGAATTTCACCCCAACAAACACACCTTCGCGAATGTCTGAAAGGCACGAAGAAGAAAATAACTGAAGTAGAACTGTTGGGTGAATTAAAGAACAACAATCTTACATTAGATGAAATGAGCACTGACCAAATCAGCGAATTAATCAAAAGTGGAGAAACATCAATTAAGGACAAAACCATTAAACTTAAGAAAGAACCGTCTGGATATAAAATCAAGATAACAGAAAAACAAAATGATCAGACTGGAGAAGCTGTCAAAGAATTACCCAAGATGCAACTTCAGGAATCTCAGGAAAGTGTAGAAGAAATCCACCTCTCTAAAGCTCAATTAAGAGATATTGAGAAAAAAGGGTTCGCCAACATTCCGGGAGGAAAAATTATCAGCAAGATACAAACCCCAGCCGGCTATACATTAAAAGTTTATAATGTGATTAATACATTGACACGTCAGGGTCAAGCAGAAGCATGATATTATGGTACATTCAAAATATTATAAAGAACTAAAGCAATATTTAGAAGATTATCATCCTAATCTGGTAAAGGATGAAGAATTTATTACAACACGTAGTGAACTAGCACAGGAGACATTTATTGAATGTTCAAGAGAAGGCATGAACATAGAAGAGTGCCAGAATGAAGTTAATGAAGTTCTGTATTCAGGACTTCATTTTTCTCTCTATCAGCTTGTCGAGGATATAATAGAGGAAATGAATCTCTCATTCAGCGATAAAGATAAGTTCATCATGCAAATGTTCCTGCTCATCCAGCCCATTGCAGAAAAATACAAACTGGACGACAATTTTGAGAGAACATCAGAATATGACAAACTGTATACAGAAATCAGCCAACATATAAACCAATACATCAAGGATTATGAACTACAATAAAAGTCAGGTACTGACAGACAACATAAATGCCATTCGTACAGCCTTTCTTCTTCAATCAGAGAACCGTACAGCCAATAGGGAAGAAAAGGCTATACTGGAAAAATACAGTGGTTTTGGCGGACTTAAATGTATCCTTGATACGCGTCCGGTAGAAGAGTGGCCAGCTTCGGAAAAGATGCTCTTTCCACTTGTTGAAGAACTCAAACAGGTAATTAAGGAAAACAGTGATTCTGAATCTACTGCAGAGTCCTTCTACCGCAGCCTGAAGAACTCCGTGCTAACAGCTTTCTATACGCCAGAACAAATCGTCAAGACAATAGGAAAGCAATTAGAAAATTCAACCAAGGGAAATATTGATTATATGCTGGACCCTTCAAGCGGAAACGGAGTTTTCCTGAATTTCACGGAAGGAAAGGTACATCGTACAGCCTATGAAAAAGACTTATTGACCGGACTTATTCTGTCAGCCAAAGAACCGGGAACGGAAGTCCGAGTAGAGGGTTTTGAAAATCTTCCGGAAATGGAAGAAGGAATATATGACCTGGTAATGTCCAACATTCCATTTGGAACAGTGAAGGTGTATGACTATAACTATCAGAAAGGAGACCCCATTAAGCTGATGGCAACCAATACACTACACAATTATTTCTTCGTCAAAGGGCTTGATGCAGTAAAAGAAGGGGGACTGGTGGTATATATTACAACCAGAGGCGTTGCTGATTCTCCTTCCAATAAGGAAATTCGCCGGTATCTGATGCAGAATGCTAACCTGATTAGTACAATACGGCTTACCGATGATTTATTCTCACAAACGGGAGGAATAGAAGTGGGTTCTGACCTTATTATCCTTCAAAAGAACACACAAAAGAGATTACTTACGTGAGTTCGGGATAAGAAAGTATCTTTAAAAGTTGGTAATCACCGAATTATTT
>OCHL01001351.1_pt1 | contig 15939 bp, 20 predicted proteins | sample 1538421 | NCBI WGS metagenome assembly OCHL01 (sample SAMN04571690, study PRJEB22368) | human gut metagenome | biome: human gut; material: stool | host: Homo sapiens | place: Luxembourg | collected 2012-06-01 | reverse complement strand
TTACATAATCCGTGTAGCGCGGACACTGTTTTCCCCAAAAACACAAACATACGTTCGATAAATCAGATGTTAAATTCGCTACCTAAAAGTTGATCTATTCCAATTTGTCAATAACAAAAATGCACAAAGATCGACTAAATCTTTGTGCATAATGTATATTGATTTTTAAGTTTTCAGACAATTCAACGAGTTTTCAAAGTTGTTCGCACAATACGAAAAAACAGTGTCCGCGGTAGACGGACACCATTAGTCCGTCTAGCACGAACACTTGTTCGATGTGGATAACTTATTACGATAACATGCAAATTGTAGTACCGCAAAAAACGCATCCAGTAGGTTCTTGCGTTTGGTAGTACAGATATTTATTCTTGTTTATAATTTGTATATCATTGCTACGAGTAGCTAAAATGTTATCGTCTTTGTGTATTAAAGATTGCCATATACTAAAATTGCTTACCTTGTAGCCGCTCTGTATTACTTTTGTCAGATCTAGTTGTGCAGTGTAAGAAATAAAATTTTTTGAAGCATTCCCGGTAAATATAACTCTATGAAACATAATAATAATATCATTTATCTTTAGCATTGTTATATAAACTTCTACATTTACCGGAGAACCGCTTATCATGGTAAAATCATCTTTACCAAAATACAAAAATTTGATACTTGGCGTTATTTTATAGATTTCTGATTCCAACGACTGGTCAGCGTTTTCTCTGTTTTTGGTTTCATCATCAATTTTTTTGTTTAGTTTTGTATCTTCGTTTAACCTTACTTTTGCTTCGTCGTATAGCGCTTCGTCGATTTTTACAGTTCTTGCAAGATCGGGGTCTTCCGTGGTACTCTTGGACACCGGAAACTTATAGTGTTCTGTCTCAAAAATTAAATTTTCGTCTGGGTGATAATCTCTTTTATACATTTTTACATCCCTCCCTGTCGACTTAATACGCCAAACTCTCCAAGCGCATATACTTGTAAGTTTGGGGTTCTCGTTTGCGTGCTTGCGTTGTAAGCTACAACCGTCCATTTGTCCACATTAACAATGATTCCCTCACAATCTATGCTTGCATTTGCAAGAAAATACAATCCATTTTTCTGCATACTTTCCGGTAGTAAAATTCTTGTACTTGCACCCGCTTCTAACGTTACAACTCGTTCCCAGATACCGCCATAAGTTACAACATGTTCCAAAATTCCTACCGTTACAAAATCTTTGATTTTTTCATTTACTTCATTTTCAAAGTTTGTTATAATATTGTTAATTTCGTTTTTGTATGAGTTGAACTGATTTGTAATATCCGTCTGAAATTGGTTGTTATTTTGAACCATATTGTTAAAAGTTTCTGTCCACTGTGCAAAAGTAGACACCCATTGCGCCCAAGTAGCCGACCATTGCGACCACGTGGTTTTCATGACATTCCATTCTGCCACAATGTTATTCCACTGATCGACATTACTATTCCACTGATCGACAATACTATTCCATTCTGTCACAATGTTATTCCACTGATCGACAATACTATTCCATTCGTTAATAATTTGATTTAAAAGATTTGTAGCATCTTCTATAAATTTTTTTTGTGCGTCAGTAAGATCGTTTACTTGTTTAATAATCTGATTAAGAATAGCACTTGTGCGACATAATACTTCGTAATACGACAGCGCATCATCATAAACAAGTGGTTGAGTTTTTTGCAACCAAAATGCAAAGTCTGGAAAATGTACGTTATACAGTCCAGAATTTACGTTAGGGTCAAATGGGTTAATTTTGTTCGCCATTTTATTCTCCTCTCTATCTCATCCAATCAATAGATAAGCCCAAGTTTCCGCGGTTTCCATAAGCCGCCATATTAAAATCGTTTCCATGTTCGGAAAAATCGTCAAAAATTGACATAAACAATTCTTCGCAATCTGCAATAATCGCATTATTAACGTTTACAATGTGCTCGCGGTACATAATTAGTTCGTTCATTTTACTTCCTCGCCACCCTTTTTCTGTACGATGGCTAGTGTCTACGATTGATGTATTACTACTCCCCGTGTTTCGCTCGCTAACTGCGCGGCTGTCCTCTCCGGCACTTTGTCCTCTAGTCATACCGCTTGCGTAATCAGTACCGGAAAAATTGACTTGTGGGTTATCACTGTTAATACGTTGGTCATTAGATGTGCTATTATTTGTGTCGTTCATACTTCTATCGGCTTGTGAAGTATTATTTCCGTCACTCGTGTCGGTATCGTCAAATGTTATATTTGTATTCTCTAAAATTTGCGTTACACTCAAATTACTGTCATATAATGCCTTGTATCTAGGCATGTTGCGCCGTAATGTATCATTAAGTTTAAGCTTAAAAAGACCAATCGTTTCAAAACCGATCTCGCACATGTAAAAATGTATGATAAACATACGCTCAAATTCTGTTCGGCTTGATTCGTCATCATTGTACCAAGGAAACGTAAAGTCAAAAAGTTTCGGCATACCTTTTTCGATCTTGTCATAAGTAGTTGCGTTTAAATCTTTCCAGTCTGAAAAACTTTCGATATAGTCTCTAAGTCTGGTCGTATATGTCGCCATTTTCGCCACCTCCATTTGCAAGGTTTTCTTTTCGCTCTACACCTAAGCCGCTGCCAATGTATCGTACATCAACCTCAAGTCCAAACAAACGGTTAATCTGTTCACAAGCACGTTTTCGCACACCTAAAAAAGACTGGCGGTTAATTAACGTAAGGTCTGCATCTTGTTCGACTTCGCTTGTAATTAAACGCTCTTTTTTTGCGCCGTCAATGTTACTAATACCAAACTGCACGCAAAAGTCTGCGATTTCCTGACGCATAGCTGTAGTGAGATCTCCAAACACGTTAGGCGCGTCAAGCTTAAGGACTTTGACATTATCGAGATTTGTTACACTATCTTTAACGGCAATAAATGGCACAAAATCATTATATTGTTTAAATAGATTTTTTATACTTAATCGCTGATTTTCGCTAGCCGCTATAGCTATTGGCGTTCTCTGTGCATATATATTTAGGTTTCTTGTCATCCTCATATTTGCCAAACTCTCCGCATACATCTGTACATAATCTACGCTCGGATAGCCCACACTGCTATCCCAGATAATAACACTGTTGTTTTTCCCAAGTGTCTTAAAATACTGTTGCGCATACGCGAATCGCATGTTAGGCACACCATAGATGTCAACTGTACCTCCTAAGTTAGTTTTCATAATAGCGTATTTTTCTAATACATCATCCTCAAAAAATACTGCTTGCCCCCACCAAAAAAGATAGTCCTCTAGCACTCGCAGTGGTATTTCATCTGGCAATCCTATCCACTCAAAACGGTTCACAATCATTTCATGCAGCATGTTGAAATATCGAATATAATAGTTTCGGTATTGTGGTACACTAAAATATTCAGCATCTTTTGATTGATTTTTCATTTCCATTTCTCCTTATCAATTATTGGCAAGTCCATAATTACCAATGTCATTAGTATGCCATATTGTCACACCACGATCAAAAATAGATCGCAAAATGACAAGGTAATCTAAATCAATGTTTCCGCTGATTGTGCAATTACGTGTTTTGACAAAATCCCACGCGTTCCGGTTATTGATTGATGGTGTACCAATTTCGCCAATCTTATAGCCAAACATTGTAAAATAATCATCAATCTTACGTGCATACTCTGCACGAATCTGCATCGGGTAATAGCTGATGTGATCGTTACCTATAATTTTGCTTGCATTTCCACTAGATGTGGTAACATTTCCGCTCGGTTGTAAAAAATGGTTGACAACGGATTTTATACCGTCTCCTATAACCTCCGACCAATCAGTGCTACTAAGTGTTGCAAGTGGGCTAGACTTAAAAGCATCACTCGCGGCTTGCTTTCCTGTCGCTATGGCGTTCCCGCCCGCACTTGCCGCCGCACCCAAAAATCCAAAACCTGCACCAGATAATGCTTTTCCAACTCCGCTAAAAACTCCGGCGGCTGTGTCAACACCTTGTGACACTACGTCTCCGGCACTTATTAAAGCACTCGCTCCCGCCGTACTTGCCATCTGTGCAACATATGCTTTGTACGCATCTGTCATTATTGCGCATTTTGGGTAGTCCGAAAATGTAAGCATATCTGTGTAATCCTGTGCAAAGCCCTTATACTGTATTGGATAAGATACTAATAACGGGTTGGGTGTCATTGCTACAGTATAAGTAAAACTACAAGCTTCGCTTGAAAAATATTCATACTTATACTCAATTCCCGTACCGTTGTTGTTATTACCATATAAAAAATTATACGGATAACAAAAAAGCTTTTTGTTTTTTGGTACATATCCATCAATGCTGTCGTATTTTTTAGGTAAATTTAATTGTTTGAATTGTGTTTCTTCAGCTATAAAACTTGTTGGCATCATAAACGCGTTTAAAATTCCGTCGATCGTACCGTTTGCGTTAGCGGCAATTAAAAAATCGTTTACGCCGTTTCCATTATCGAAAACGTTAAAAGTGATAGCAGTATACACACCATCTCTAAATTCTCCGCCGTTAAAATTTCCGCTCTCGTCAAACGCACTCGGAATAACAACGCTCATAATGTTTCGGTCACTTAGTTCCGGCGCATCATAATTCTGTTCCGTTTCTTGTTTGACGATATAATCTCCTGTCTCTAATCCTTCGGGAAAAGTATACTTGCCTATAACATCATCAGACTTTTTTACAATTTGACGCTCGATATAGCACTTATTTAACACCATATCAAACTGGCAATTTGTCCAAACGTCCATTATAAAATGTACACGACAAGAATTAACAGACAACGGTTCTACGCTTGTAATAAAACCATACATCCAATTATCCATATAGCCTACATTTTTAAAAGCAATATAGTTTGCGCTGTCAGCGTATAATTCGTTTACGGGTGCGGCAAAGTCTGCATAACCACGCTTGACTGGTGCGGCGTTGTCAGTAGCATAGATCGCTTTGCTATCAACATATGCAAAAAGTTCTTCTCGGCTGTTGAAAAGTCTTACATGATTGTAGGACGAATCCCATGGAATCCCTCTGCATATTCTCACTTGCGCAACAGGTGCTATTCCATCTACGTTTTTTTGTGTTGGCATCGGTATCATGTTATCCATGTTTCCCTCATTTCTAGGGGAGCATTGCGCTCCCCTCAAATCAATGTTTCGCGTGAAAACATTTACTGATTGACTGTAACAGTACCTGTTCCGCTGATCGCGCTATTATATCTTGATGTCGCTTTAACTGTAAGCGTTGCCGCTTTTTCGTCATTTGCAATATGCAAGATATTAGACCCCGGAATAAAACTTGTATACTGGCTCGTCGCACCCTCAACATCAAAATCGAGCATCTGCGGCGTGTACTGGCTGTCTCCGGTTACTAATGCTGTGATCTCCACGTCTGTTCCCACATTTCCGGCGGTATCTGTAACGCTTACGGTTGTAAGACCAACAGTATCAGTAGTAAAAACAATGCAGGGAAAAAACGGAGAATAAGAAAACATTTCGCTCATTGTGTAAAAATAATTCCATGTCAACGCGGCTCCGTTTCTTGAATCCGTCAGCGTCCGGAAATTCTCACGCACATTAAAAAATCTCATATCAAACAATGCAAGTTTGATATTAGGGTCGTCAAACTTGTCAATGATAATTTTACGAACAGTAATGTCAACCTTGTTCATATTAAACGCTGTAGCAAGTACTTCAACATCTAACTCTGCGTCGATCTCCGGTGTTGTAATGTAAAAGATCGTCTGATCGTTTGCGCAACTGTCTGCTCCGGCAATGTTGTACTCTGGATGGGGAAATTTCATCTGTCCGATGTAAGTTTTTACAAGCTTTGTCAGTTTTTTAGCGTTTTCTGCGCTCGCTGTAGGGTCTGCAACATTAACCGCGTAAAGCTGATCTGACGCGCTCGCACTCTCGATCAACCGTTTCATGCATAAATATTCATCCCAGTTCGCCGCCGCAAAAAGTGATTGTACTTTTGCGTTAATCAGATCGCGCACACCATACTCTGATCTAAACGCTGTACGCAAGTTGTCAAAGGTAACTGTAACCGCGTACTGGATAGCGGGCGTAATTTTGTGGTAAGCCGCCATAACGCTTGACTGATAATAGGCATACAGTTCTGCAACGGTCGCAAACTGGTTAAACTGCTTGCCTTTTGCCATGTTGATAAAAATCTCTTCTTCCGTGCCACCGTACCGCATAGGGTCTCTCTTAAGCACTCCGAGCGGATTCTCAAAAAATACGGTTTCGATTCTCTGCTCCATAATCTGTTCAACCAATGCATTAGCAAACGCATTACGCAACGGAACAATGTTCAACAAACTCTCATAGATACTTGAGATATTCTCTGCTGTCGCTTCTGGAATTCTGTTTTGATATTCCAAGCTCTGCATTGATCGCACTGCGTTCAAAATGGCTACGTTTGTAGCCGGTACTTTATTACCCATTTCTTTCTCCTCTCTTACTCTGTACTGCCATCAAAATCAAGCATTTCCGGCGTCACATCTTCGATCACATATACATCTGCTTTCGGCTCTTCAATGTCCGTTCGCGGTGTTTCCTGTCCGGCTAACATCTCGCCAAAACGCGCAATGTACTTTTCGCGCAAGCCCTCATAGCGTTCTTTGTAGCCGTCGTCTGTTACATTTGCGCCGCTTCTGATAGATTCTGTAATCACATTGATTTCTTCGTCCAATTCTTCCGGCGCTTCGATCTTTCCCAAGATCGCTTTTAAAGCTTCGTCTGCTGTCATTCTTCTACCTACCTTTCCCTAAAAATGGTTTTAAATAATATATAAATGGTGTTTTTCTAGCGCTTGGAATAGGCGCTACACCAGATATATTGATTGTACATTCTTGGTAAATATTTGTATCACTTAATACAAAAAAACGAATAATTACACGCCGCAATGCTGTAACATTTACTTTAATATAACAATAACCTCTTTCTTTTTTAACAAGTTCCGCTCCGTTTGGTACGCTAACTCCCCAATCATAAATTGATCTTACATTAAATCTAACAACAGTACCAACGTTTGCTTGTTGGCTGTAGGGGGTAACGTTAATCTCCGGCGCGGGCGGCGCGGGTCTGTTTATACCAATCTGGCATTGCGCTGTAATGCTCTGATCTTCAACTAACCAAAAACTTACAACACTTGTAACTTGCGCACCGTTTGCATTGCCGCTAATAATCAAAGCATTAGTTTCTTTTGTTGCTGTTAGATACTGACCGATACTATAAGTCCATTCCGAGTTAGCATTAACAGTAATTCTAATACTTTCCCCATCTACTATACTAGCACTAATAGGGTCTATTGTCAACACTTTTATTTCCGGCGGCAAGTTACCATGCATATCGTCGTAAACATCCATACTACAAGCAAAACGATAATCTTGGACATCTTGCCCCTGCAAGGTTGGATTTTCAAAGTTTTTAAGCACATATGTGCTCGCTGTGCGCATATCTGTAGCATTTCGTAAAACCTCAAGAGTGCTCGAGAATGATGTTTCTAGTTCGTAACTTAAATAATAAAGCGCTAATTCAATGCTACCTATACTACTATATCCACCGCTTTTCCATGCATCATAATAACCTGTCTTACGCGTGTAGTATGTCCATTGTGCCAACCCATAACCCTTATGCACTGTATCTCCGTCTAAACCGCTATTTATAAACTGCTCGCGTGTTACAGTACCATTATCTACACTGTTAGTATAAATACGGCTTCTATTAAAAAAATTTGTACTATTATTATCGTTTTCGCACCTATAAGGCACAATTCCACTCTCCGCCCATAAGTTACCAAGCAACGCAGCTAAGCCTATTTCGTTGTTGATTAAATTATATAAGCCGTTCCAAACTGCTCTAGTGTAACCATAATCACGATAATCAGATCGTCTACCCATCACATCAACCTCACACTAAGTATATCAAGCACAATATCTTTACATTTCAGATCTTTAAATCTTAGCAATCCCAAGTCATAAGACCGTTTAAGATAGTCATAGATAAAACTCTGACTACTCAACATCAAAGTGTCTGCATTATGACTGCTCGCGTCAAACGTAAAGCGATATTTACAACTCTGGTCTACAGTTCTGTCAATATACACAATACCTTTTTCTGGGTACTCTCTTACTGCATAGTTATCTTTACCGCAAACAAGCGTAAATATATAACGGCTGTTTCCGCTAACAGTTTCTACAAAAGCGCTTGCATCACATAAATACACGCCATCTGCGCTACTCTTCTGATACTGACTATTTTTAAACACTTTTGCAAATTTGCTTTCATTCATTGCGTTTTGCGCATCTTTGTTAATAACAAATTGTGCAACCCATCCATGACCACGCAAAAAATTAGTGTTATCCCTTAATCTTTTGTGTATTCCAAAATATATAAAATACGGATTTAAAAGTGTTACATAATTTGCCATTAAATAAGTTGGTACTTCTCGTACCTGTTTCCCTTTACCTCTACAGATCGTTCTCAACGTACTTTCAAACTTTGTTATCTCATTTTTTAAATATCCATTATTTTCAAGCACAAATTCATCAAAAACAATCAAACTAACGTCTTTAAACATTGGGCTGTACTTTTTGAGTTTATCGGTATTGTTAAAATATACCGCATATCCAAGTAACACAACGTTATCATCTTTATCATGTAGCATCATTGCACTTATCAAGCCTTTTACGATGCTTTTATTAGTCACAACTTTTCCATACTCGGGGTAAATGTCCAGTACATCTTCATACATTTTTCCACTGCTCGATATTTCATCCTGTGTTCTGTATAAAAAAACAACTTGCTTATCATTCTGCACATTTTTTAAAGATTCAATCAAAAGCGCTGTAGTCTTTCCGGCACTACGATTTCCGATAATCATTCTCAAAATCGGTTCATCGTTATCTAAGTCTTTGACATTTTTTATACTATCAAGATTATAAAAAGCCATTACGCTTCCTCCTTAAACTGGACTAGCGGGAATCGAACCCGCATTGACGGAAATCAAAATCCGTTGTCCTACCGTTAGACGATAGTCCTAGAAATGTTTCACGTGAAACACTTCTTATTTTTTCGGTGCTTTCTCCAAGATTTCTCTAATCTTTTCCGGCACTAAGCTTTTATTTATCCGGCTGACATTTTCCAAAATACTGCCGATTTCCATTAAAATAATATAAACGCAAATACTCTCGAGCACCGGAACACTAAATCCCATATCAAGATACGTCTGTCCGTAGTCAATCAAAAAAGCAACAGCCACAATGACGATCTCGCCGAACTTGTTAAAAAGTCCATCACGCATGATACTGCTATTAAAAGTATTGTTTTTAATAGCCATAACAATTCCGGTAATAAAATCAAGCACAATAAACAGCATTACAATTACAATACTCATTTTCTCCTCTTTTCTGCGGCGGTAGCAATTAACAGAATTACCGCCGCGTTTATAGTTTTAGAGTTTCGCGGTATCGGCTCGCACCAACCACGGCGCTGGGCACGGTTTTTCCCGTCGGTTTACGCCCACAAAAACCAATCCGGTACTACTCCACACACTCCAATTACTCGGACATAGGACATTTCGTAAGGAATTTAGTAATTGAAGTGTGTGCAATAGTACCATATAAAATTATGTTTTATGCCATGTACGGCAAGCCATGCCGCTTCATGCCGGTTTTGCCGTACATGCCATAAATGCCATTCTTACGCCGTGCAATGCCGTGAATGGCATTGCACGCCGATCTTACCGATTAAACGGGTTGTACGGTTCTGCGGGAACAAGCTTGGAAATGTCAATTCCCTTGAGGTATGCGCTCTGGTACTTCTTTCCCTTGTACTTGCCCTCAACAACTTTGAAAGCAATTTCAACCTCGGAATCTGCCCCGATCTCTTCCGCCTTAATTGCCGCTTCGTCGTTCGGGTTCTGCTCAACACCGTCAAGATACACCGGAAAATCAAACTGGGTGTGTGCCTTTACAAGCTTTGTGCCGTCATCGGACGTTTTTACCGGACAGTCAATCTCTGTGTTCAGACCCGCTTTTTCGATCAGCTCTGCCGCGGCTTCATCTGTGATCTCTACCATAATGGAAAACTTGCCATCGTTTGAAAATGTGGAATAAACCTTACCTGTTGCGTATAACATAATTTTTTCTCCTCTTCTCTGATTAGATTTAATGCTGAATAATGGTGCAAGCATGTTTCACGTGAAACATTTTAAAATGTTGCTTGCTGTGATCTCTACTTCTTTGACGCTTTGTAAGCGTCGTACTCTTCTGCTGTCATTGAGTTCTCAATGAACGTGGACAACGGCATAAATCTGGTTTCCTTTTTCCGGTCAACCTCGATCAGATTACCATTTGCAATACCAAAAGACTTTAAAATCTCGTCTCTCTCCGCCGCTGTAGTAATTTCATGATCCCATTCTACATGGTCTCCCATTTTAATGCCATCTTCTGCCGATACCGTCATAATCTGGTATAATACTTTTGTTGGGATAGTTCTGGAAATTACCTTTTCCATTTTTTGTTTCCTCTCTTTCTTTGAATAATGTAGCGAAACTGCGTAGCTTATTATAGCTTGCCATCGTCAGACTGTAAGTTGCTATCTTTTCAGTGACGGGAGATGGTGTCTCCCGTTTCGGCTTTATCTGAAAAATTCGGTCTTTTTGGTATTATTCTCAAAATATAATTTAATATATCCAACTGTTTCCGCTTCTACCAAGCGACCGAGATCTTTGTTAGAAATTCTTGTGACGTGAAAGACAAAAGCATTATCTGTATCACGGTATATTTCTTTAAAAAAATAAGTGTGAGTTGTGTTTTTATAGTAGTTACTACATCTCTCTACCGCTCGCATTAAATTATACCGTGTATCTTCTGTTATTCTTACCATTTTTGTTTCCTCACTTTCTTTAAAAACTCATTAAGCGTATAAGATGTTGTTTATTTGATTCTAATTCATCGTCCTTTAACTGATTGACAACATTCAATACATTTTCCATTTTGGCTTTTGGAAATGCACCACCAATATAGTGTAATATTGAAGCGCCAAACGGGCTTATATTATTTTCTTTCATGTGCCTTTTTGTAAAATTGTAGATGTCTTTCTCTGCCTTTGTCATTGTGGATTCCTCTCTTTCTTGTTTTAATTGCTTTGTTGTTTTGTATGTTCCTTACATTATTTATTATACGCTTATTGGTGGAAATGTCAAGAAGTTTTTTTCTAATTTTAAAATAATATAAATTCGTACTCCGTTATGGCGTTTCAGTTACTTCTTCTAAAGTTACATTGTCCATTATAAAAGCGACTACTCTGAAATTATGGTATTTAGAAATCATATCTATTGCCGAACCAGAATCACGAACTACTTTTCCATCATGTAGATACGCAATGTCTATATTTGAATATGGTGTCCAACCGCTATTTAACATGTATAAATTATAAAAATTCATTTTGTTTTTCTCCTCTTGTTTTGCAGACCTTGTACGTTACGCCCATTAGGGCGTTTCGGCTATTCTTGTTCTCTTAAAAATAATGAGTTTTTATAAAAACTTAAAACCTCAAATTTTTCATATTTATAAATTATGTCTAACGCCTGTCCAGAATCCCATTTAGTATAGCCTAAATGATTGTAGCTAATAGTTAATTCTGTGTTTGTATCCCATTCTGCGTTCGCTGTGAATAAATCAAATAATGTCATTTTTGTTTTCCTCACTTTCTGTTTTGCTGCGTTGTTTATATGTTCCTTACATTATCTATTATACGCTTATTGCCGGAAATGTCAAGAAGTTTTTTGGTGTCAACTGTGCCATTCTTTTTACCTTTTCATAAAACGATCTTCTCATGTTTATTTCCTCACTTTCTTGTACTTTGTTTCCTTACATTATGTATTATATACCTATGATAATTATATGTCACGCATTTATTCGCAATTATCTATAAAATTTTTTCCTAGGATTTCTGAATACTCGTCTGTAATGCCTAAAGTGTAAGATGTATCTACTATAGCTATATTTGACGCTGTTGTAAATGTTGATTCTTTACCTATATAATCTGTTATTGTTATCGAATGTATGTTCGATTCATTAAAATAAGACACGGTGCGTCCAGAATCAGTAAAAACCTTTCCAATTTTAAAATCAGCTATGCCGTTTCCGCGCTCTAACTCTGCCGCACCTTTTTGCTTTGATAGACCAGATACAGTAACATGTAACTTGTTATCTTTGCTATCTATGTATGCGTACTTTTTTGCACCTAGCGTCTTAAATTTTTTATAATTACCGTCGTCATCCCATATCCCTAAATAAAAACGCGTTGCAGTACCATCTTCATTTTGGCGATCTGCATAATTGCGATAACGTTGTTTTTTTGCTAATAAGTAATCATTCCGGTCTTTAAAGCTTTGTAAATGCTGTTTTCCTATGAATTTTACGCTGTCAGTGTCGGCGTAGACAAAATCCCACCCAACAGCATCAATCATTTTTTGCAACTCCCAACGCGCATTTGCAGTAATATAAACGCCCCATTGATAAAGTAAAAATGAATTTTTTGATGTAGAATACTGTGCTATTGATTCTATTAAATCTAGTGTAACTTTAGACCATTCGCCATTATTGTAAACTATTTCATCATGACATATATCTGTAACCATTGTACCAAAAACAGAATTTAAGCTGTTTTTACTTTTCATATACTCATATTCTTTTCCTTTTACGTCCTTAAGCTGTGTTTTTTTGTCGTAAAACTCTAACATAGTGCTTACTATTGGTGCAGGCAGATAATCTTTTTTCGCCATATATCCGCATAGCCACTCTATACCTTCAAAATGATATTGATTGCAAATAATGATAAAGTCTAGTTCTGTGCAAGCATACGTTGCCCAATCAGCCGATAGCACGCGCCCGTTGTCATTTATGTATTCCTTGCTAAATGCTGTACAGTGTGCAAAATCAATATAAGGCACTGTCACATCATCATGTACTGTTATAGATTTAAACGTTACTTGCATAATGATAGCGTTTTGTTTTTTGTTACAATCAGATAATAATTGTGTAAAGTTTTTTGGTACATACTCTATAAACGGTGTCATAGGGTATAAGTCCGAGCATATGCATGATGGATAACTTGACACTCTATCCATACTGTAGACATTCTCAACTATTGCATCCGCGTAGTATCTACTTGCATGTGTATTTCCGCCGCGAAAAACTTTTCGTAATAATGTATATACTTCCGGCGTAGGCATGAGACTTTCAAATAATTCCCTATAATGTTTGTCCTCTCTGCAAGCTTTGCGCATTTCACGGCGCACGTATCCGGTCGATGTTAGAGGTATTGTTGCTAGTGTGTCATTGTAATCATCCATTTTTGACAGTATACATTCCTCAAGTCCTTTTACATCGTTATAATCATATGCTAACTCTGTTTCAGTTTGCGGTGTATCCGGCGTGCGCACTTTTTTATAATCATATCTATCTTGTAGCTTATAATGTACACAAAATTTTGAGTTTTCACAAAATTTTGATAAACTCATGTTTGATAAAAAATAACTACACCTAAATTCAAAATGCGGAAATGTTTCACGTGAAACATTCAATTTGTTTATTGTTTTTAAATAATCTGACTTTAAACAGGCGTTGAATTTGATGACCTTGTGCGATTCACGCGCAAAAAGTGATTCTATATATAAAAAATCCTTTACAAACATAAATTCATAAGCTAAATTATGGACATAAATAACTAATTGCTTTGAAGCTGATAATTCTAGGTATTCTCCTAGTTTACTTAAAAACTTAGTAAATTCTTCCCACCGTCTACCAAAACAAACATTCCCTTTGTAACAAAACTGCCAATGATACATAAATGCATAGGGTTTTTCACTGTTTATTGTTGTAGATTCTATATCAAATGTTGCAGGGCTATCTATATAAGCAATAGCTCTTTTACCTTTTTTTCTAACTGTAGTATAATTCCAATTTATTACGTTATATGGATAATCGTATACTGTGTAAACTGTTTCATTTTTTGTATATTCTTTCTCGTTTTTCGTATAGAATGTTTTTATTACCATAAGCTTCTACCTTTTACATATGTATGCATTGCCGAGCTATATTCCTCTAGTTCTAACTTTATTTCGTTCGCTGATTTACCCTCTTTGTATAGCAAATCATATATTTCAATAATGTCTTCTGATGGATTGCGCATTTTTAAGCTTTTATACTCTTGAGAGTGTAAAAAAGCGTAGAAATCTTGATCGTTTGACAACTCTTCTGATATTCCTAAGTTTCTAAGTGCTTGTGTTCGCTCTTGCCTTATCTCTTTTATCCCTGTCAATGTGTGACTTCTTGCTGTCACAAATCGCACAAGCTTCATATAAGCGCGCTGATTGTACTTATCTGAATTCCATTCATCCCTTTTACCTAGCACATTCAGCACGCTTTCTTTCTTATATCCCGCTTTTATAATGCGGTCTCTTTGCTTGTTAGCAAGCGGCACTAACTTTTTATACATGTCGCGCCGCTCTTTTCCACGCAAAGATAAAAGATATTCTTTGTTATACATGCTTTATCCTTTCCGCGCATATAGTAAATGCTATGCGTGTATTAGCTCTCTCTATAATGTCGTTTACATTCTCTTTTTTGTTTACCTCTACTGTTACAAATTGTACTGTAACTTCTGTGTCGACGGCAAATACTATAGCGCTCGAACCATCACTATACATTGCTACGGTGTCCACAAGGACACCGTACCATTTTTCACATACTTTTTTAGCTATTGCAATAATTTTCTTTTTGTTCATTTTTCTCCTTATGATTCTGTAATCAGTACATTATAACCGCTTTTCTCAAGTGCGGCTTTCAAATTTGCGGCATTTTGCGCATTGTGAAAAGCGCCTTTCTGATCTAATACGCAGACACGGTAGATCTTGCCGGCACCTATAACTTCTGAAACGTCCTCTTCATCTTTCTGCAATGTTTTTTTCGATTCGTCCGTGCCAATGCACCTTGTACCAGTGATCCCGTAAACAATAGCCGCCGCCATTTCCTCAACGTTGTATAACGATACATCTTTTTCAGAGCTTACAAAGCAACATTCGATAATGACGGCAGGGGCTTTTGTCTTACGCAAAAAGTACAACTTTTCTGACTTTTTAACTCCGCGATTCTTAAAACCAAGCGAACAAATTGCATTTAAAATGTCGGTAGCTTTATCCACGGCTTTTGATTTATCGTTATACACCCATACTTCCGCTCCATTAGCCGCCGCAGAACTTGACGCGTTAAAGTGTATTGACAAATCAAAATCAACCGTGTGCGCATTTGACTTCTTTACAATCTTAGTCAGCACATCAGACTGTGTAAGACCGTTTTCAACTGTACAGTCATAAACGGTGTGACCCATGCGCCGTAGTTCATCGACCACAAGATCTTTTACACGTCTGTTTTCCAAAGATTCTGAAATCAGACCTACAGCGCCGCAAGCTACTTTTCCGTGCGGGTTATGACCCGCGTGTACATTGATTACCATTTTATTTTCCTCTCTTTCTGATAGACTATTCCTATCTATAATCCATTTTAAATCTACTATATAAAATTGTCAACCAGAACTTTTGTTCATGTATGAGTTATCCACATCGAACAAGTGTTCGTGCTAGACGGACTAATGGTGTCCGTCTACCGCGGACACTGTTTTTTCGTATTGTGCGAACAACTTTGAAAACTCGTTGAATTGTCTGAAAACTTAAAAATCAATATACATTATGCACAAAGATTTAGTCGATCTTTGTGCATTTTTGTTATTGACAAATTGGAATAGATCAACTTTTAGGTAGCGAATTTAACATCTGATTTATCGAACGTATGTTTGTGTTTTTGGGGAAAACAGTGTCCGCGCTACACGGATTATGTAA
>OCHL01001346.1_pt1 | contig 15965 bp, 18 predicted proteins | sample 1538421 | NCBI WGS metagenome assembly OCHL01 (sample SAMN04571690, study PRJEB22368) | human gut metagenome | biome: human gut; material: stool | host: Homo sapiens | place: Luxembourg | collected 2012-06-01 | reverse complement strand
GTAAAGTTCCAGCAGCTCGTCGCTCATCACGGCCTGCCGGCCGCCGTACTGCACCGCCTTATCGAGGTAATAGCAGTAGTGGCAGTCGAGGTTGCAGGCCGAGCCGGCCGGCTTGAGCATCGTCGAGAAGGCAACGGGGCCGGCCTGCTTCTCGGCGTCGCGGAACGTGAAGATGTCTTTCGATTTCATAGGCAAGCGGGAAAGTCCGGACAAAAATAATAAAATCCCGGCAATATCCGCCATGAATGTTCAAAAGAGTCTCCGAAACGGCAAATCCGGAAAGCCGCCGCGACACCGCGAACGGCCGGCGTCCGGAAAGCGGAAGGAGCGCGGCGGGTCCGGCACCCGGCCCGCAGAGCACGGCCGGAGTGGACAACGGAAACAAAAAAGTGACCATATAAAGGATTTATTGAGATAGTTTTTGTATTTTTGGAGCCATAAATCCGTTCAAAAAATGCACTATTCGGACTTGGACTCCATTAACGGCCGGATTTTCAACCGGACAGAAGTTTCGCTCGGCGAAGCGGAACTCCGGGAAGTCGAGGCCTGCTACCGTTTTCTCGAAGATTTCGAGCAGGGAAAAGTAATATACGGCATCAACACCGGTTTCGGCCCCATGGCGCAGTACCGGATCGGCGACGCCGACCTGAACAGCCTGCAATACAACATCATACGTTCGCACAGCTGCGGCGCGGGCGAGACGCTGCCCGACATCTGCGTGCGGGCGGCCATGCTTGCGCGCCTGCAAACCTTTCTCAACGCCAAATCGGGCGTACATCCCGACGTGGTGCGGATTCTGGCCGATTTCCTCAACAACGAAATATATCCGCTCGTGCCGCGCCACGGCAGCGTCGGCGCCAGCGGCGACTTGGTGCAGCTGGCGCATATCGCGCTGGCGCTGATCGGCGAATCGGAAGTGTCGTTCCGCGGCGAAACCGTCTCCGCGACCGAAGCGATGAAGGCGTGCGGCATAACGCCGCTCAAGCTCCGCATCCGCGACGGGCTGGCGCTGACCAACGGCACGGCCGTGATGACGGGAATCGGCATGGTGAACCTCGCGCAGGCCCGCCGCCTGCTCGACTGGGCCGTGAAGGCTTCGGTGATGCTCAACGAGGTGGTCGAATCGTACGACGACTTCATGGCCGAGCCGCTCAACGCCTGCAAGCTCCACGCCGGGCAGATCGAAATCGCCCGCCGGATGCGCGAAATATGCGCGTCGAGCCGCCGCCTGCGCAAGCGCGAAACGGAACTTTACAGCGGCGACACGGGAGAGGCTCCGACCTTCAAGCACAAGGTGCAGCCCTACTATTCGCTGCGCTGCACGCCCCAGATACTGGGTCCGGTGCTCGAAACGCTCGAACAGGCGGAGAAGATACTCGTCGAGGAGTTCAATTCGGTGGACGACAATCCGGTGGTGGACCCCAAGACGGGGACCATCTACCACGGCGGCAACTTCCATGGCGACTACGTTTCGCTGGAGATGGACAAACTCAAGATCGCCGTCACGAAGATGACGATGCTCGCCGAGCGGCAGCTGAACTACCTCTTCCACGACCGCATCAACGAAACGCTGCCGCCGTTCGTGAACCTCGGCAAGCTGGGGCTTAACTACGGCCTGCAGGCGGCGCAGTTCACGGCGACCTCGACCACGGCCGAATCGCAGACGCTTTCGAATCCGATGTACGTCCACTCGATACCCAACAACAACGACAATCAGGATATCGTCAGCATGGGCACCAACGCCGCGATGCTGACCCGTCAGGTGATCGAAAACGGCTATCAGGTGCTGGCGATCGAGATGCTGGCGCTGGTGCAGGCCGCGGATTATCTGGAGTGCGCCGCAGAACTGTCGGCCCAGACCCGGCAGCTGTACGACGACATCCGCCGCATCGTACCCAAGTTCATCGACGACACGCCCAAATACCGGGAGATCGCCGCCATCGAAAATTTCCTCAAACAGCAAGCATGACCGAACCGACGAAATATGCGCTCGTCACCGGCGGAAGCCGGGGCATAGGCCGCGAGATATGTCTCAAGCTGGCCCGGAGCGGCTACTACATACTCATCAACTACCGCTCGAACGCCGACGAAGCCCAAAGGACGCTCGAAGGCGTCCGCGCCGCGGGCGGCGACGGGGAGACCCTGCGGTTCGACGTGGCCGCGGGCGAAGAGACCGCGGCGGCGATCGCGGCGTGGCAGGAGCGGCACAAGGGAGCCGTCATCGAGGTGGTGGTGAACAACGCGGGCATCCGCTGCGACTCTCTGATGATGTGGATGGAGCCGCAGCAGTGGCATTCGGTGGTGGATACCGGTCTCGGAGGATTCTACAACGTCACGCGCCCGCTGCTGAAGGACATGCTGGTCAAACGTTTCGGCCGCATCGTCAACATCGTCTCGCTGTCGGGAATCAAGGGACTGCCCGGACAGACCAACTATTCGGCGGCCAAAGGCGGCGTGATCGCGGCGACGAAGGCGCTGGCGCAGGAGGTGGCCAAGAAGGGCGTGACGGTAAACGCCATCGCGCCGGGATTCGTACGCACGGACATGACCGCCGACCTCGACGAAGCGGAACTCAAAAAGCAGATACCTGCCGGACGCTTCTGCGAGGCGGCGGAGGTCGCCGATCTGGCGATGTTCCTCATCTCGGACAAAGCCTCCTACATCACGGGTGAGGTGATATCGATCAACGGAGGATTATATACCTGACACCATGGAAAACAGAGTAGTCATCACCGGACTGGGCATCTGGTCCTCGCTCGGCACCAGCCTCGGCGAAGTGACCGAATCGCTGCGCGAAGGGCGTTCGGGCATCGGACTGGACCCGGAGCGCAGGGAGCTGGGATACATATCGGCGCTGACCGGCATCGTCAAGCGCCCCGAACTGAAGGGGGCGCTCGACCGCCGCAAGCGGCTCTGCCTGCCCCAGCAGGGCGAGTACGCCTACATGGCCACGGCCGAGGCGATGCGCAATGCGGGAATGGACGAAGCGTTTCTGGCGGCCAACGAGGTCGGCATCATCTACGGCAATGACAGCAGCGCGGCCCCGGTGATCGAGGGCATCGACATCATCCGCGCCAAGCGGAATACGGCGATGGTCGGTTCGGGAAACATCTTCCAGTCGATGAACTCGACCGTCACGATGAACCTCTCGGTGATCTTCAACCTGCGGGGCGTCAACCTCACCCTCTCGGCGGCCTGCGCCAGCGGCTCGCACGCGATCGGCATGGGGTACCTGATGATCCGGCAGGGACTGCAGGAGCGCGTCGTATGCGGCGGAGCGCAGGAGGTGAACCTCTATTCGGTCGGCAGTTTCGACGGGCTGGGAGCCTTCTCGAAGCGCGAATCGGACCCTGCGGCGGCATCGCGCCCCTTCGATAAGGACCGCGACGGGCTGGTGCCGAGCGGAGGCGCGGCGACCGTGATACTCGAAAGCTACGACTCGGCGGTGCGCCGGGGCGCGGCGATACTGGGCGAAGTGGCCGGATACGGATTCTCGTCGAACGGCGAACACATCTCCGTGCCGAACGTGGACGGACCGCGCCGCTCGCTGCTGCGCTGTCTGGCGGACGCGGGCATGCAGCCCGAAGAGATTCCCTACGTCAACGCCCACGCCACCTCGACGCCGCTGGGCGACTACAACGAAGCGCTGGCCATCGACGAGGTGTTCGGCGCGAACAGGCCCTACGTCGCCTCGACCAAGTCGATGACCGGCCACGAAATGTGGATGGCGGGAGCCAGCGAAATCGTCTACTCGATGCTGATGATGGAGCACGGATTCATCGCCCCGAACATCAATTTCGCGCAGGGAGACGAAGCCACCTCGAAGCTCAACATCCCCGCCCGCAAGGTGGACCTCGCCTTCGACCGCTTTCTGTCAAACTCGTTCGGATTCGGCGGAACCAACTCGACCCTCATTATCAAGAAATGCAAATAAATCCCACGCAGACAATGACACAACAGGAACTCATCGAAAAAATCAATACCGTTTTGGCCGACGAATTCGAAGTGGAGCAGGAGGTCATCACCCCCGATGCGCCGCTGCTCGAAACGCTCGACCTCGACAGCCTCGATCTGGTGGACGTCGTGGTGCTCGTCGACAAGAATTTCGGCGTGACGCTCACGGGTCCCGACTTCAAGGAGCTGAAGACTTTTCAGGACTTCTACGACCTGATCATCAGCCGGACGAATGGCAACTAACGACAAACGGTGGAGCGGACGCTCGCGCGGCGGATCTTTCGGATACGGTTTCTTCATCTTCCTGATGAACGTGTTCGGAATACGCGCCGCGTACGCTTTCCTCTCGCTGGTAGTCGTCTACTTCATCCCTTTCGCACCCCGCGCCACGCGGGCCGTCTGGTTCTATAACCGCCGCATACTCCGTTACGGCGTCTTCCGCTCGGCGGTCAAACTCTATGCCCACTATTACGCGCTGGGGCAGACCATCATCGACCGGGTGGCCATCGGCAGCGGCATGGCGGACCGGTACAAGTTCGAGTTCGAGAATTACGACGCTTTCCTGCGTCTGCTCGACGGCGGGCGCGGCGCGGTGATCATCGGCGCGCACGTCGGCTGCTGGGGCACGGGGGCCGGGTTCTTCGGCGACTACGCCCGCAGGATGCACCTCGTGATGTACGATGCCGAATACCGGCGGATCAAAAACGTCATGGACAAGCACTGCAGGCAGGAGGGCTACAAGGTGATCCCCGTGAACGAGGGCGGCATCGAGTCGATCCTGCGGATCAAGGAGGTGCTCGACCGCAGGGAGTACGTCTGCTTTCAGGGCGACCGCTTCGTCGAAGGCGGCGCCACGGCGCCGGTGACCTTCATGGGCCGCAAGGCCCTCTTCCCGGCGGGACCCTTCGTCGTCGCCGAGAAGTTCCGGGCGCCGGCGGTATTCTACTATGCGATGCGCGAACGCGGCAGGCGTTACCGCTTCATCTTCGACATTCCGAAGGCGCCGGACGGCAAAACCCCGAACGCCGTACTCGGAAGCTACGTCCGCTCGCTCGAAGCCGTGGTAAGGCGCTATCCGCAGCAATGGTTCAATTTCTATCGGTTCTGGTCGTGAGCGCATGTAGCATATTACTCATTTCGGCAAACCGCCACACGTCGCCCTACCCCGTTTATCCGCTCGGAATTTCCTACCTGAAAACCTACCTTGAGCGCACGATAAGCGGGATACGTGTCGATACGGCCGACTGCAACCTGCTCACGGACGAAGAGCTGGCCGAACGCATCCGCACGCTCGCGCCCCGCTATATCGGGGTGTCGCTGCGCAACGTGGACGGCGCCAATTCGCTCGACCGACGGGGGTTTCTGCCGGAGTACAAGGCGCTGATCGACGTCATACGCGCGGCCAGCGACGCACCCCTGATTATCGGCGGAGCGGGATTCTCGATCTATCCGCAGGCATTCATGCGGGAGCTGGGGGCCGATTACGGCATTCACGGCGAGGGCGAAGGACCGCTGGCGGAGCTGATCGGAGCCTTGGAGCGGGGCGAAACCGGGGCAGACATTCCGGCAGTCTACACCCGCGACGGACGCACGGGAAACAGACCTACGGAAAACCGTCTCACGGAAAACACACCCACGGGAAACGAACGCACCAACAGCCCCACCGGAAACGAACGCACCGGAAACGGGCGGCGCAGCTACCTGCCGGCGATCGAAGTGGAGTTCGAGCCGGAGCTGACCGGGTATTACTGGAAGCGGAGCGGCATGCTCAACATCCAGACCAAGCGGGGATGCCCCTACGAGTGCATTTACTGTTCGTATCCTCATATCGACGGGCGGTGCGTGCGCACGATGGACCCCGAAATCATCGCCGAAAACATCCTCCGCGCCAAGCGCGATTACGGCATAAATTACCTGTTCTTCACCGACTCGGTGTTCAACATCCGCCCCGAATACAACGTCCGGCTGGCCGAAACGCTCATCCGGCGCGGAACGAACGTCACGTGGGGCGCCTACTTCTCGCCGCGGGGCATCGACGCCGAGCAGATGCGGCTGTTCAAGGCTTCGGGCCTGACCCACATCGAATTCGGCACCGAGTCGTTCTGCGACCGGACGCTGGAAGCCTACGGCAAACGCTTCACCTTCGGCGACGTCGTGCGGGCCAGCCGGCTGGCGCTGGACAACGGGGTCTACTACGCCCACTTCCTGATTCTGGGCGGGTACGGCGACACGCGGGAGCATGTGCGCGAAACGATCGAGAATTCGCGCCAGCTGGAATACACCGTCATGTTCCCCTATGCGGGCATGCGCATCTATCCGCACACCCGGCTGGCGGAGCTGGCCGCACGCGAAGGCGTCGTCGCCCCGGACGACGACCTGCTGGCGCCGGCCTATTACATCGCCCCGGACTTCGACTTGGAAGAGGCCCGCAGCGCGGCCGCCGCGACGGGCAAGGCGTGGGTTTTCCCCGACGACCCGCAGAGCGCGCTGGTCGATACGCTGCGGCTGAAACGAAATAAAAAAGGACCTTTATGGGAGTACCTGAGAAAGCCCTGATTGCGGCGGACGAAATCGTGGAATACATTCCGCAGCGGCCGCCGATCGTCATGGCGGATGCCTTCTACGGCATCGGCGAAGACGGATGCGCCCGCAGCGGGCTGACCGTATGCGAAGACAACATCTTCGTCGAAGAGGGCGCGCTCAGCGAGTGCGGCCTGATCGAGCATATCGCCCAGTCGGCCGCCCTGCGCGCAGGCTACATGGACCGCAGCCGCGGCGAAAAGGTGCGGCTGGGATATATCGGGGCCGTGAACGACCTGAAAGTCCACGCACTGCCCCCGGTCGGCAGCCGGCTCGTCACGACGATCGCCGTCGAACAGGCGGTAATGAACGTAACCCTGCTTTCGGCACGGACCGAATGCGGCGGAAAGCCCGTCGCCGAGTGCCGGATGAAAATATACATGGAAGAGTGATGGTACGCAGAAAAACAGCCGAGGCGAGTCTGGTCGGCAAGACGTCGCTGCGCGTAAGGTTCAGCGAGGTGGACTCGATGCAGATCGTGTGGCACGGCGAATACGTGCGCTATTTCGAGGACGGACGCGAGGCCTTCGGGCGCGAATTCGCGGGGCTGGGCTACATGGACATCCATGCCAGCGGATACACCGCGCCGATCGTCGAACTGCAGCTGCAATACAAAAAGCCGCTGCGCGTAAACGACACGGCCGTGGTCGAGACCCGCTATATCGCCACCGAAGCGGCGAAAATATGTTTCGAATACACGATCCGCAGCGCCACCGACGGCGAAATCGTCGCCGAGGGAAGCTCGACGCAGGTGTTTCTCGACGCCCGCGGCGAGCTGCAGCTGCTCGCGCCGGAGTTCTACCGCAAATGGAAGGAGAGATGGGACGTGAAGTAGCGGTCTGGTGGGGACCCGACAGCATCCTGTCAGCGCTCGGATTCGGCACGCGGGAGAATATGGAGGCCGTGCGCGCCGGGAGGACGAATCTCTCGGCATGGCACGACGGCACGCCCGTCTGCCGGATCGACCCGGAACGGTTTGCGCAGCTGGCAGCGGAGCGGGCAGTGGCGGAATACACGCCCGCGGAACGACTGGCGCTGCTGACGCTCGGCGAGGTGATCGCCCGATCGGGCGTGTCGCCCGCAGACGAACGGACGCTCATCCTGCTCTCCACGACCAAAGGCAACATCGGCCTGCTGAACGGCGATCCGGCGAAATGCGACCTGAACGACACGGCGCAGGTCGTCGGAAGGCATTTCGGGGCGGCGAACCGGCCGCTGGTGATCTCGAACGCCTGCATTTCGGGCGTGTCGGCCATCGTCGTCGCGTCGCGGCTGATCCGCAGCGGCGAATACGACCATGTCTTCGTCGCGGGATTCGACCTGCTGTGCGATTTCATCGTCAGCGGATTCAACGCCTTCAAATCGGTAAGTCTCGCGCTCTGCCGCCCCTACGACGCGGCGCGCGACGGGCTGACGCTGGGCGAAGCCGGCGGCGCGGTGCTGCTCACGACCGACCGAGAGCTTTCGGCCACGGGCATCACCGTGGCGGGAGGCGGCATCTCCAACGACGCGAACCACATATCGGCTCCGTCGCGCACGGGCGACGGACTCGCGTTCGCAATCGGCGCAGCGCTCCGCGAAGCGTCGCTCGGCGCCGCAGCGATCGGCATGGTCAATCCCCACGGCACGGCGACGCTCTACAACGACGAGATGGAGAGCCGGGCGCTGCATCTCGCAGGACTGTGCGGCACGCCCTGCAACTCGCTGAAACCCTATTTCGGGCATACGCTCGGCGCTTCGGGCGTCATCGAAAGCATCGTCACGGTGCACGGACTGGCCGAAGGGAGCGTCTTCGGCGTCAAAGGCTATGCGGAGTGCGGGGTGCCCTATCCGCTGAACATAAGCGCCGAACACCGCACGACCCGGACGGACGCCGCGCTGAAAACGGCGTCGGGATTCGGCGGCTGCAATGCGGCGGCGGTATTCCGGCGCGGGACGGGACGAAACGCATACGGCACGGAGGAGACGGGCAACATGGACGGGAATGCCGCGGCGGAGCGAAGCGACGTTTTCGGCGGACGATACTGCGACGGAGAGAATCCCGCCCGTCAGGACAGGACAAACGGCGCCGAAACCGACCGGGACGACGCACAGAACAATCGCAGGCAGGAAACAGCCGGCGGACAACCCGGATTCACCGGAGCGGACGAGAGTAACGCCGCAGCGAACGTCGGACAGAAAGAGTGCGCCGCAGCGAACGGCACCAACGTCATAACAAACGCCGGACAGGCAGGCGGCGACGAGACCGAAGAGATACGCACCGCCCGCGATACGGCGCACGTAGCCATAACGCGGCATCCGGAGGTGCCGTTCGGCGTCTTCATCCGCGAGAGATACCGCGCGCTGGCAGACCCGAACATGAAGTTTTCGAAGATGGACGACCTCTGCAAGCTGGCCTACGTCGCATCGTGCGAACTGCTGGCCGGGCGACGGCCCGACTGCCCGGCCGAGCGGATCGGCGTGGTGCTGGCCAACCGCAGCGCATCGCTCGACAGCGACATGCGCCATCAGGCCGTCATCGACGCCGACGACGGGGGCGGGGCCTCTCCGGCGGTGTTCGTCTACACGCTCCCGAACATCATGCTGGGGCAGATCGCGATCAAGCACGGGCTGAAAGGCGAAAGCACTTTTTTTGCGTTCCCCGACAAAAGCTGTAACTTTATCCGGAAATACGCCGAAGGACTGATCGCCCAAGGACGCATGGACGCCGTCGTGTGGGGCTGGTGCGAACTCTGCGGCGGGGAGTACGACTGTGAACTGACATTAACCGAAAAACTCGAATAGATACGATGGAAAATCTGGAACTGCAACTCAAACAGCAGATTATCGAAGCGCTGAATCTGGAGGAGATCACCGCCGAAGAGATCGCCACCGACGCGCCGCTGTTCGGCGAAGGACTCGGACTGGATTCGATCGACGCCCTCGAAATCACGCTCCTGCTCGAAAAACACTACGGCATCCGGCTGGCCAACCCGGCCGAAGCCAAACCGATATTCCACTCGGTCGCCACGCTGGCCGACTATATCCGTAAAAACCGCAAATGAACATAGCCGTCCGGGGCATAGGGATCATCTCGGCACTCGGCAACGGGGCCGGGGAGACGCTGGCGGCCCTGCGGGCCGGACGCAGCGGGATCGGGAAGCTGACGCTTTTCCGTTCGGCCGTTGACGTGCCCGTCGGCGAGGTCCGGCACGACAACCGGGCGCTCGGCGAACTGCTCGGCATCCCGGCGCGCGAGACCCCTTCGCGCACGGCCCTGCTGGGGATGATCGCCGCGGCGCAGGCCGTGGCCGATGCGGCGATTCCCGCCGCGGCGCGCGTGGCACTCGTTTCGGGGACCTCCGTCGGCGGCATGGACCTCACGGAGAATTTCTACCGCGCTTTCAGGTCGGACAACGGCAGAGGACGCCTGCGCTCAGTGGCGGGGCACGACTGCGCCGACAGCACCCGCCGGATCGCGGAGTACTGCGGCATCACGGGTTACACGGCGACCGTCAGCACGGCCTGCTCGTCGGCCGCGAACGCCGTCATCACCGGCGCGCTGCTGCTCGAAAACGACATGGCCGACTACGTGGTGGCCGGAGGCACCGACGCGCTGTGCCGCTTCACGCTCAACGGATTCAACTCGCTCTCAATTCTCGACCGGGAGCGGTGCCGCCCGTTCGACGCCACGCGCGCAGGGCTGAATCTGGGCGAAGGGGCGGGATATATCGTCCTTGCGCGCGAAGCGCCGGGCATGCGCTCCTACTGCCGCCTTGCGGGGTATGCCAACGCCAACGACGCCCACCACCAGACCGCTTCGTCCGAGACGGGCGAGGGAGCGTACCGCGCCATGGCCGAAGCGCTGGCCCGGAGCGGGCTGGAGCGCGTGGACTACATCAACGCCCACGGCACGGCGACGCCGAACAACGACCTGACCGAAGGCACCGCCCTGCGGCCGCCGTTCAGTTCGACGAAAGGCTTCACCGGGCACGCGCTGGCCGCGGCCGGCGGCATCGAAGCCGTGCTGTCAGCGCTGGCCATCGGGCACGGACTGCGCTACGGCAATCCCGGATTCGCGGAGCCGATTCCGGAGCTGGGGCTGCGGCCCGTCGCGGAGACGGAATCCGCAGCCGTAAATTCGGTGCTGTCCAATTCGTTCGGATTCGGCGGAAACTGTTCCACTCTGATATTCGCAAAATGAAGGCATACGTCAATTGCATAACATCGGGCGCGGAGCTGCGCAGCGACATCAAGGTCCTGATTCCCGAAATGAATCTGCGGCGGCGGATGAGCCGCGTCGTGAAGTCGGGCGTGGCCGCCGGCATCGAATCGCTGCTGGAATTCGGCGCACGGGCGCCGATCGACGCGATAATCACCGCGACGGGACTGGGATGCATCGCTGACAGCGAGAAATTCCTCGACGGGCTGATCGCAGGCGATGAGACGATGCTCAACCCCACGCCGTTCATCCAGTCGACCTTCAACACGGTCGGCGCGCAGATCGCCCTGCTGCGCGGACTGCACTGTTACAACACCACCTACGCCCACCGCTGGACGAGTTTCGAAAACGCGCTTACGGACGCCGCACTGCGCATCGGCGCGGGCTGGTCGCGGGCCGTGCTGGTCGGCGCATTCGACGAGACGACGCCCTCGGTCGAGAAGGTTCTGCAGCGGCTCCGCGTCGCACAGGAGGGGAGATGGGGCGAATCGTCGGTATTCTTCGTGCTGACGGCCGAGCGGTTCGACTGTTCGGTCGCCGAAATCACGGGAATCCGCATTCCGGCCGGGACTCCGGCGGCGGACGGCGGATATCCGGCGGGCGGAGAAACAGACGGAGAAGAGAAGCCCCGCGCCGAAGAAACCGGCGGAAAGGCACACGAAAGAGAACCCGGCGGAAAAGCATACGCCAGAGCGACCTGCGAAAAGAGATACGAAAGAGAGAGCGGCGGGGAAAAGGACCATACCGAAAACCCCTCCGGAAAGACATACGGAAACGAAAACGCCTGCGTCGGGGAATCCGGCGCGGAAGCGTCCGAAGGCCGGGCGATACGGGCTTCGCAAACCGGCGTCAAGCCGCACTTTACAGCGATCGCCGAGGTATTCCGGCAGGCGGTCGCGGAGAACGCCGGGCATAAGATCACGCTTTACAACGACTTTTCGGGCCGCACCGAATCGGCCATGGAACTGACATGTATGTAGCCGCCGTCATAATCGCCGCGGGATTCGTCCTGTTCTACTGCTCCTACCAGATACGGCTGGGGGCGTCCGCACGCTGTGCCGCAACCGGGCCGCGGGACGGGTCGTCGCGCTGACGTTCGACGACGGACCGGACCCGGAGATGACGCCCCGCGTGCTGGACCTGCTCCGGGAGAGGGGCGTAAGAGCGACGTTCTTCCTCGTCGGCGCCAAGGCCGAGCGGCATCCGGAACTGGTGCGCCGCATCGCCGCCGAAGGGCACGATACAGGCATACACACTTGGGAGCACGCAGCCGGATTCCCGATGCGGAGCAGCCGGGCGATGACGGCCGACATCCTGCGGTGCAGGGAGTCGCTCCGGCGGATCGCCGGCGTGGAGACGCACCTTTTCCGGCCGCCGTTCGGAGTCACCAACCCGATGGTGGCGCGGGCCGTGAAGCGGACGCAGAGCCGCTGCATCGGGTGGAGCGTCCGCTCGTTCGACACGCTTCTGCACCGCAGCCGCGAAGCCGTGGCGGAGCGCATAGCCCGCCGGCTGGGCGACGGCAAGGTGATCCTGCTGCACGACGACCGTCCCGGCGCGGATCGGCTGCTAAGGCTGGTCCTCGACGACCTGAAGCGGCGCGGCTACGGCACGGCGACCGTATGCGAACTGTTTAAAATCGAAAAACCATGAAAATAACCTCCTTGCTAATTCCCCTCGCGCTGCTGTCGGCGCTGACGGCCCAAGGACAGCTGCCCGACTCGTTCCGGGAGCGGCTCGCCCAAGCCAGCCGCGAGAACAAGACCATTCAGTGCGACTTCACGCAGCACCGGCAGGTGCGCCGGATGAAGGGCGAAATCGAGCTAAAAGGCCGTTTCTACTACGACAACGCCAAAGCCATGGCGCTCGAATACACCGTGCCTGCGGGCGACAAGGTCATCATCCGCGACGACCGCATCATCCTCAGGACCGCCGGGCAGGTGACCGAAACGGCCACCTCGGCCAATCCCATGCTGCAGCAGGTTGCGCTGATGATCCGCGCCAGCATGACGGGCGACCTCTCGCAGTTCGGCGAGGGGTGGCAGATCGGCTACGACGAAACGGAGGGCGCGGGGACCGTACGGATGGTACCCCTGTCGCGCCGCGCCCGCAAATACATCGACTCGATCACGCTCCGCTTCGACTTGGAGAACATGACGCTCGACCGGATGGAGCTGAACGAAACCGAAGGCGGACATTCGGTCTACGAGTTCCGCGACAAACGATTCAACCTCGCGGTCGATCCCGCGAAATTCAACCCCTGACCTCCGATCCCGACTCAGATGCAGAAACTCTTCAGCGACATAAACAACTACCTCTCGGCAGAGGACCGGCTCGCGTTCCGGGTCCGGCTCGATGCGGCGCATCCGGTCTACGCAGGGCACTTCCCCGGCAACCCCGTGCTGCCGGGCGTCTGCACGCTGCAGATCGTCCGGGAGTGTCTGGAGCGCGGCACGGGACGCAGGCACCGCTTCACGGCGATCCGCGAATGCAAGTTCCTCGGCATGATCGTTCCGCAGGCGGACACTCTGCTCGACATAGACATCCGCCTCGCAGACGACGGCACAGCGGCGAAAAAAGTGACCTGCGTCGTCACGAACAACGAAAAAACGGTCCTCAAACTCAAGGCGACCGCCACCCCTGAACCATGACGAACGACCGGAACGACATACTGGCGGTGATCCCGACCTACAACAACGAAAAAACCGTCGCCCGCGTGATCGCCGACGTGCGCCGCTACTGCGCGCACGTGCTGGTCGTAAACGACGGCTCGACCGATTCGACGGCGCAGATACTGGCCGCCGAGGGCGTCGAGACCATCTCTTACGCCCCGAACCGCGGCAAGGGATACGCCATACGCCGAGCGCTGCGCCATGCGGGCGAACACGGCTACCGCTACATGATAACGATCGACTCGGACGGACAGCACTTCGCGTCGGACATCCCGAAGTTCGTCGAAGAGATCGAAAAGACGCCCGACGCGCTGCTGGTAGGCGCCCGGAACCTCCGCTCGGACAACATGCCGGGCAAGAACACCTTCGCCAACAAATTCTCGAACTTCTGGTTCCGCGTCGAGACCGGCATGCGGCTCGACGACACCCAGTCGGGATTCCGGCTCTATCCCGTACGGCGGATGAAGGGCATGCGGTTCCTGACGCGCCGCTACGAATTCGAAGTCGAGGTGCTGGTGCGGGCCGCATGGCGGGGAATCGCCGTGCGCAACATCCCCGTCAACGTCTTCTACCCCGAAAAGAGCGAACGCGTGACGCACTTCCGGCCGGGCAAGGACTTCACGCGCATCAGCATCCTCAACACGTTCCTCGTGCTGGGCGCCCTGCTGTTCTACTATCCGTGGCGGTTCCTGCGGTCGCTCACCAAAGAGAATATCCGCCGTTTCGTGACGGACAACATCACCCGTTCGCGGGATTCGAATCCGCAGCTGGCCGCCTCGATCGGGCTGGGGATCTTCTTCGGTATCGCCCCGCTGTGGGGCTACCAAATGATCGCGGCGGGGGTTACGGCCCATTTCACACGGCTCAACAAGGCCGTGGCGATCCTCAGTTCGAACATCAGCATCCCGCCGATGATCCCCTTCATCCTCTACGGCAGCTACTGGACCGGCGCGCAGGTACTGCGGCGCGGAATGCCGCTGTCGCTGTCGGACATCACGCTCGAAAGGGCCGCCGCCGACATGTTCCAGTACGTCGTGGGCAGTTTCGTCATGGCCGCCGTATGCGCGGTCGCGGCCGCGGCGGTCAGCTACGCCCTGCTCGTCTTCTGTAAACGCACGCCCCGCCATGAATAAGTTCTTCATCGCCCTGTACGACTTCTTCGAATCCCGCCGCGCACTGCTCTACGCGCTGCTGGGAGCGCTGGTCGTGGCGATGGCCTCAGCCGCACTGCGGCTGCGGTTCAGCGAGAACATCACCGGATTCTTCCCCGATGGGGAGCGGAAGGCGGCCGCGGCGTTCTCGAACCTGAAGATCAAAGACAAGATCGCCGTAATGATAAATGCCGGCGAGAATGCGGCCGACAAGACCGACGAGATGATGGCCTGCGCCGATTCGCTGGCGGCGCGGCTCAACGCCGACACGCTTTTCAGGCGTTATGCCGAAGTCGAAGCGACCTTCGGCAGCGAACTGGCGGACGGCATGCGGTCGTTCCTGCAGGGCAACCTGCCGCTGCTGCTTTCGGAAGCGGATTACGCCCGCATGGACACGCTCGTCACCCCGCGGGGCATCGCGCAGGCGATGGAGGGCAACTACCGCCGCCTGCTGTCGCCCGTCGGGGGATTTATCGACGAATATATCTACGACGATCCGCTGGGGCTGTCGTTCGGCGCGCTGGGCAAGCTGCAGGAGCTGAACATCGGAGGCAGCTACACGCTCTGCGACGACTACCTCTTCTCGAAGGACATGACCACGCTGCTGGTCTTCATATCACCGCACTACCAGAGCGGCGACACGGGCGTCGGCGACCGGCTGATCGAGCGGATCGAATCGGCGCTGGAAGGGCTGAACGCCGAATACGCCGCCGCAGGAATCACGGCGGACCCGCCGTGGCCGCCTACAACGCCCGCCAGATCAAGCGCGACATGATGCTGACGCTCAACGTCGCCATCCTGATCATCGTGGCGTTCATCACCCTCTCGTTCCGCAACAAGTTCGCGGTCCTGCTGGCCCTGATTCCCGTGGCCCTCGGCGCGCTGTTCGCGCTGGCGATCATGTCGCTGACGTGCCATACGATTTCGTCGATCGCCGTAGGTGCGGGGACCGTCGTAATGGGCATCGCGCTGAGCTATTCGATCCACATACTCTGCCATGCGAACCACTGCCACGATCCGCGGCAGATCATCCGCGATCTGGCCTATCCGCTGACCATCGGCAGCATAACGACCATCGGCGCCTTCGCGGGACTGCTCTTCACCGATTCGCAGCTGCTGCGCGACTTCGGGCTGTTCGCATCGCTGACGCTGGTCGGAACGACGCTTTTCAGTCTGGTGCTGCTTCCCCACCTGATCCGTAAGGAGAAACGCGGGGGGGGGTCCGCCGTGCTGGAACGGGTGGAGCGGCTCACGGGAATGCGTCCCGACCGGAACCGCCCGCTGGTGGCGGCGATCCTGCTGCTCACGTTCATATGTCTCTTCTTCTTCAACCGCATCGGCTTCGACAGCGACATGATGCACCTGAACTACGACCCGCCCCGGCTGGCCGCCGCGCAGCAGCGGCTG
>OCHL01001335.1_pt1 | contig 16034 bp, 13 predicted proteins | sample 1538421 | NCBI WGS metagenome assembly OCHL01 (sample SAMN04571690, study PRJEB22368) | human gut metagenome | biome: human gut; material: stool | host: Homo sapiens | place: Luxembourg | collected 2012-06-01 | reverse complement strand
AGACTCCACTGACCACGTACTATACCGACCGTCAGGGGCTGCCGGTATGTATTGACATCACAGGCAAGGAAGGCAAGGTCAAGATGACCGACAATGCCAACTTCTTCTGTATCGGACCAAGCGGCAGCGGCAAGAGCTTCCACATGAACAGCGTTGTCCGCCAGTTGCTGGAACAGCAGACCGATGTGGTCATGGTAGATACCGGAGACTCCTATGAAGGCATCTGCGGCTACTACAAAGGCACCTATATCAGCTATTCCAAGGAGAAGCCCATCTCCATGAATCCCTTCAAGGTAACGAAAGAGGAATATGACTTGAACTTCGGGGAGAAGAAGAACTTCCTGAAATCGTTGATATTCCTGATATTCAAAGGCAATGCGTTCCCGACCAAGATTGAGGACATGCTGATAAACCAGACCATCGTGGAATATTACCAAGCCTATTTCCAGCCGTTTGACAAGTTCACCGAGAAGGAAAGGGACGGCTTGCGTCAGAAACTGCTGGTGGCAGCCAAGATGGAGGATGATTACGAGCAGTTCGCTCACGGCATGGAGGACATTGACAGCCAGATAAACATGGAGGAGGTTCCGGAGAAGCCGGAAAGCCGTGCGCTCCTGCTGCCTTCGGAAGTGCGCCGTCTGAAGCTCATCCGTCAATGCCGGTCATTGACCGCCCTTGTGAATGACGAGGCGGCAACCCCATCCGAGAAGGAACGTGCCCTCCGCATCATTGAGACCTACAAGAAAGAATTGTATAACAATTCCATGCTGATTAAGATAGAGAAGCAAATCGACCACATGGAAGAACAGAAACGGAGGTTGAAGGTCAAGGAGCTTTCCTTCAATTCCTACTATGAGTTTGCCCTGGAGCGCATCCCGCAAATCACCTCGTTGGAGAAAATCAGTTTCAACATCCGTGACTTTGCAGCCATCCTGAAACAGTTCTACCGGGGCGGCGAGCTGGAAGCCACGCTGAACTCCGACTTGGACGTGAACCTCTTTGACGAGCGGTTTATCGTCTTTGAAATTGACAAAATCAAGGATGACCCCGTGCTTTTCCCTATCGTGGTGCTGATTATCATGGACGTGTTCCTGCAAAAGATGCGCATCAAGAAAGGACGCAAGGCACTGATAATCGAAGAGGCATGGAAAGCGATTGCCTCTCCCACCATGGCGGAGTACATCAAGTACCTTTATAAGACCGTCCGCAAGTTCCACGGCATTGCCGGAGTGGTTACGCAGGAACTGAATGACGTGATTGATTCGCCCATCGTCAAGGAGGCTATCATCAACAACTCCGATGTGAAGATACTGCTCGACCAGACGAAGTTCAAGGACAGGTACGAGGAGATTGCCGCCATCTTGGGATTGACTTCCATCCAGCGGCAGCAGATTTTTACCATCAATGCCCTGAACAACCGGGAAGGACGCAGCTACTTCAAGGAGGTGTGGATTTGCCGGGGACAGCATTCGGATGTCTATGGCGTGGAGGAAGCCCCCGAATGTTACTGGGCTTATACCACGGAACGCACCGAAAAGGAAGCCTTGAAGATTTATCTCGCTTTCTACGGAACCATGCAGGAAGCGATAACCCGTATCGAGGCAGACCGGGAAAAGGACGGAAGTCCCAAGTATCTCGAATTTGCAAGAAAAGTCAACCAACATCAAAAAGTAATGTCATCATGGTAAAGTTACGATTTATATTGGCGGCAATGTTCTTAATATCCGCATCCACTCCGATGCTTGCAGGCTGGAAGGTGGTCATTGACAAGAACTGCGTCAAGGTGGTTACGTCCAACACCGCCTCACAAAAGCTGATTGAGAATCAGCATAACCAGCGTCTGGACTCCATCGCCTCCAAAAAGAAGAAGGTGGAACTCTATTCGGTCAACATGGCTACCATCAAAGAACTGTACAAGCTGACGATGGAGAACGTGTCCGGCTTCGGAACGGAAAGCCGCTATTACAAGGAAATCGGCTCCTGCGCCTTTGACATACTCAAAGACGTGCCGGAGCTTATCAAAATCGTGAACCAAGCCAAGTTCACAAACAAGCTCTACTGCCTCACGGAACTGGGCGGTTTAGTAATGGAAACGCAGCAACTGGTGGGGAATTTCGTGAATATCGTGAACAATGCCAAGGTGCAGAATCCGCTCAAAGGTCAAGGCACAGCCGAGAAGAAGAACGATGGCTATAACCTGCTTGACCGCTATGAGCGGCTGACGCTGGCCAACACCATCTATACCGGACTGATGGAGATACGCTACAAGGTGAAGGGCATGATGCTAATGGCACAATACGCCACGGTGAATGATCTCTTCTTTGCCATCGACCCGGAGGGCTGGGCAAACATCGTTACTATGAAGAATCAAGTCGGCGGTCTGATTCGGGACTGGAACGGACTGGTCGCAGCCAATTATTAACCCATTCACCTTTCTAATATATGAGACACTGGAAAATAACAATAGGCACTGTCGGTTTGATGCTAGCATTGTCCGTCCAAGCATCCGCTGTTGTCGTGCCCAAAGACCTGCCGACCATTGAGGCGTTGATTGCGCTTCACAAGGCGGTGAAGAAGGATGAAGACCAAGCCATGCAGCGTGTTGCCATGAGCTTCGGCGAGCAGTCGCTTGTAACCAAGGGGGCGAACAAGTTCAACGAGGTACGCACTACTCTCGATACCCGATTGGGCAATGCCCATTCCTATCTGGTGCTGGCAGGTGCCATCTCGTCAACCGCCAATTCCCTGTACCAGTTGGTCCGGGACTACAAGGATTTTACCGGGAACACGTTCCAGTCGGTTTCCAAGAAACCTTTCGTGGCATGGTACTACGCGGATGCCAATGTCGCCATTTCCCGGGAGGTAAAGCACTGCTACAAGCTCTACGCTTCGGTGGCAGCCTCCGGCATCAACTTGATGAAGGCATCCATGGACGAGAAGCTGAACTTGGTGCTGACACTTAAAAGTACCATCGACAAGGCACGGTACATTATTGACAACGCGAACCTCTACTGCTATCTGGTTACAAATTGCGGCTGGAAACCGGATTACATCTGGGAAATCCTGAACTCCACCATCAAGGACGAGATAGCGGACAAGGTCATCAACAAATGGAATCAGGGATATGCAAGTTAGAACCATCATCGCCTGCCTGCTTTGTACGGCATTGGCAGGCATTCCGCTTTCCGCAGATGCCCAGCGGACAAGGAACGATAAGGAGAAACAGCGACAGTGGACTTCCATGGAGAACGGTCCTTGGGACTTCGCTCCGGACTGGTACTATTATTTCCTGCACCAGAAATACTCCGGTGCGGAAATGTACTGGAAATGGGCGGGACTCAAATCCGGTTTCCGGGTGCGTTTCAAAGAACCGAAGTCCAATGTCAAGCGCATCATGCCGACCCGTGTTACCTCCGAGGAGACACAGCGGCAGAAAGTGAAGAAGGTGGAGGAAGAACGGAAACGGATAGAGGAACTGTACAAGGAAGAGCTGGTAAGGGAAGCCGACCGGAACGTGGACTTGACCTACGCTTCCTACAAGGACGAGTTCAACCGGATGCAGGACCGTATCACGGACGGTCTGCTTTATTGCATGAAGAAGAGTGGCGGCAAGCTGGAGTACCAAGTGAACGAACTGAGCCGACAGAACGAACTCCTCTGTGCGGACATTGCCTATATCCACAAGACGGGAGTAGGCTACGAACTGGAGAACGCCAAGCGGCAGCAGGCTTACGAGGAAGCCAAGGCGAAAATGGAGGAACTGGTCAACCGAACCGCCCATCTGTGCGCAGTGGCGGCAACCCATTACTAAGGCATATAAACAACAAGAAATATAAAATAAAAATGAAATAAGAATTATGAACCTATTATGTACCCTTTTAACCATCGGGCTGCCTGCCATTGACGAGAGTCTGGACAAGCTGCTGGTCGCCATGGAGTCTTTCCCAAATGTGGCGGTACTGGGCGATGCAGTCGGACTGGCACGTGTCATCGGACTGTGCCTGGCACTTTGCGTAGGCTCTTACGAGTGCTGGATGATGATGCTCGGACGGCGGGGAATGGATGTCATGAAGCTGCTGCGTATCATCGGTATCTCCCTCTGCATCTCTTCTTCGTCATGGATCTGCTCGGCTTTGCAGGTGCCCGGCAAGGGGCTGGAGTCGGCTACCAAGGCGATGGCGCAGTCCAAGAACAAGGAAGTCGCCGCTTTCGAATTGAAGCTGGCGCAGAAGCAAAGTGAGTATCTGGACCGGCTGAGAGCCGTGCAGGATTCCATCTCCACCGCTAAGCAGATAGCCGCCATCGGCGAGGATGCCGCCTGGTGGGACAAGCTCATCTACAACGTGAGCAATCTCGGCAATACCATCAACAACTATGCGCAACGTGCCGCCGTCGCCACCGAAACCAAGGTCAGCGAATGGATCAACGATGTCGTCCGCTTTGTCGGCGAGCTGATTTTCCAGATGTCCTATTACGGTATCCTTGTGGCGCAGCGGATATTCATGGCAATCCTGATGATATTCTGTCCTATCATGTTCGCCCTTTCCCTTGCGCCGCCGTGGAGTTCGGCATGGAGCCAGTGGATGTCGAAATACCTTTCCCTCTCGCTGTGGGGCTTCGTAACCTATATGTGCCTGTACTACATCGACTTCATTCTGCTGTATAACCTGCAGCAGGATTTGGTGGCTTACAACCACCTGTTGCACGGGTCGGTCAACTCCTGGTCGCAAATCGGAGCGTTGGGGCTTCAGGGCATCGGTTCCAACTGCATGTACGCCATGGGAATGTTGGTGGGTGCCTACATCATCCGCTTTGTTCCCGAAGTCGCCTCGTGGCTGATTCCCGGCGGTGTAAGTTCAAGTGCGGCGACTGCGGCAGGCTCTGTGGCAACGGGTATCACATCTACGGCAGGCTCAATGGCTGGAGGTGCGGCTGGCGCAGCGATAGGCGCAGCAGGAACGATGGGAAAATCAATGGTCAAATAACTTAAAAAGAAAGAATATGCTTATAGAATCCCTTGCACAGAAGACAAGACTCGCCATGATGACGGTGTTCGCAACCATAGCCGGTTGCGCCGTCATCTGCGGGTTCACCGTCTGGTGCTGCATCTCGCTGGTCAACCGGGAGAGGCAGCAAATCTATGTCCTTGACGGTGATATCCCATTCCTTGCGAAACGCGCACAGCTGGAAGCTAACTTCACCATGGAGGCGAAGGCGCACATCCAGCTTTTCCACCAGTATTTTTTCAACCTGCCGCCTGACAACGACTATATCAAGTGGACAGTCGGCAAAGCAATGTACATGGCGGACGGAACGGCGTTGAAACAGAAGCAGGCGATGGACGAGAACGGCTTCTACTCGGACATTATCTCTTCCTCGGCTGTCTGCACCATCATGTGCGATTCCATCCAGTTTGACGAGTACGAGCGGAAGTTTACCTATTACGGAACGCAGCTTATCAAGCGCCGCACACGGGACTTGAAACGCTCGATGGTAACGACCGGGTACATCGAATCCGTGCCGAGGACCCGAAACAATCCCCACGGGCTGATGATAACGAACTGGAGAACCTTGGAGAACAAGGATTTGGCTTACTAATGTAAAACTCAAATAAAAACGAAATGAAATCAATCAGGAAACACCGTTTACAGACGCATCAACTGATCCGGTCTTGGCTACAGCCGAAATTAGGTGCGGTTGGTGCAAGGTATCGCCTGACCGCAAGAGTCAGGTGGGCGAATCTATGGGCGAAAAGACATCCCAAGCGAACCTTTGCCTGTGTGACGGGTTCGCTGTTGTTGCTGTTGGTCGGCACTGTCGCTTTGGAACGTGTGCGGACAGACAGTCCTCAAACAGCCGACATGAATGCCATTGCCAGTATGGAACCGCTCTTCACTGGCTTTCATGCCATTCAAGCCAACAAGAACGTGCATCGGCAGAAACTGTTGGAACTGACTTCCCAAGGGCAGGCTGTCCGGGAGGAACTGGATTCCATGATTGCCATTCCTCATAAGTCCCATGCGGATTCGATGCGCATTATCCAATGCTACGGGCAACTGGAGCATATTGTCAAATCCCTTAAAAACAATGATAACCCATGATTAAAATCAATTTCAAACAGCCCAAGTATATCTTTCCGCTGGTCATCTTCGTCCCGTTGTGCGCCCTGATATACTTTGTGATGCAGACTTTCGGGGGCAGTGGCACGACGGAGAACGTGGTGGCTACCGACCGCATCAACATGGAGCTTCCCGAAGCCAATGCCGAGGAAGCCGGAGACAAGATGTATGAGATGACACGGCGGTTCGGGGACGAGGATGCCTTTACTGCCGTCGGTGGCATTGGTGAAGAGGACAAGGACGAGGAAAAGCTGGAGCATGGCTACAGCGAGGAGGAACTGAACAGTCTGGATGCCGCCGAAGCGGAACGGATTCGTCAGCAGCAGGAACTGGAAGAACTGGAGCGTTCCCTGGCTGAGTCCAGAAGGCACATCAATTCACAGGCGTATGGGAACGCTTCGGGAAACACTACGGAGGAGTTCGCCCGTGACCTTGAAGAGATACAGCGGCGTAGCTATGAAAGGCAGAAAGCCATCGAAAGCGGACTGGGCTACGGAAATACCGAAGCGGAAGAGGCAGCCAAAAGGCAGCGGGCGGACTCCATCGCCCAAGCCCGGAGAGAGGAGGCGGAACGAAACCGTCCCAATCTGGTCATCAAGTCATCCGATACGAACGCAGGCAAGTTCCATACGGTCGCGGCTTCGGACGATGCGGTGGAAGCCAAGCTGATCCGTGCCATGATTGACCAGACAACCAAGGCAAAGGAAGGCACGCGCCTTCGCTTCAAACTGTTGGATGACGTCACGGTGGATGATACCAGGCTTAAAAAGGGAACATATCTCTATGGGACGGTAACCGGTTTCGGTCAGCAGCGTGTCCGTGCCAATATCACCAGCATTCTGGTGGGCGACAAGTTCATCAAGGTCAAGCTGTCCGTCTTCGACAATGACGGCATGGAGGGCTTCTATGTGCCGGAATCCTCGTTCCGTGACTTCGTGAAGGATGCCGGAGCCAATACGGTACAGCAGAATATCAGCTTTGAGTCGGAAGACGGCTATGGCTCGGGGATTTCAGGAGAGGCTATCGCCCTGCAAGCCTTGCAGAACATGTACAACTCCGCTACCTCGGCCATATCGTCCGGCATCCGCAAGAACAAGGCGAAAATCAAGTACAATACGATTGTCTATCTGATAAACTCGGATGATGCCCGGTAAAATGGAAATAGGTAAACTTTATTACTAATCACAAAGTAAGCAAGATGACAAGTAAGATAGTCATATAGGTTACTTGTCATAAAGTAAACAAATCATCAAATCATAAATATTACCCAATATGAAAGCGAAATTATTTATACTCCTTTTCGGTATTCTCGGTGTTGTGACACAGGTCTCTGCCAACGAGAGAATCTATGTGAACAGCGAGGTTACGACCCACATTGTCATGCCGGAAAACATCAAGCTGGTGGACATTTCCACTGCCAAGATTGTAGGCAACCAGTGTACCGATAACATTGTCCGTATCAAGCCGTATCTTGAAAGTAATTCTTTACAGGCGGTTGGCAGTTACAAGGATAATGAGTTGTTGGGCACAATCACATTGATTGGAGAGCGTCATATCGCCCAGTACGACATTCTCTATACGCAGTCCCCCGGCATGGCGGCATCCATCTTTGAAGTGCCGTACAACCATACGCGGTCCTACATCAATCCGGAGGTTTCCATGCCGATGGCGGAAATGGCACGGTATGCGTGGGCGGTCTATAGCAGTGACCGGAAATATAACCAGATAGTAACGAAGGCGCACGGCATGAAGGCGGTGGTCAATAACATCTATGCCGTCGGGGATTATTTCTTCATAGACTATTCGTTGCAGAACAAGACAAAGATACCTTATGACATCGAGGAAATCCGGGTGAAACTGACGGACAAGAAAGAGACGAAAGCGACCAATTCGCAGACGATTGAGCTGTCTCCCGTCTTTACGCTCAATTCATCCAGGAAGTTCAAGAAGAACTATCGCAACGTGCTGGTGCTGCCCAAGCTGACTTTCCCGGACGAGAAGGTTCTGCGTCTGGAAATCTCGGAGAACCAAATCAGCGGACGGGTGATTGTCCTGACCATCGAATATGAGGACATTCTTCATGCGGACGGATTTGACTCCGACATCTTGAAGGATGCCGCCTACTATCCCTATTATCATATCTCTTATACTGTAAAGCCATGAAGAAGTTCTTATTGATTCTCTTGTGTGCGGTCGCTTCGGCTGGAGCGTTCGCACAGGACAGCAAACTGACTGTCAACGCAGGTTTCCTGTTTCCTTCCACGTTGAATGCCACTGTCGGCTATGAACGTCCCTTATCATACGGTCATGCGGTCGAACTCTTTGGCGAGGTGGGCAACCACTGGCGGAAGCATGATTTTTGGAAGGGGTACTATTGGGACGGCGGCATTGTTACAAGCACCGTCTGGCTCGTTACAAGAACGGGATGCTCCGTTTCCGTTTCGGTCCGCAGTTCGGGGCGGTGGAAAAGAAATTCTTCCTCGGACTGGAAGGCGGCTTTGAATACGTTTATGTATTCCGCAACGGTTGCGAGTTTGCCATTATCCAGAAGAACAACGTGAACTTCATTCATGGTGATACATTCCGAAACGGCTTGCTGTTCGGAGTGAAGATACCGTTTTAATCTTTCCTAAAAGCATACGGATATGGCATTTGAAGAGACCAAGGAACAGCAGCAGATGTACAATTACTTCCGAAGCTGCATCTATATCTTTCTCATCATCGAGATTGTCATGAACCTACCGATAACGGCGGACAACCGCATCACGCAGTTTATCCTTGACTTGTTGGGACGATTTAAGGTATTCAATTCGGTAGCGGGCTGCAAGGTAACGGAACTGGTCTGCATCTGTGTGGTCTGCATCGGCACGAAAGCGAAGAAGGCTTTGAAGTTCAACGTGAAAACGATGGTCATCTATCCGGTGCTGGCAGGCTTGACGCTGGTCGGGCTTTGTTTTGTCTTCCATGGGATGAATATCGGTGTCAGTTGGATGGGCTTTCCTGCCAATCGTATTCTCTATGCGGTCTGTTCTGTCGTGGGTACAATACTGGTGCATCAGGGACTGGACGGTATTGCCAAGTATTACAACTACAAGGTGGGCGATGATCGCTTCAACTTTGAGAATGAGTCTTTCCAACAGTCGGAAACTTTAGTGAACAATGACTATTCGGTGAACATTCCGATGATATACTACTGGAAGCAGAAGATGCACAAGGGATGGATCAATATCATCAATCCGTTCCGTGGCACGATTGTATTAGGTACGCCGGGTTCGGGTAAGTCTTTCGGTATCATCGACCCGTTTATCCGGCAGCATTCCGCCAAAGGGTTTGCCCTGATGGTATATGACTTTAAGTTCCCGACATTGGCAAAGACCTTGTTCTACCAGTATTGCAAGAATCGGAAATCGAACAAACTGCCTGAAAATTGCGGGTTCCGTATCGTGAATTTTACTGATGTGGAGTATTCCAACCGCATCAATCCAATTCAACGGAAGTACATTCCTGACTTGGCGGCTGCATCCGAAACGGCTGCCACACTCCTTGCCTCCCTGAACAAGGGCGGCGGTGAAAAGAAAGGCGGCTCGGAAGCGTTCTTCACCAACTCTGCGGAGAACTTTCTGGCGGCTATCATCTATTTCTTCGTGAACTTCCATCCGGTCGGGTTCAGAAATGGCAAGAAGCTGAAACGGTTCATTTCACAGGAGGGAAAGAAGTTGGAACTGGTGATAAGGAACTGGGATGATTTCAATGCCATTGACGAGGAAGGGAATGTAGTCTTGGACTTCGTGGATGAAAATGGAAATGATGTTTCTACCGACGAGGACAGGATGTTTGTGGAACTGAATGGTTTTTCCTACAAAGACCGGACAGGAAAACGGATAGTCATTGACCGTTGCTGGTATGAGGATGAGGAGGGTAACGAGGTGGAGCCGGACACAATTACCGGCGAGTATTCGGATATGCCGCATGTGCTTTCTTTCTTGGGAAGACCCTATGACCAGGTGTTCAATATCCTGATGCAGGATGACAAGATTGCTTCCCTGATGGCTCCTTTCAAGAGTGCCTACGAGAACAAGGCGAATGACCAGTTGGAAGGTATGGTGGGTACGCTGCGTGTCAATGCGGCACGGTTGGTATCTCCTGAAGCTTATTGGATATTTACGGGGGATGACTTCGACTTGAAGATTTCCGATAGGGAAAATCCGAGTTATTTGGTGATAGCCAATGACCCGGAGAAGGAACAGGTTATCGGCTCGTTGAACGCTTTGGTGCTGAACCGTCTGATTACCCGTGTCAACTCCAAGGGTAACATTCCGGTAAGCATCATCGTGGATGAGCTGCCGACCTTGTACTTCCACAAGATAGACCGCCTGATTGGTACGGCCCGCTCCAACAAGGTGGCGGTAACGCTCGGTTTTCAGGAACTGCCCCAGTTGGAGGCGGACTATGGCAAGGTGGGTATGCAGAAGATTATCACGACCTGCGGTAATATCTTCATGGGGGCGGCTCGTAACAAGGAGACTTTGGAGTGGGCACAAAATGATGTGTTTGGCAAGGCAAAGCAGACTTCCCGGTCTATCTCCATCAATGACCAGAAGGTATCGACCACTATATCCGAAAAGATGGACTACCTTGTTCCGGCAGCGAAGATTGCGGATATGGCAACCGGTTGGCTGGCTGGTCAGGCGGCTCGTGACTTTACGGCTACCGATGACAGGATGCTGAACCGTTTTGACATCGAGCAGTCGGAGGAGTTCAAGACCACGAAGTATTTCTGCAAGACACACTTCGACATGAAGAAGATAAAGGAAGAGGAAGAACATTATGTGCCACTTCCCAAAATCTATGAGTTCAAGAATGACCGGGAGAAGGAAATCATGCTGAACCGTAACTTCAAGCGGGTCAATCAGGAGATTGAGGATATGGTCAAGGAACTGTTGGGTATGAGTTAAATCTTATTGCAAATGGCATCCATATATTCAAAATATAGAAAAACAATCAATTTACCCCATTTGAGTGGTAGTGCCTTGAAGGTTATCGCTATCATTTCGATGGTTGTTGACCATTGTGCCTACTACTTGATGGAGAACAACACGCTCCTTTACGAAGTCATGCGCTGCTTTGGACGCATCGCTTTTCCGGTATTTGCTTTCCTAATTGCAGAGGGTTTCCGGTATACCCGAAACAGAATGAAGTACTTCCTGCAGCTGCTGGGATTTGGCGTAGTCAGTGAAGTTCCGTGGTATCTGTTGAATGGTACAGATGGAACGCATAACGTGATGTTCACATTGGCTTTGGGTGTAGTGGCTTTGGTAGCTTTCGAGAAATTGAACAAGGATGGCACATTGTGTTGTTGTGTCATCCTTCTTATAGCCTTGATTGCCACTTGGTCAGGAGTTGATTATGAGTGGCGAGGAGTTCTTGTTATTGTTATCTTCTATTTGCTGGAAACAAATAGGGCTTCTTTACCCTTTGGTCGAATGGCTCAACTACTTTGCGCTTTTCCATTGATGATGCACTACGGCGCATGGGGAGCATTGTTAGCCTGCTTGATTCTATCTTTGTATAATGGGACAAGAGGATTTATAAATGGTTTTATAGCTAAATACGGAGTTTATGTATTTTATCCATTGCATCTTTTGGGGCTATGGTTTGCTACAATAAACAGTTAACGAAATAATATATTTGTAGAAAGTGTAGTGAAATCGACTGATATTGTCCTTATTATGCATTCCTTGGAACGGAGAATAAGTATCACACCAATACTGTGTAGGACCACATAACTGTGTTGAAACATATCATTTCTATGCGTGGAGGAACTAATATCTATAATAGATTTCTTATATGAGCGATTGAGGTTCAATAATATAATAATTAGATAATTATGTAATTTTAAGGTTACTGGGATAAAATACAGACTCTATTCTACTGAATTTAACTGAAGTTTCGATACTTGTCTCTCTGTTTATTCCATTATGTAGGATAAAACAGAAAATAAGATTTTGGATTTAATGTATGTCACAAGTGAACTGGCTCAGGAAAAATGAATAAGTTTTAAACATATCGTAATATCAAAACAAGATGAAGGAATGAGGGTGCAAAACAAAAAATGATTACTCCGAAAAGTTACAGATTGTAACTATATTATCTAAGGAGAGATCGTATCAAACTCCATTTTGAGTAATGACATGACTCTCTCTTTAGTTATTTTAGGATGTTCTTATTTAAAATTAAAAGTTCATCTTCTTAGAATTTGAGTTTTGATACACCTTCATTTTTGCAAACGGATACCAAGATCTCCGTATTTTGTAATTATTATATGCTTGACTGAGCAACTTTAATTGCATCTGACTTTAATTCTTCCTCATTCTTTACAGCATCGAGGACCTTATCTGCCACCCAAAGAGTGAGAAGTTCTTTTTCATCGACATTGAAATAGTTGGCAATTTGCACTACCTGAGTACGTTTGGCACGTCTATTCCCTCTTTCGATTTTTGAAAACATTGGAGTATCAATCTCAAGAAGAGAAGCTAACTGTCTTTGCAATACTCCATTTTCAAGTCTTAATTCTTTTATTTTTTGTCCTAACAACATGTTAAGTTCCTTATTTAATGATTATATGATTCCCTAATACCCACATATTAGATACAACTCTTTTCACAACTCCAGTGCCTTGAAGATGTTTAATTTTATTTGCTATCTAACAGCAAGAAACTCTTTTTACCATCTTAAAAAGAGTAATACTAGGATTATTCCTAATATCTTTGATGATTTTTAATACAGTTTTTAGTAGACCTTGTTTAGAAGTTTTTAATGTATTATCTTATGTACAATGTTAATGATAATGTTTTCTTGTTGCTTCATAACATGGAACAGTTATAATAAAAAAAGTTCGTTCTTCATCTGTAACAATAATCAAATTAAAGGAAAGATTCATTCAAAACTATATTCCCATTTTTATAAGACGTTAAAAAATGAAATAATCGTTCTATATTAGTTTTTCCTATTATTCTTTTCCCTTCTACATAATAGTTGCACAAATTATTCAAGCTATTTACAGTAGGACTATTTACAGCATCAAAAATTTTAGTCCAATAACGAACCTTTATACCTGAAACTTCCTCCAAATACGACATTGAGACATTCTTTTTAACTACAATATTTTCAAGTGAATTATAAAGTTCACATGGAATGTTAGGATCAAATTCATATACCTCAATGTCAATATCTTCTAATTTTGAGAGATATTTCCTTGTTAAATCTTTGATGATTTCTATTGGCAATCCACCATTCATTGCTCCCATCCATGGAAATGCAATGGATGTTATTCCTAATTTTTTGTAGTTATCAACGAATTTCTGAAGAGTCTCTTCTATCCATTCTACTTTTGAAGGATCTTTCCAATCGTCTTTTATGGCAAAATTTAAAATGATGGGATTTGATTTTTTGTATGGAAGTATTTGTCCAGGTTTGAGAAGATGCTGGAAACAAATACGTTGATACTCTTTAAACATTTCTGGAAATCTTAACTTGAAATCAAGTGCAATTCCTTTACCCATAGCTCCAACACAATTGACTGTATTTACAACAGCCATTGCTTTTGTATTGAATATGTTGCCTGAAATTTCTTTATAAGCCATATTATTTTAATGATTTTATAACATTAATGAAATTATTGATCGGATTATCCCAAGTGCAGTCACTAGTTAATGATGGTAATTCTTTTGCTATAGATAGAATCCTTTTTCCATCATCTAATTGAAATAACTTGTTTCTTAAGAATGCAGGATTACATCCTCTTCCCGGTAGTCTGCTACGGTCAAGAGCATCTGCATCTTTTAGAATTTCCCATATCTTGCTGCATCGAACTGTCGATGGAGTTTTACTATCATCAATAGAGTGATATTTCACAGCTTCTAGTATGGAAGATGCATCTTCCGGACTACATGACTGTTCTATCTTTGATTTATAAAGAATCGCGGAATTCTCTCCATGTATTTCTCCTTCAGTATCGCTATTTTTGCCTAAATCGTGAATCAAAGATGCATACAAAACAGAAGATAGTATCGAATTACTTATAGTCTTGTCTGTGTATGCTATTAGAAATGCGTTCCACATGACTCTCACAGTGTGTCCAATACCATGATAAGAGTTTAGCATATGACTCTTAAACAGTGACTTAGTCAGAGTAATCTGAAGTCTTGATGTCTCTTCTTTAAATTGTTTTATTAATTGATCTGTAATAATAGAATATGATGTCATAGAGCTAGTTATATTTTTCTCGTTAGAATATATTACCCAAGAGTTGCTGTCATATTTTTGCAAATCCATAAATCTGACAGTAATTGGGATGCTTGGTTTAATGATACTGATTGAAGGATATGCTTGAATCTTACCATTTGAAATATTGGTAATATGTGACTTATCAACAATTTCAAGATTATCAATGTTTCCACACTCTATTACAATAGAACTTGGATCTCTATAATTGGTGTAGAAACAAAGAGTCTCTTCAGTCTCATCTATTGATATTGTTCTATTAGTTCTGTGAAAGATGTCGATGCCAGAACTTGTCCATGTATCTGTTGTGATATGATTACAAATTGGATCATCGCCCAATTGCATCTTTAACAACTTAGCCTGTTCATCATTGTAACAGATAATTCTGAAATTCTCTAGACTTGAGAAATCCAACTCGTTCCAAACAAGAAACTCTTGTTGTGAATATGCCTTGTAAGTATCAAGACCGTCCTCAATGGTTGAATAAAGATATGAGGTGTTGAGTCTGTTTGGATTATCCACAATGGGGATAACTTGGCTATTGTCACCTTGCATATTTCCTGTGCTATAGTAGCATTTATTAAGACAATGATTCAATATTTCTTGTAAGTCGAATTCAAAAAATACAGGCATTGGACATTTAGGGGAGCCAAGTCTTTGTGCACCCCAGTATTTTGTTGTTGGGCATTCAATATATGAATTCCAAATCTTTCGCCCTCGATAGTCATATCCACCGAATACCCACTTATCTTTAGAGGAGTGTGAATCTTCTCCTAAAGTCTCGTTATAGTATTGAGTTGGAGTTTGTGGACGATAATAGAATCTGGCATAATGATGCGCTGTATTCCTTCTATGAACATTGCTTCCTGCGGAGTTTTCGAATAACCCTTTACCTCCGATTCTACTTAAGATTTTCCTAGACTTGATAATACTAACTGCATTGAATAGGTGGGCAAAGTGATAAACTTTAGGATTAGAATCTGAAAAACGTTCAATGAACTTGATTCCGTTCAATTTATCCTTGAATGCAGACTCATACTTGTCGAGTTCCTCAATGATCAAAGGATTATTGAATAAAGTCGGCCAGTCCCATTTATCAATGTGTCTCTTGACAAAATCTACAGAGAAGTCAATGGTGTTTGCTTTTGAAGCTTTTGACCAGTTGATATAATCTGCGAACTCGTCAAGAAGAATATTAGTGTATTCGAGATCGTTTCTTTGGTTGATAATTTTCCAATCGATTATGTCTTTGAATTCACTCAGGTTTTCTATAGATAGGGTAAATTCTGCTGCGTTAGAGATAATAGACCAATCTAAGTATGCTCTATATTTGCGGAAAAACTCAATTCCAAGTTTTTGGAAAGCCTCTGATTGACTTATATATTTCCAATTAAGTCTGTTTCGATATGGATATAATACATCTTTTGAAAGCGCACTGTTCTGCGAGATTGCATCCCAGTCAAGGTCAAAAATAGACAATTTGGATAGAATATTTGCAGATGGAACAAATGAGTCCTGCCTTGAGATACTCAGCCAATCCATAGGTTTTTGCCAAATTTTTAATATGAAATCCTCATTATATTGCAAGTCTGTTCTTGTGGACAATTCAGCCCAATCCCATGAGATATAGGA
>OCHL01001314.1_pt1 | contig 16243 bp, 14 predicted proteins | sample 1538421 | NCBI WGS metagenome assembly OCHL01 (sample SAMN04571690, study PRJEB22368) | human gut metagenome | biome: human gut; material: stool | host: Homo sapiens | place: Luxembourg | collected 2012-06-01 | reverse complement strand
GTAGATAAAACCACATAACTGAAAGATGAATTTACACACAAATTTGGACTTGACTGGGCGGAGAGAAATGTGGCAGAATATATTGTGAAAGAGCAGTGAATCTGAATCATAATGTATTGTTGCCAGATGGAACGGTTGTACTTTGTTGTAATGATTTTGGAATGAAACATGTTTTGGGAAATTTACTTAAAGAAGATTATGATTCAATAATTTCAAGTGAACAGATGAGATTAGTAAAAAGAGGAATGAATTTAGATGAATCATTATCTATTTTATGTCGTAAATGTATGTTTGCAAAAAATTTAAAATAAAAGGAAATGCTATGAAAGAAAATAATATAATAAAGTGGGAAAAAATCGAAAAAATAGAAGAAAATAAAAAAATAGTGATTTTTGGTGCATCATCTCATTCAAATTATTTACTTAATCAAATTAAAAATAAAAAAATGATAATTGCTGTAGTAGATAATGATAAGAGAAAGTGGGGATTAAAGTTTTCTGATATTTTTGGGGAATTATTAGAAAATAGTAACCTTATTATTAATTCTCCAGAAAGCTTAATTAATATAAGAGAAAAACAGAATATCATAATCGCAATTGCAAGTGTACATGAAAAGGAGATTGTAGAACAGGTTAGAAAGTTAGGTTTCTCAAATTTTTTATCTATTATAAGTTTGGAAAATGATGAAAAGGATAAAAAAGATCAAAGAAAAAATGTAGCAGTTAAATACAAAAGTAATCCTATAGTAAATAATAAAGTATTATTTATAATGGGATTTGATGGAAGTCATGAAAAGTATATTACTCTTGAATTAGAAAAATACACTCAACTTGATTTAGTGTGGTGTGTTAGGAGTCCACGAGAAGACAAACCTAAATCAGTTCGTATGGTTTGCGAATCTAATTGGAAACAATATTATCAAGAAATAGAAACAGCTAAAGTTATTATATATGATAGTCGTTTGCCAATTGGGTATATAAAAAAAAGAGGTCAATATGTTATTCATACCAAGCATTGGTCAAGTATTACGCTGAAAAAATTTTATCTTGAAGATAAAACTGCAATGTCTATACCTGGCTTAGCTGAGCGACAAAAAGAGGAAACAAGTGTTATAGATTTTATCTTTACTGGGAGTGAATTTGATGAAAAAACATGTAGAACGGGATTTGGATATGATGGAAAGTTTATAAGAGTTGGGTCACCAAGAAGTGATGTTCTATTTAAAAATGAAAGTAAACAAAAAATATGTGATTATTATGGAATTGATTATAAAATTCATTTATTGATGTATGCACCTACATTTAGAAGCAATATACAGAATAATAAAGAATATATTGCATATAATCCACAATTTTATTTCAATGTTGATGAAATAGTTAATGTATTAAAAAAAAGATTCGGCGGGGAATGGAAGTGTCTAAAACGGTTGCACCCAATGGCAGCAATTCAAGCGTCTGATGGAAATATTAATAATAATGTAATTGATGTAAGCTTATATCAAGATGCACAAGAATTAGTTGCAGCGTCAGAGGTAATGATTACAGATTATTCGAGTATTATGTTTGAGTCTGCTTATAAATTTAATCCTGTGTTTTTATTTGCACCCGATAGAATTAAATATATAAAAGAAGAAAGAGATTTATTGATAGATTATGAATCGTTACCGTTTGATATTAGTGAATCTAATGATGAATTAATAAAATGTATTTCAGATTTTAATGAGGATTTATACAAAAAGAAAGTGAAAAAGTTTTTGGATAGCTATGGAGTTCACGAAGATGGACATGCAAGTGAAAGAGCAGCTCAATTTATATTAAAATTAATAGAGCAGAAAGAATTAAACTATGAATAAAAATGAATTAGTAAGTATAATTATACCAGTGTATAATGCTGAAAAATATATATTTAATTGTTTGGAAAGTGTATTAAATCAAACATATAATAATATAGAAGTTATAATAATTGATGATCAATCAATGGATAAGAGCTTGGAAATTTGCAAAGAGTTACAAAAAAAGGATTCTAGAATTAAGATATATATGCAATCGCATAGTGGTGTAGTTGCTGCGCGTAAGAAAGGTATTATAAATTCTTCAGGAGAGTACATCTGCTTTGTTGATGCAGATGACTTTGTAAAAAACAGGTTAATAGAAAATCTTATAAATGAAATGGGAAAATGTGATATTGTATGTGCAGGAGTGCTTAAAGAAGATAAATATGGTAATACAATACCTAAAACAAATGCTATTTTAAAAGGTGTATATAATGATGAAAAACAGTTGAAATATATTGTGGATAATATGATTTATGTTGACAATGTTGAAAAAGATGGAGTGTTACCATATATGGTAGCTAAAATGTATAAATCGGACATAGCAAAAAATGTTGTGAATATATTGCCAGAAGATATATATAGATATGAAGACCGTTTATTCAATTGGATTTATCTTTTAAATTCAAAAGAAGGAGTATGTATTATTGAAGATAAACAATATATTTATAAGTATAATAAGAAATCTGTTATGAACACAAGTGATGATTATTTTATGATGAATTTAAATAAAGTATATATTGCTGCTAGAAATTACTTTGAAATGAAAAATGCATCAAAATTAGTAATAACTAAATTACAGAAATTTATAAGTAATAGATTATATATTGCACCTAAATATATGGAATTTTCTTGGCAGAATAGCATTATTCAATTTTATGTTCCGTTTCAAATTAACAAAAATGAAGAAATTATATTATATGGAGCGGGTGCAGTTGGTGTTGATTATTATCGGCAGCTATGTGCAGAAATAGGGGAAAAACATATTAAATGGACAGATAAAAAATGGTATGAAATTAATAATAGAATAGAAGAAGTGATTTCTGTGGATATTGCCTTTGAAAGTAATTATGATAAAGTTTTAATTGCGGTTAAAGAAGAAACAATTGTTAAGCAGATAAAACAAGAGTTGATTGAATTTGGTGTGGAAGAAAATAAAATCTTATGGAAAACGCCCATTATATTAAAAAATCTTTAATTATATAACGATGTTAAAGGAAATAAATAATATGTCATCAATATCTATAAATATAAAAAAAGAAGACAAAATATTAATAATAGCACCACATCCGGATGATGAATGTATAGGGTGTGGAGGTTTGTTATCACTCTATCCTGAAAAATGTAGTGTGGTTGTAATGACAGATGGTTCTCAGGGAAATGATAATGTAAAGTCAGAACAAGAAGCAGATATTCGGAAAAATCAATTTATTGATGAAATGACACAGGCAGGAATAGCTGATTATGTTTGGCTTGGTTATCCGGATGGAGGATTAATGGGAATAAAAGATTGCACTGAAACTATAAAGTTTGAGAAGTATACTAAAATTTTTCTGCCATGGAGAGATGACAATCATCCAGATCATACGGCTGCATTTATGTATTCATTGGAAGTGATTAAAAAAAGATGTAATGCGAAAACTGAAATCTATGAGTACGAAGTTCATGTGCCGTTTCATGATGTAACACATTATCTTGATATTACAGATGTTATGCAATATAAAGAACAATTAATAAGATGTCACAAGGACCAGATAAAAATATCACCTTATGATAAGCGGGTAAATAGTCTTGCAAGATATAGAGCGTGTCAGTTGAATCAGGCGGATTGTTTTTTTGAAACTTATAGAAAAGTTGATATTGATAAGGAAGATGGCGCAAATGAAGAGCTGATTATAAGAGAAAAAACACTTCAGAAATATAAGCAGTTTTACGGTTTGTTTGCAAGATGGATCAGTCTGTATCAGACAAAAATATATATTGATTCATGGCTTCATGAAAATAATGTTAAAAATATTTCTGTATATGGATATGGAGTGATTGGAAAACTTGTTGTAAATGAAATAATAACAAATTGCAAAAATATTAATATTGTAGAGATATTAGATCTCAGAAATGTACAATGTGATATAGATGGAATAAATATTGTCATGCCAGAAGAGGGTAAAATCAACATTGATTTAATGATTGTTACGGCACTATATGACTATAAAGATATAGAAAAAGAATTGAAAAATATGGGATATTTAAATGTGATTTCAATACAGACAATTTTAGAACAATTATAGATAAGGGAGACAAGCCATGCCGGTAATTGAATTAAAAAAATATGATGACAAATATTTGATTGGTATTATATCATGTCTAAAAAGAAATTATAATAGATTTGGCTGTATGATGGATTTAGATGTATATAAATTTATTAAACCACTAGTCACATATGATTTTAGTGAAGATTATTCATATCAAAAGGGAAATTATGGATATGTGCTATTAGAAGATGAGAATGTAGTTGGATTCTTTGGAATGATATATTATCGTTTGAAATCAGAAAGCGGGAAATTTTATACAGTAGCGAATCCTACGACATGGGCAATTGATGACAAATACAGAATTTATATTTTTCAAGTAACGGAAGCATTATTCAAAGAGCCGGACATTGTTATAGATGCAACTCCAAGTTATAAGGAGTTAATGATAGAAAAGAAAATGTTTGGATTCATGGATTTAAGTTTAAAAAAGATAAGATTCTTCAGTATGGAATCACAAAATAAAGAAAATTGTTATATCACAAAGGTAAGTTCATCAAGTTGTATCTCTGATGATGATGTGTATAAAAAATATATGGACAATGTTAGATATGGGGTCAACTGTATAGAGATTGTGAACGAATTAAATATGAAATGTTATGTAATGTATAATATCGTTTTTGCAAAAAAACACTTGGAAAATGATGGTGATGTAATTAAATTAGCCAGAGTACTTAGTGTTTCTGATATTAAAATGTTTAATGATTTATTTTCAAAAATATTTAATTACATAAAGAAAAATGAAAAAGTATCGGCAATGGAATGTGACAGTATGTTTATAGAAAACAATGAAATACTTATGAGAGAACATGAGGAAAAGCAATATACAAGAATTAAAAAATATAATACAGAATGTGATATTAAAAATTTTGATTTATTGTATACGGAAATAGCATTAAGAAATGAGTACTAATCAAAAAATATTTGAGGAGAAAAGTCTATGAGTCAGATAAAAGTTTCAGTAATTATACCAGTATATAATACGGAAAAATACTTAGTTAAATGTTTGGTTAGCGTCTTAAATCAATCACTTAGAGAAATTGAAATAATATGCATAAATGATTGCTCTACAGATAATAGTGATGAAATAATAAATAAATTCCAGAAACAAGATTCAAGAATTATATATAAAAAAAACAACAATAATAAAGGCTTATCAATTTCTAGAAATATTGGTATTGAGTGTGCAAGAGGAAAGTACATATTTTTTTTAGATTCTGACGATTATATAAAAGAAAATACATTAGAAGAATTATATTACAAAGCATATGAATACAATTTAGATATATTATATTTTGGATTTAATGAAATTCAAATTAATGGTGAGAAAGTTAAAAGAAAAGGTGAAGATTTTTTCCCTGACATAATAGAAGGCAAAGATTTTTTTTGTAATAGTATGGAAAAAAATAATAGTTATCTTATGTCATGGACAGCAATTTATGATAGAAATTTTATAAAGAAAAATAATATTATGTTTGAAAAAGAAATAATATTTGAAGATGATTTGTTTTATGTAAAAGCATTAATGACTGCAACAAGAGTTTCAAGTGTAAATGATTGCTATTACGGGTATATGCGAAGAGATAATTCTATAACAAAATCAACTAATAATATACAAAAGAAGATATGGTCTTTATGTAAAATCATGGTTAAAACATATGAATATTTAGAAAATGATTATGATGACAGGGTTAACATATCTTTAGATAAATTTATAAGATTAGAATCAAAAGCTTTAATCAATTATTATAAAAGAATTGATTGCTTTGATATGTCAGATGTCAAAAAACATAGAGCAGATTATATAATGTTGTCAATTGCCAGCAGCAGCTTATATAATGGTTTTTTTCAATTTAAATTGCCATTAGAAATATTAGAAAAAATTAGAGAAAATCAAAAAATTGTAATATATGGGGCTGGGAAAGTTGGACAAGGCTTGAATGAATTACTATGTGAGAGAGGAATATGTATCTCATGTTTTGCTGAAACAAAATTAGAAAATAAGCTGCAAATAAATGGCATTGATACAGTTGAAATACAAGAGGCTGACAGAGATAGTTTAATATTAATAGCAATAAAAAACAAGAGCTATAAGTTGGTGGATAATGCTAAATCACTTGGGTTTAAATATATAGTAGATATTAATGAATATATATAAGGTGCATTGAATTTTAAGAAAACAATGAAAAGGTGTCTGTAATGATAAATTTAGTTAATATTAGTATCAAGCAATTAATGAAAAAAAATAAGATGGAAAAGTTGTATATATTTGGAGCCTCAAAGAGACTTATTACATATAAGAATGTGTTACCATTTTATTGTTTATCATCAGTAACTGATTTTGTTGTTGATAATGATAAAGCAAAGTGGGGACAAGATATACAACTAGATGATAAGAGATATACAATAATATCACCTGAACAGATGTTAGCTAATATTAGTAAAGATGATAAGATATTGATAGCATCTATTCACTATGAGGAAATTGTCCTTCAATTAGACTGTATTACAGCTTTAGATGGCATAGATTGTTATATTTTAGATTACATATATGCCTGTAATGACAGTTATATTGATATGAACTACTATGAAAGTTGTAAGGAAAGTGAATATTATATTCCCCCAGTAATTCATTATTGTTGGTTTGGAAATAATTCAATGCCCGACGAATATATTAAATATATTGATGGTTGGAAAAAGTTATGTCCGGATTATAGTATTATTAGGTGGGATGAATCTAATTACGATGTTAATAAACATCCGTTTATATCAAAAGCTTATAAAGATAGAAAGTGGGCATTTGTTTCCGATTATGCCAGATTAGATATTATATATAATAATGGTGGTATATATCTTGATACAGATGTACAATTGATTAAAAATATAGATGAGTTGAGAAGATTTAGAGCATATGTTGGATTTGAGGCAGAATCTTTTATTAATACAGGACTAGGATTTGGCGCAGAGAAAGGTAATATATTTATAAAAAAATGTCTGGAATCTTATGATAATATGACGCCTGGTTCATATATTCCTTGTCCACAAATTCAAAGCAAAGATATGGATGAATTCGGATTGATAAGAAATAACACATTTCAATATATAAAATATGGGAATGTTGCAGTTTTACCAAGTGAGTTTTTGTGTCCAATGGAATATAGGTATAAACAGTTAAAAATTACGGACAAAACATTTTCAATTCATCATTTTAGTGGAAGTTGGTTAGATAAGGTAAATATAAACAAGAATAGAGAGAAGATTACCAATAGAATTTTGGGTATTAATGTTTAGAAAATTATTAGTGTGAGGGGATTATGATAAAAGTAACAATAATTATGCCATCTTTAAATGTTGTTAATTATATAGATGAGTGTATACAAAGTGTAATTAATCAGACTCTAAAGGAGGTTCAGATTATTTGTGTAGATGCTGGTTCTACCGATGGAACATATGAGCGATTAATGAATTATTCTAGGAGAGATAGTAGAATCAGAGTAATTATGAGTAATATAAAAAGTTATGGAAAACAGATTAATATGGGGATAGAACAAGCTGAAGGGAAGTATATTGGTATTGTTGAAACAGATGATTTTATTGCTTCTAATATGTTTGAAGAATTATATGAATTAGCAGAAAAGAATAAATTGGATTTCATAAAAGGAGATTATGAAGATGTGTATAGTAATGCAGATGGCACATATACTATGAATCCAGTCAAAATGTTTAGCGGTCAATTAACTGGTTATTACAATAATATATTGTCTCCAATAAGTATGCCTGTACTGCACGAATTGGGATTAAATATATGGAGAGGCATATATAAAAGAGATTTTCTTATAAAAAATAACATATTTCTGAATGAGACTAAAGGTGCAGCGTTTCAGGATACAGCATTTTATCATCAGGTAATATTGAAATCTCACAGAGCGATGTTTGTTGAAAAACCTTATTATAAATACAGAAAAGACCGAATGGAATCATCATTTAGAAATCCGAATACGCTTGTTTATACATATAACGAATATAAGTATTTAACTGATAATTATGAACACGATAGTAATATAAATCAATATCACTGGCATTATATTTATGTAAAAATGTTTAGAGAATACGTGCAGCATGTTAAAAACTATATTATTGCGCATAATTATGAAAATGAAAAGTTAGAAGATATATCTGATAAAATTAGTTGGTTTGATAATAAAATTGAAAAATTATTATCTGATAAAATAATAAATAATTTTGATTTCAGTGAAGATACCTGGAATGATTATATGTTGTTAAGAGACTCTGTGTACAAATTCTCAGAATTATTGAAAATAAGAGTAAAATTGAAAGAAGAACTTAATGAGAGCTTTTGGCAAGGGTTAGAAGGCAAAAATTTATTTGTCTTTGGAACAGGAGCATATGGCAAGAAGGTTAGTGATTTATTATGTAAGCATGGGTATGATGTTTTTGCATATTGTGACAATAATAAAGATATTAATGAATTTATGGGGAAAAAAGTATTTCGTCCAAAGCAAGCAACGGTTAAATATAAAGATGCAGTGTATATTGTTGCAAATAAGTTGTATGGAAATGATATGAAACTTCAACTTGAAACTATGGGAATATCTTTTAAAAATATAAAAAAATATAACACAATGATTGAATGAGGGAAAATTATGTATAAAAATCTAATAAATGTTACAAATAGAGTATATGGACAATTGCAGGATGATATATCAAAGGATATTTATAAGGCCCGTGTTTTAAATAGTATTACATATGATTATAATTACATAACGCAAATTGCAGTTGATGGATTAGATATATTTAAATATTTAAGAGAACAATTGAAACCATTTATTGAAAAAAAGACTAAACTCATATTAGATGGAGCTGGTTATTATGGCAGAAGTATAAAAAGAACTTTAGACGATATTCATTTTGAGTGCTTTAGTGATGGAAATCCAAATCAAGATACTATTATGGGGATACCAGTTATTTCAAGAAGAGAAGCTGTATTAAAATATAAAGATGCTTTGTTTGTAATAACATCAATGGTGTATGATAAACAAATAAAGAAGGAATTAGAACAATTGGGGGTTAAATATATATTAGATTTTGGGGCTTATCTTAATAAGAATAGTACAATCAGAGATAATCAATATTATGATATTTTTAAATTTAACGATGACGAAGTTATTGCAGATGTTGGTTGTTATGATTGTTATACAACAAAGCAATACTTTAAATGTGTTACTGAAAAATACAAAAGAATATATTCATTTGAACCAGAACCAGAACAATTTGTTAAATGCAAAAAAATAATTGAAGATGGACAATACCCAAATTGGGAAATATTTAATTATGGAGTATGTGATAATAATGGCAAATTATATTTTAGTTCTAATAGTAGCTGTAGTAAAATAAGTCAAGATGGTGACTTAGAGGTGAATGTAATAAAACTGGATGATTTCTTTAAAACACATGAACCGCCCACATTCATAAAGATGGATATTGAGGGATCAGAATTAGTTGCATTAAAAGGATGTACTGAAATAATTAGTAAATATAAGCCTAAGTTGGCTATTTGTGTATATCACAAACCAGAAGATATATTTGAAATACCTGAATTTATATTATCACTTAATTCTGACTATAAAATGTGGTTAAGGCATTATACTAATTTAGTTAATGAAACAGTGTTGTATTGTGAATAAACGAGTAAATTCATATGAAAGATTACATAACAATAATTAAGGCAATCAAGAAAAGTTGGCGAGAGAAAGTTGATTTTATAAAAACAGCACATACTAATAATGATGAACAAAAAATAAGAGAATATTGTACATTAATACAGGGTGAAGCTGTTGAATTTGGAAATGTGCTTGAAAATGATGGCTTACAATGGAGCAATATAATAAAAAAGCTGGAAGTTATATCTGAAGTATGTTATCAGTTGGTAGTTAAACAGATAGATATCAATCTTTTTGTTTCAATTATGAATTATACTTTATTTTTACTCGATTATTTTGGTGGAGTGTACCAGAAGGCGGTTATGATCTTTCAATCATGGCTATTTTTAAGAATGAGAAGTATATATAAGAGTGGATAGAATATCATCTCTTAGTAGGAGTACAACATTTTTATATATATGATAATGAAAGTACAGACGGGTTAAAAGACAGAATTCAAAAGTATATAGACGATGGAATTGTGACATATGAGTATTATCCAGGAAAACCAGTACAGATGCAGAGCTATAATTATGCAATCCAAAGATTCAGATCTGAAACGAAATGGCTGGCTATTATTGATGGTGATGAATATTTATTGCCTATGGAAGATGGAAAGAATTTAGTGGAAACTCTTGAACAAATAAAAAATAATTTTATTAATCATAAAATGCGAATAGCAACTAATGTTGGAGCAGTTGGAGTTAATTGGAGATGTTATGGTACATCAAATCATAAAGAAAGACAAGATGGATTATGCATAAGTGATAAAGGGTCAACAATTCCATTTAAGTATTTTTATGATTCGCAGTGTACTAAAATTAGAATAAACCATTATTTTTCTAAATCAGAAGATGAATTTAGAAATAAGATTGAGAAACGAGGCTGGCCAGATGGAGAACATGATAGAAATGTAGAAAATGAAATGTATGAAGCAACGGTTAATTGCAATAAGGTATATGACGATGTTATGAAGAAATATGTTGATAAAGTGAAAAAAGATTGTAAGACCAGAAAGAAATTCTACTTAAAACGAGAGTTGTTGGAATAGAAATGATTTTCGTTGCTTATTTTTGTAAAAAATATTGACATTTGTTGTAAATTTTATTAATGTAGTTTATATACAAGTACTTCTTATTAACAAAAGCAGCTTTTCTATATTACCTGTGCGGTTGTTATATTCATTTTATATAACAATGGGCGGTATAGAATCTGTTTATCTCGGTTATGTCTGTATTTTATTATGAAAATCTTGCTTTTAATAGGGTATAAAGCAGGATGGTGTGATATAATGAGCATTAGCGAGGGGAACATGTTTACATGCTCATCCCGAGTAGCGAATGACAATCATGAATGAAGCACATGATATAATCATAGTGAATATATGGTCTATTTGTATTTCCTGCTTTATCGGTAATCAGATAAGGAGAAGGAATTATGAATGGTAACAGAGAGTACAAGAGTGATGTTTTTAGTATGTTGATGGATGACAAGAACTAAAATATACCCCATAGAATGGACACGATAAGAAGGACGCGAAGTTGATTACGTTGCTTTTATCAGATGGAAGAACAGAAGATTTAAAGAAATCTGCTTCAGATAAAGAATATCAGATACAGTTATTGAAGGAGTATGGTTTAATGTAGATTAAAAGACTTTGGAGATGCAATATTCTCTAAAGGCTTTTAATAAATATTAATGATTAGGTAATATTAAGGAGAAACCAGCATGGCATTTTCATATAAGGTAGATGTCTTCAGGATGATATATCTAGAGATATTTATAGGGCGCGTGTCATGAATAGTCTTACATATGACTATAACCACATAACACAGATTACAATTGATAATTTGGATGTAATGAGTGAATTAAGAAGAGATATTGAACCATATATAAAAGATGGCAGAAAGCTTATACTTGGCGGTGCTGGTTATTATGGGAAAAGTATAAAAATGACTTTGAAAGACATTAAATTTGAATGTTTTAGTGATAGAAATTCACAGGAGAATCTGGTGATGGGAATACCAGTGCTTTCAAGAAAGGATGCAGTAGAAAAATATCCAGATGCGTTATTTATAGTTGATTCAATGGTTTATGCAAGACCAATAAAGGTAGAATTAGAGCAACTTGGTGTTGAACATGTTCTTGATTTTGGAAGTTATCTTGGCAAGAATGGAAAGGCACTGGATAATCAATATTACGATGTTTTCAGATTCAGTGATGATGAAGTAATAGCAGATGTTGGATGCTTTGACTGCTATACAATGAAGCAGTATTTCAAATATGGTAGCAGTAAATATAAAAAGATATATTCTTTTGAACCCGAACCACAACAATATATGCATTGTAAGGAGCTAATTGAAAAAGGCAGGTATAGTAATTGGGAGATATATAATTATGGTGTATATGATAATAATGATAAATTATATTTTAGTTCCAATAGTAGCAGCACAAAAGTAAGCAAAGATGGAGATATAGAAGTAGATGTGATTAAGCTGGATGATTTTTTTAAAAAACATGATGTACCAACATTTATAAAAATGGATATAGAGGGAGCAGAATTGGCAGCATTAAAAGGCTGCGATGAAACAATCAGCAAGTATAAGCCTAAGTTAGCTATATGTGTATATCATAAGCCAGGGGACATATTTGAGATACTTGAATATATATTATCACTTAATCTTGACTATAAAATGTGGCTAAGACATTATAGTAATCTGATTAATGAAACGGTATTATATTGTGGATAATATATTGTTTGAATAATTAGAACAGATTAAAGAAATTTAAGCATATATGATGATGGTCGATATTTGGTCAACCATCATCATATAAATGTTATTATTAGTGAGGAAAACTATTTGATTATCATATCGTATACTCCTATTTTTGTAGAAGCTTCTACATTTGTTTCTCCGTCGTTAAATGAGAATTTAAGCTGTTGAACATTTTGAAGTGGAATTGATATATTTATAGGCATTTCTTGAGCTTTAATTATGTAAGAATTAAAGTGCTGGCCATCAAGATATATCGAGATTTTTACATCTAGCATTGCCTCTCCGTCAACATGGCCAATAGAGAAACTAAGTTCTCTATACTTGGCGCCTAGGTTAAAAAGCAAATATGTGTTGTGACAAAGATTAGTAAAACCGTTAGATCTAAATTCACCGGCAATCTTTATCTGTTCTTTTGGTGTGTAGGTCTTGTAATTACCAGAATCTGCCCCCTCATAAGGATTACAGACATCAATAAAGTTCCAATATGGTTCAGCTGATGTTTGTTTATTGGAACTATTGTTTTGGATTGTATCAAAATACTCATGGGATAATTTTGTATATGCGTCTATTAAATTGGTTACACTTTTTAAATTAGAGAAATTATCCAAAACCTGAGTAGTTGATGTCTTGGTGGCTTTTTCAATTATATAATTAGTGTATATTTCGTGTGAAAATATACCAACTATATAAATGGTAATTGAAAAAAATACTTTCAAAATTCTATAAAAATCTTCTTTATCCAGATTTATTTTAATGCTTAACTTTTTCATAATTATGACCTCCCTGCTCATTGTTTAAATTGTTTTCTTCTTTTGCAATATAAACATACATATGATAATTATTTCAAGACTTTTATAAATACAAAAATATTAACCTCCTTATTTTTATTGTTTGAAACACATTAGGATGTATATAATATTTATCTTGCAAAAATATATATAAAGATATAACGATTGTTATATCGAATGATGAAATTTAAAATATGTCACGTCTATTTAACTATACAAGTATTAAAGTTTTTAGCAGTCTCATTCTTAGACGGAGGGTCTAATGAATACAAACTAAAATGATTAATGAAGTTAAATCTTGTGGATTGAGTATAGTATACAAGTTGCCCAATGTCAAATCGTATAATTGCGCAAAAAATTGTTGATTTTTACAGCGTTTCGGCTAATTTTCTTAAATATAAGAATATATATTAAAAAAGTAATATTAAAATATTTTTTAAGAATAAATGACATTCGTATATTTGCATATAATGTATGTTCATGTAAAATATTGATTGAAAAGGAGTTATCTAAAGAAAGGTGGATAGTTATTATGTCAGAAGGAAATAATACAGAGCAGATTTTAAATGAGATTAATTCTTCAATAGTAAAAATTATTAATAACAAAATGAATGAATTTAATTTATCTCAAAAAACGCTTTCTGAGAAAACAAAAATAAGCCAGCCTACAATATCAAAATTATTAAGTAAGAAAGCAAATTTTTCTACAAAAGAACTGATTGTTCTTTCTGATGCCTTGAAAATAAATTTGATGAATGTGGCATACAAAACGTATGAAAACTTTGGTAAACAGAATTTTTTATATGAACATAATAATATACCAGAAAGCGATAATTTTGTTATTAATACAACCAGACATGCTTTTAACGGCTATATAGGAAATTCGTATTATTTATATTATAAGTCAACAATAACATATGAAGAAAAAATAATAGAAGGGACAATAGAATTTAATAATACAGAAAATAATAGGTGTTCTGTCAAGATGAAGATCTTTACAGGAGCTTTAAATGAATATGGAGATAAAATTTATAAAGAATATTACGGTGATATGATTATTTCTATTCCATTGTCAACTTGTTATATATCTTTAAAAAACCAAAAGATTGGAGAAATAAGTTATATAATGTTTCATCACATGTTTCTCAATAACAATCCTATTAAATGTCGTGTAGGTGCTGCGTTAACAACTTCTTGTTCTGAAAATAAGCGGCCAACGATGCATAGAATAGTGCTATCACAAACGGCTTTTGATTTAAATGATGCGGAAGATGCTCTGTTCCTTGACAGTCAGCTGAATCTAAATGGTTCTAAAATTGTAATCTCAGAACAAAATTTGAAACAGTTGTTAAAAGACTCTGATGTTGAGGAAATGCTTGATCCTTTTGCAATAGAAAAAACAAAGTCCTCATATTATATTTTAGATGAAGAGATGCTTCTTAACTCGCCTATGTCTGAATGTGATAAAATAAGTGCAATAAATAAAATTAGGAAATATTCTGTCACAGATGATAATATTAAAATAAATTCAAGTGCGGATCGAATACTTTTTAATTATATAAATAGCATAAATTTATAAATATAAATAATATGGTAATGGATAGTGTTAAATGACATATGAAAAAACAAAAGACACTTTTTTTACATGGAAAACTGTAAATATTTTATGATGAGATAGTCTGATGCACCTTGATGGCATGAAAAAGAACTGCTGTAGGATAGTCACCGACATCAAAGAACTAAAGAACAGTTCAGTTTTGTGTTGGATACAGCAGTTTAACATTTTTTTCACGTCATCAAGGGTAGAGATGCAAGGCGGAGGCGGGTTTGTTTACCTCTGGCTCGGAATCTAAGAACGGTTTTTATGCATGCGCAGTATTGTATGTTGTTTCATTGCTATAAGAAGCTGCCATTTATTAGGCATGTTTCCAGACATAGCTACAAGTCAGAAACATGAACGGGTGGTTTATATTTAAACTTTTGTGCTGACATTAGGAAGCTATGATAAGCTACCCATAAAGCAAGGTTGCAGTTGGTGAATAATCCGGTCTCCGCACGAGAATATTCAGTTGGCGTCGTCTATGTTGTTAAAACTGTTTGTAGAGCAGATTTGTAAGTGTGTTTTTAATTATCTGCTTTAATGTTCTGAATTCGGTTGAAACAGCATCTTTGTTGGTAAGTCCAATCAACTGGGTTATATCAAAGTTTATTCTGCTTACAGATTCTCTGTAGAACTGCTGCGCAGCCAAAGGGTAGATACTGTATCTATTAGCAATAAACCTGAAATCTTTAGGCAGTTCTTTAAGATGATTGAAAGCCATACGCATTGCAAGAATGCAGAGCGCGACACCACGAATATCAGATATTTGCTAATCAATATTGTCAGTTAAAGATGTCACAAAGGTTTATAAAAATGCAAAGTATGTCATATCAAATAGAAATTGCTCAGAGTCGTTAAATAATCAGCTTATAAGTATGAGAGTATCAGAAAACAAATTGTTCTAATGATGTAATTGATTTACGTGATTGAAAAATTTAAAATATATCAGAGTGATTAACAATATCTTGACAACTGTTTAAGATTTTATTAATATACTTTATATACAATGCAACATTATTAACAAAAGCAGTTTTTCTATATTACCTTTGCGGTTGTTATATTAATTTCATATAACAATGGGCAGTACAGGGGCTGTTTATCTCGGTTATGTCTGTATTTCATTATGAAAATCTTGCTTTTAATAGGGTATAAAGCAGGATTGTATGATATAATCATAGTGAATATATGGTCTATTTGTATTTCCTGCTTTATCGGTAA
>OCHL01001304.1_pt1 | contig 16380 bp, 8 predicted proteins | sample 1538421 | NCBI WGS metagenome assembly OCHL01 (sample SAMN04571690, study PRJEB22368) | human gut metagenome | biome: human gut; material: stool | host: Homo sapiens | place: Luxembourg | collected 2012-06-01 | reverse complement strand
ACGACTCATAAATCTACCCTTAATCGTGTATTGGATGATAGTTGCGGATTTTAGGATACTCAAAAATTTAGTGAATCATGCCGGGAATCCCATTACCGACCCTTATATTTATAACAATGAGGGTTGTGAGCCCAACAACGCTACTTTGGTATGGCAGGACAGTCCCGACCTGGTGACCAATGTGAAACTGTCAGATGAAGATGAGAAGCATAGCCTGACATTCGAGGTTTCGCAGGACAATATCGCGCAAGGAAATGCGGTTGTGGCGGTAAGAAACAGCAATGACGAAATCTTGTGGAGCTGGCACATCTGGGTGACAGATTATGTGCCGGGGAAGGAAGCAGACAAGGATGCTCCTATGAAGGACAAGGTGGTGACCAACAATCAAAATAATAAATATACGTTCATGGCTGTTTATCTCGGCTATTGTGGCAATACTGGGGAATATTATGAAGGACGTAGCGTGAAGGTACGATTCGAACAGGAAGGAACCGGTAAAAAATATATCATCGAATTTACACAAACGCAGCATTTCGATTCTTATGATACCTGGAATGTACCCTATTACCAGTGGGGGCGTAAAGAGCCAATGTTGCCGGCTAAAGGCCATCATCAGATGGGTATCAATAAAACTTGGTACGATGCGACTGGGGAGTTTTCAACTTCTTGGGCTAATTCGTATGTAAAAAACGTAAAGGAGATTAAGAAGGCGATACCCAGCTGGATAAAGAATCCCGGGAAAATGATTGGAGTTACTGTATCAAGTAGCGTCTATTTATATCGCAATCTCTGGAATGCCAGTCCCGATGATAATTCGGTGGTCAAGACGGTTTACGATCCTTCCCCTGTTGGTTATCACATACCACCGAAAAATGCTTTCAATGGATTTACTTATAATGGGAAGGATAATGATTCTTGGGCTAAAATTAATTCACCTTTTGATTCCGACAGGGATTTATACGATAATAATTCTACATGGGTCTTTTATTGCAACAGGATGAAAGGGGAGGGAGTGTACGATGGCACAGGAGGAACGATTTCCTTTCCTTGTGCAGACCTACGCATGGTGGCGAATTCCCCTTCAGGCGATGACAGAGGCTATACTTGGACAGCTAGCTGCAAGCTTGAAAAGATATTTGCTGCGCCTTCTGCTTACTGTATGCGCCTTGGTACTGGTTCAGTATTTTTGAATGAAACAAATACATTCCTTTATGGATTTCCGGTGCGTCCGGTGAGAGAGACAGAGTGAAAGTTTTCTTGAATAGATAACAGAGAGGCATACACTCGAAGACGGTGGAAAATATCGCCAGGTCATCGAGACGTATGCCTCCGTCTGTTTTATATATTGATAATTTGCATCTTATGAATCGCAATTTTTCACGCGGTTTTGAATCTTACTTTACCTCAATTTGTATTTTCCCTGATTTTACTCCTTTAGCGGTGACTTGCAGTTCAAGGGTGCCTTTTTCCTTTCCCGATTGTACGATAGCGGTCAGCATGCCGTTGAAGGCGTGCATCCGGGGCAGGTGGAACAAATCCAGACAAGTCGGGTCTCCGTTAGCTGAGGCCTTGTAGCTTCCGGCTCCTTTTACTTTGAATTTCACCAGACGCATGTCTGTGGGGCAGAGATTTCCGTCTTTGTCCACAACACGTACGGTTACGTATGCCAAGTCTTTTCCATCGGCTGTGAGCGACTGGCGTGAAGAAACCAATTCAATATGATGAGGTTTTCCAGCCGTGCGGATGATTTTTTCAGCTTTGGCTGTGCCATGCTCATCGTATGCTACAACTTTTACTTCTCCCGGTTCGTAAATAGCGTGGTGCCACATCAGGCGGTAACGGTTCTCTACGCTTTGGTTGTTCTTCGTCTGTTTTCCATAACTTTTTCCGTTGATGAAAAGTTCGGCTGTCGGATAGTTGGTATAGACGAATACAGGTACTTCTTTTCCTTCTCTGCCTTCCCAGTTCCAATGAGGGAGAATATGAAGTGTTTCAGCTTGCTTGTTCCATACGCTGCGGTATAAATAGTACCGGTCCTTTGGCAAAGAAGCTAAGTCAATAATACCGAACATGGAGCTGTGGTTGGGCCATGCATCCGTATCGTATGGACTGGGTTCGCCCAGGTAATCAAAACCTGTCCAGACAAATTGACCTAAAGTCCATTGGTGGTCATCAGCCTGAGCGAAATCTATATCGGGAATGTTAGACCAGGAGCAGTATTCCAGGTCGTAAGAAGAAGACTGATGGTCCTCGTATTTGGCATCGGCTTTACGCTCTGCCGGGAATTTGTATACACCGCGTGAACTGACGGTAGAAGAGGTTTCTGAGCCTAACACAAGATTTTGAGGCAAGCGTTGGTAGGCTTCTTCATAACGGTGTGCGCGATAGTTGAATCCCGGAATGTCGAGCATAGCCGCAAAACCGTTGTCGAGTACACAACTAACCTGGTCCATGCCGCAGGTAACCGGACGGGTAGGGTCTTCCCGATGGCAAATATCTTGCAGGAACTTGGCTACTTTGTATCCTTCACTGCTGCATTGGGTGGGTACTTCATTACCGATGCTCCACATCACTACACAGGGGTTATTCCGGTATTGCCGTAGCATATTTACCATGTCCTTTTCGGCCCATTCGTTGAAATAGCGGTGGTATCCGTTTTCACATTTGGCAATGTCCCATTCATCGAAAGGTTCAATCATCATCATGAATCCCATTTCATCGCAGAGTCTGACAAGCTCGGGTGCCGGCATGTTGTGTGCAGTACGAATGGCATCGCAACCCATGTCTTTTAATAGTGTAAGCTGATGGCGTAGCGCAGATACGTTGATGGCAGCTCCTAAAGGACCTAAGTCGTGGTGGTTGCATACCCCCTGGAATTTACGGTGCTGGCCGTTCAGGAAAAATCCCTTGTCGGCCACAAATTCGATGGAACGGATACCAAAGCGGGTGGTATAAGTATCTGTAAGTTCTCCGTTGGCATAGATTTTAGATACGGCCTGATATAGGAACGGTGTTTCGGGCGACCACAATTGCGGATTTTCCACAATGAAATTTTGTGTGAACGGCTGTCCGTGATTGATGCGTCCGCTGTTCTTTTTGAAAGAAACTTTTTTTCCGTTCGGGTCCAGTATTTCTGTTTCTATGGTAATTTCTTCTTTTTCCACATTCTGCAGCGAGGTACGAAGGCAGACCGAAGCATAGTCATTAGCTACGTGTGGAGTGGTAATCTGTGTACCCCATACAGGTACATGTATTTTTTCCGCAGTAATGAGATGGACATTCCGGTAAAGTCCGGCTCCCGGGTACCAGCGGGAAGATTGAGGACGGTTTTCTAGGCGTACAGCCAATACATTGTCTTTTCCTTCTTTGTGCAGAAGCTCAGTAATGTCACAATGGAAGGAATTGTAACCGAAAGGCCAGAAGCAGGCTTCTTTTCCATTGACATACACTCGTGCTTCGCTCATGGCTCCGTCAAAAACCAGTGTTGTCTTTTTATCAGGATCTGCATCGAAACGGGTGCGATACCATCCTACTCCCACGTAAGGAAGTCCTCCGGTACGTCCGGTCTTGACAGATGCCTGTTTCTCCAGATTTTGAGTAATGGCTACATTCTGTAAGTCATTGTTGCGGTCAAACGGTCCATAAATGGCCCAGTCGTGTGGAACACAGACTGATTCCCATTGCGAGTCGTTGAATGTCACAGCTTCAGCTCCATTGGCTTCTCCTTTGTGGAATTTCCAGCCAGTTTCCAGCAGTTGTTCATAACGTTGTGCGTTGAGACAGCATACGCTACACAGTATAGCGGCGAGCAGTAAGAGTTTACGGATGTGCATAGATTTTTAGGATTAGGTTTTCATTTATCAGGCAAAGATAAACTTTTCGTTCGAAACTATCCTTATTTATTCCTGAACTCTTACTATATTTGCGGAGAAATTGGAGAAATACGTAATAATCAATCATATAATATTTCGCTATGGAATATAATTTCAGAGAAATTGAGAAGAAGTGGCAGCAGAGATGGGTGGAACGCAAGACCTATAAAGTTGTCGAAGATGAATCCAAGAAAAAGTTCTACGTGTTGAACATGTTCCCTTATCCGTCGGGAGCGGGACTTCACGTAGGTCATCCGCTGGGATACATTGCCAGCGATATTTATGCACGCTACAAACGTTTGCAAGGATTCAATGTGTTGAATCCGATGGGATATGATGCATACGGTTTGCCGGCTGAACAGTATGCCATTCAAACGGGCCAGCATCCGGCCGTTACTACCGCAGCTAACATTGCACGCTATCGCGAGCAGTTGGACAAGATTGGTTTTTCGTTCGACTGGGATCGTGAGGTACGTACGTGCGAACCTGGATATTATCACTGGACACAGTGGGCTTTCCAGAAAATGTTCAACAGCTTCTATTGCAATTCATGCCAGAAAGCACAGCCTATCAGCAAGCTGATTGCTCATTTTGAGGCTGAAGGAACAAAGGGGCTGGACGTGGCATGCAGCGAAGAACTGAATTTTACTGCAGAAGAATGGAAAGCTAAGACAGAAAAGGAACAGCAGGAAATCCTGATGAATTACCGTATCGCTTACTTAGGAGAAACCATGGTAAACTGGTGTCCGGCATTGGGTACGGTATTGGCAAACGATGAGGTGGTAGACGGTGTGTCTGAACGTGGAGGGCATCCGGTGGTACAGAAAAAGATGCGCCAGTGGTGTTTGCGTGTGTCGGCTTATGCACAGCGTTTGCTTGACGGACTGGAAACGGTAGACTGGACAGACTCTTTGAAAGAAACTCAGCGTAACTGGATTGGCCGTTCAGAAGGTACTGAAGTACGTTTCAAGGTAAAAGACAGTGATTTGGAATTTACCATCTTTACTACACGTGCCGATACGATGTTCGGTGTGACTTTCATGGTACTTGCACCTGAAAGTGAACTGGTACCGATGCTGACAACCGAAGCACAGCGTGCAGAAGTTGAGGCTTATCTGGACCGTACAAAGAAGCGTACAGAACGTGAACGTATTGCTGACCGTCGTGTAACGGGTGTGTTCAGTGGTTCGTATGCAGTAAATCCGTTTACAGGAGAATCTGTTCCTGTATGGATTAGTGATTATGTATTGGCTGGTTATGGAACAGGGGCCATCATGGCGGTACCTGCGCACGATAGTCGTGACTATGCATTTGCCAAACATTTCAACTTGCCGATTGTACCGTTGGTAGAAGGTTGTGACGTAAGCGAAGAAAGCTTCGATGCGAAGGAAGGAATCGTTTGCAACTCTCCGAAAGCCGGGGTAACTCCTTATTGCGATTTGACGCTGAATGGCCTGACTATCAAAGAAGCCATTGCAGCTACCAAGAAGTATGTGAAAGAGCATAATCTGGGCCGTGTGAAAGTCAACTTCCGTTTGCGTGATGCGATTTTCTCTCGCCAGCGTTATTGGGGTGAACCGTTCCCGGTATATTACAAGGACGGCATGCCGTATATGATTGACGAAAGCAAGCTTCCGCTGGAACTTCCGGAAGTTGCTAAGTTCTTGCCTACAGAAAGTGGAGAACCTCCTTTGGGACATGCAACCCGTTGGGCGTGGGATGTAGCTAAAGGTGAAGTAGTAGAAAACACGAAGATTGATAACGTGAATGTATTCCCTCTGGAATTGAATACCATGCCGGGATTTGCCGGTTCCAGTGCATATTATTTGCGTTACATGGATCCGCATAACAATGAAGCGCTGGTTTCTGAGAAGGCAGACCATTACTGGCAGAATGTAGACCTTTATGTAGGAGGTACGGAACATGCTACCGGTCACTTGATTTACTCTCGTTTCTGGAATAAGTTCTTGTTCGACTTGGGTATCAGCATTAAGGAAGAACCGTTCCAGAAACTGGTGAATCAGGGAATGATTCAGGGACGAAGCAACTTTGTATATCGTATCAAGGATACCAATACTTTTGTGTCATTGGGACTGAAAGACCAGTATGAAGTAACTCCGTTGCATGTAGATGTAAACATTGTATCGAATGATGTACTGGATGTGGAAGCCTTCAAGAACTGGCGTCCGGAATACCATAATGCAGAGTTTATTTTGGAAGATGGCAAGTATATCTGTGGTTGGGCAGTTGAAAAGATGAGTAAGTCCATGTATAACGTGGTGAACCCGGATATGATTGTAGAACGTTATGGAGCAGATACATTGCGTATGTATGAAATGTTCCTTGGCCCGGTAGAACAGTCTAAGCCATGGGATACCAATGGTATTGACGGAGTACACCGCTTCCTGAAGAAACTTTGGAATTTGTTCTATGACCGTCAGGGTGCTTTCTTGCCTGTTGAAGGAGAAGCTACCAAAGAAGAACTGAAAGCCATTCATAAACTGATTAAGAAGGTGACAGGAGATATTGAGACCTTCTCTTACAACACTTCTATCAGTGCCTTTATGATTTGTGTCAATGAATTGACTTCATTGAAATGTCGCAACAAGGCTGTGATGAGCAATCTGGTTGTGCTTCTGGCTCCGTTTGCTCCGCATTTGGCAGAAGAATTGTGGGAAGCTTTGGGCAATACCTCTTCTGTATGCGATGCACATTGGCCGGAATTCAATGAGGAATATTTGAAAGAAGACAGTGTAAAATATACTATTTCTTTCAATGGTAAGGCTCGCTTTACAATGGAGTTCCCTGCCGATGCAGATAATAATACCATCCAGGCTGCTGTACTGGCTGAAGAACAGTCACAGAAGTGGATTGAGGGCAAGACTCCGAAGAAGGTGATTATTGTACCGAAGAAAATTGTAAACATTGTACTTTAACCTATTAAATGCTCGTCCGGAATGAACAGGAGGTACCTCCTGTTCATTCCGGATTGTTTTTTATTGTCTATGGAAGCTTTATTAAAGAAAAAGTTGGGCCGGGAGTCCAGAGACTATTTGGCCATAACCTTCGGGCTGATTTGTTATTCCATTGGCTGGGCTGCATTTATGCTTCCCTATCAGATTACTACCGGAGGGGTAACGGGTATTGCGGCAATTATCTATTATGCCACAGGCATAGAGATTCAGGTCTCTTATTTTGTGATTAATGCTATATTCCTGGGTTTTGCCTTGAAAATTTTAGGGCCTAAATTTAGTATTAAGACCATCTTTGCCATTTTTATGCTGACCTTCCTGCTCTGGTTCTTTCAGATGATTTTAAAAGATGAGAGTGGAAACCTTCCTCAGTTGCTAGGTCCTGGTCAGGATTTTATGGCTTGTGTGATAGGTGCTGGTCTGCTGGGTTTTGGAATTGGTATCGTATTCTGTAACAATGGAAGTACGGGTGGAACGGATATTATAGCCTGGATTATTAATAAATATAAGGATGTTACGCTGGGGCGGATGATGATGTATTGTGACATCGTAATCATTTCATCCTGTTATTTTATTTTTCACGACTGGCGTAGGGTGTTGTTCGGCTTTTGTGTCTTGTTTGTGATGAGTATCGTCATTGACTATGTGATTAACAGTACGCGTCAGTCTGTGCAGTTCTTGATATTCTCACGCAAATATGAGGAAATAGCCGAGGGGATTGCGACAAAGATTGATCGTGGGGTGACTTTACTTGATGGAAAAGGATGGTACAGCAAACAGGAAATAAAGGTAGTAGTGGTTTTGGCTAAAAAACGGGAATCACTCGATATCTTCCGGTTAGTAAAGGATATTGATCCGAATGCCTTCATTTCACAAAGCAATGTAGTTGGAGTATATGGTGAAGGCTTTGATAAGCTTAAAGTAAAATAAACTTTTCCCTTAAAAAACTAAAATAAAATAAGTTTTTTCGATTAATTTGGCTTATCGGAAAAACTTATTTTATTTTGTATCTGATATTACGATACTTGAATCTATAACGTGAAAAATATGTCAAAAGTCACTCTGATGATGTTACTGGCCTTTTTACTGACTTATGGAAATCATGCGTCGGGCAGTAGTTTATCTCAAATCCATCAGCTGCATGCTGGATGGGAATTTTCAATGTACGGTACTAATGAATGGTTGTCTGCACAGGTGCCGGGCACGGTGCATCAGGACCTGATAGCTCATGATAAATTGCCTGATCCTTTTTATGGCATGAATGAGCAGAAAATACAATGGGTAGAAAAGGAAGACTGGTTGTATCGCACTTCATTTGTATTGACAGAAGAGCAGCTGCATCATGAAGGGGTGTATTTGGTTTTTGAAGGGCTTGATACCTATGCAGATGTTTTCTTAAACGGTTCTTTGCTGCTGAAAGCAGATAATATGTTTGTGGGGTATCGGGTTCCTGTCAAGTCTGTTTTAAGAAAAGGAGAAAACAAGCTTGTAGTACGTTTCCGTTCGCCCATTCGGGAAGCGATGCCACAATGGGAGAGTAACGGGTTTGATTATCCGGCTGATAATGATCATTATCCACAGAAGCTAAGTATTTTTACTCGTAAGGCACCTTATTCCTATGGATGGGACTGGGGTATCCGTATGGTGACTTGTGGCATTTGGCGGCCGGTGTATCTGCAGTTTGCGGATCGGGCGGTAGTGGAAGATTATTTCGTGCACCAGCAGTCAGTCAGCGCCGAACGGGCAGAGGTAGACAATCGCTTAGAAATAAACAATATTAGCAATCATACACAGCAGGCTGTGGTACGTGTGACGTACAGTTATACGGGTGAACCAGATAAGAACGTGGAGCAGACGGTGGAATTGCAGCCGGGACTTAATCATATTTCTCTTCCTGTAACAGTGGAGCAGCCACATTTGTGGATGCCTAACGGTTGGGGAGAGCCTGCGTTGTATATGTTTGAGGCTTCAGTGTCGGTAGACGGGCAGGTGGTGTCACAGAAGAGTCACCAGATTGGCCTGCGTTCGATACGTGTAGTGCAGGAGGAAGACAAGGACGGCCAGAGTTTCTACTTCGAAGTGAACGGGGTACCGATGTTTGCCAAGGGTACGAACCTGATTCCGTCGGATGCGCTGCTGCCGCGTGTTACGCGCCAGCGCTACAGCCGTTTGTTGGAGGATGTGCAGTCATCCAATATGAATATGATTCGTGTGTGGGGTGGCGGTATCTATGAGGACGATGCGTTCTTTGAGGAAGCCGATAGGCGCGGCATTCTGGTGTGGCAGGACTTCATGTTCGCTTGCACCACTTATCCCCATGACCCGGCCTTTCTGCGTCGTGTAGAAGCGGAAGCGGAATATAACATTCATCGTCTGCGCAACCATGCGTCGCTGGCCATGTGGTGCGGTAATAACGAGATATACGAGGGTATACGCTACTGGGGATGGGAGGAGAAATATTCGTCCGAGGTCTATCAGCAGATGCAGGAGGGATACGACGTGCTGTTCCGTCAGCTTTTGCCGCAGAAGGTGAAAGAATTTGATCCGGGGCGCTTCTACCTGGAAGGCTCGCCGCTGGAGGCCAACTGGGGCAGACCGGAGAGCTGGAAGGTGGGCGACAGCCATAACTGGGGCACGTGGTACGGGCAGAAGCCTTTCGAGAGTTTAGATAAGGAGATACCGCGTTTCATGAGCGAGTACGGCTTTCAGGCCTTTCCGGAGATGAAGACCATCCGCACCTTTGCTTCGCCCGAGGATTATGAGCTGGAGTCGCCCGTAATGAATGCGCATCAGAAGAGCACGATAGGGAATGCCTTGATTAAGAAAACCATGAGCCTGTATTATCCGGTGCCGGAGAAGTTTGAAGACCTGGTGTACGTGGGGCTGGTGCTGCAGGGCCACGGCATGCGCCGGGGCATGGTGGCGCACCGCCGCAATCGTCCGTACTGCATGGGCAGCTTGCCCTGGCAGCTGAACGACAGCTGGCCCGTGGTGTCGTGGTCGGCCATCGATTATTACGGCAACTGGAAGGCCATGCAGTATCACACGCGCCGTGCCTTTGCGCCCGTGCTGGTGGATGCCATCCGCCAGGGCGACAAGCTGCGCTTTTATGTGCTGTCCGACTGCCTGCAGACGGAGAACGTGACGCTGCACCTGGCGCTGACGGACTTTCAGGGAAGGGTGATGCGCCGCCATCGGGTGGAAGGGATGCTGCCGGTAAATGCTTCGGAGGTGTTCTTTGAAGAAGACTGGCAGAAGGCGTTTGAGGGCTGTGACACTACGGCTTCGTTCATCCGCATGACGCTCAGGGGTGCGGACGGAAAGAAGGTACTTTCGGACGAGGTGTTCTATCCGGTGTATCCCAAGGAGCAACGCCTGCCTAGGGCTGAAATTGCCTGCCGTAAGGTGAAGAAGGGCGGGGTGGTGGAACTGACGCTGAAATCGCGTGTGCTGGCGCGCGACGTGTTCGTGGAGGTGCCCTTGCAGGGGGCGCGTTTCTCCGACAATTTCTTCGACCTGCTGCCGGGCGAGACGAAGCGCATCACGGTGTCTTCGGCCGACGGTTCTCCGCTGGAGGACGTTTCCGTGGTGATTCACCAGCTGGCCGATGTGAGGGAATAAAATCTGATTACTAATCTTTTATATGTATTGATTATGAAACCATTTTCAAAAATGAATTGTATGGGGCTGGCATTTGCCGGAATGCTGATGGCCTCGTGTGCGGACAGTCCGACGGCGGTGGCCGACTATCAGGTGGTGCCCATGCCGCTGGAGATTACGGCGGCATCGCAGGGTTCGTTCCTGCTGAAGAGCGGGGAAACTATCTGCTATACGGCAGGGAATGAAAAGATGAAGAAGAACGCCGAGTTCCTGGCGGCTTTTATCAAGGAACAGACCGGCATCGCGCTGAAGGTGGCGGAAGGTGATGGGGAAGAGGGCATCGTGCTCCGCCTGGGGCTGGAGGCTGATTCTCCGGAAGCGTACCGGCTGAAGGTGGACGACCGCAAGGTGGAGATTTCCGCTCCTTCGGAAGCGGGTGTGTTCTATGGCATCCAGACGCTCCGCAAGTCGGTGTCGGTGCATGAGGGGGCCGGAGCAGTGGAACTGCCGGCAGTGGAAATCAACGACTCGCCGCGCTTCAGCTACCGTGGTATGATGCTCGATGTGGGCCGTCACATGTTCAGCATGGATGAAATCAAGACGTACATCGACATGCTGGCCTTGCACAACATCAACCGCTTCCACTGGCATCTGTCGGAAGACCAGGGATGGCGTATCGAAATCAAGAAGTATCCCAAGCTGACGGAAATCGGCTCCAAACGCAGCGAGACGGTGATCGGACGTAACTCGGGTGAGTATGACGGCAAGCCTTACGGCGGTTTCTATACGCAGGAACAGGCCCGGGAAATCGTGGCTTACGCGGCAGAACGCTATATCACGGTCATTCCGGAAATCGACCTTCCGGGTCACATGCAGGCGGCGCTGGCGGCTTATCCGGAACTGGGATGTACGGGCGGTCCGTATGAAGTATGGCGCATGTGGGGTATTTCCGACAACGTGCTTTGTGCGGGTAACGACAAGACCATCCAGTTCATCAAGGATGTGCTGGCGGAAATCATCGACATCTTCCCGTCGGAATACATCCATGTGGGTGGCGACGAATGTCCGAAGGTGAAGTGGGAGACTTGTCCGAAGTGTCAGGCACGTATCAAGGCGCTGGGCATCAAGGGCGACAGCAAGCACTCGAAGGAGGAATACCTGCAGAGCTACGTGATACACGAGGCCGAGAAGTTCCTCACCGAGAACGGACGCAGCATGATTGGCTGGGATGAAATCCTGGAAGGCGGTCTGGCTCCGAATGCCACGGTGATGTCGTGGAGAGGGGAAGCCGGTGGCATTGAAGCGGCCCGTCAGCAGCACAATGTCATCATGACGCCGAACACGTACCTGTATTTCGACTATTATCAGGCAAAGGATACGGACAGTGAACCGCTGGCCATCGGCGGCTATCTGCCTATGGAACGGGTGTACAGCTACGAACCGATGCCGTCTGCCCTTTCTCCGGAAGAACAGAAGTTCATTACCGGTGTGCAGGCGAATCTCTGGACGGAATATATCCCGACCATGGCACAGGCACAGTACATGGTATTGCCGCGTATGGCTGCGCTTTGTGAAACGCAGTGGAGCGCTCCTGAAAAGAAGCAGGATTATCAGGGATTCCTGAAACGTACGGCTCGTCTGACAAAGATTTATCAGCTGAAGGGATGGAACTACGCGACGCATATCTTCGATGTGAATGTGAACATCGCTCCCAACACGGAAACGGGCAAGCTGGATGTAACGGCAAGCACCATCGACGATGCACCTGTGTACTATACCCTCGACGGTACGGAACCTACCACTGCTTCGTCCAAGTATGAAAACGGACTGACCATTGATGCGGCATGTGTGCTGCGCATGATGGCCGTGCGTCCGGAAGGCAACTCGCGCATTACGCGTGACAGCATTGCGTTCAGCAAGTCTACGGCGAAACCTATCACTATGTTGCAGCCTATCAATAAGCCTTACGAGTTTAAGGGTGCCACTACGCTGGTAGACGGTATGACGGGCGACCGCAACTACAAGACCGGACGCTGGATTGCTTTCTACAAGAATGACATGGAGGCGGTGATCGACTTGAAGGAGGCTACCGAAATCAGTTCCATGACCCTGCGCACTTGCGTGGAAAAGGGCGACTGGACGTTTGATACCAGAGGCATTACCGTAGAGGTGTCGGACGACAACAAGACTTTCAAGAAAGTGGCTTCGGAAGCTTATCCGGCTATGAAGGAAACGGATGCCAACCAGATTTATACCCATACCCTGACGTTTGACCCGGTAAAGACCCGTTACGTGAAGGTAACGGCCTTGTCCGAAAAGAATATCCCGGCATGGCACGGCGGCAAGGGCAATCCCGGATTCTTGTTTGTAGATGAAATCGTATTGAACTGATGGCGCATAGCCTTCGTGATAAAGGCCTGGTCTCCTGAGGGAAGATCAGGCTTTTTTTATCGGCTTTTTGGGGCCGTTAGTTGAAATACTGTCGGGCGATGTGTATCTTTGCGCAGAAATGTATAATTGTCAAGAAAAAGTTCAACATGAAAAAGAAACTGGTTTTTGCTACTAACAATGCCCATAAACTGGAGGAAATACGTGCCATTCTGGGAGATAAAGTGAAAGTGCTGAGTTTGAAAGATATCCGTTGTGAGGCCGATATTCCGGAAACGGCGGATACGCTGGAGGGAAATGCCGCGCTGAAGGCGGAATATATTCATGCGCATTATGGCATGGATTGCTTTGCCGACGATACCGGTCTGGAGGTGGAAGCGCTGGACGGGGCTCCCGGAGTGTATTCGGCGCGTTATGCGGGCGGTGAAGGTCACGACTCGGAAGCCAACATGAAGAAGCTGCTGGCAGAACTGAAAGGCAAGGAGAACCGGAAGGCGCAGTTCCGCACGGCCATCTGCCTGATAGAAGGAGGAGAAAAGCACTTGTTCGAAGGCATTGTGAAGGGAGAAATCATCCGGGAGAAAAAAGGAAGCTCCGGCTTCGGCTACGACCCGGTGTTCGTGCCGGAAGGCTATGCCGAGACTTTTGCGGAGATGGGGGCTGAAGAAAAGAACAGGATCAGTCACCGGGCAAGAGCCGTACAGAAGTTGTGTGACTATCTGAACAGTAAATAAAGCAGAAAAAAGGCTGTGGATTATTTCTACAAATGTGCAGAAATTCCACAGCCTTTCTTTTTTTTAATCGCGTGTAACTTTCTTGTAATCAAATTACCATCAGCGGACTGGTTATCTCAGCGGAAGATCACGAGCCGCTTATCGGTGCTACGATTTCCGTACAGGGAAACGAAGCGCACGGGGTAGTGACCGACATTGATGGAAAGTATACATTGGAAGTGGGGCCGGATGACAAGATTCTGGTCGTGGCGTACCTGGGTATGAAAACTCAGTTGATAAAGGTTCCCAAGAAAGAACACCTGAACGTGGTGCTCCAGCCTGAGACCATGAACCTGGAAGAGGTGGTGGTGACGGGATACGGTAATTTCACCAAGTCTTCTTTTACGGGTTCTGCCAATACCCTGAAGGGAGACATGATGAAAGACATCCCCGTGATGAGCGTGGAGCAGAAACTGCAGGGAATGACCACGGGTGTGTCTATTACCAGCAGTTCCGGACAGCCGGGAGCCAATCAGAGCATCCGTATCCGTGGTATGGGCTCGTTCAATGCCTCTCAGGAACCGCTGTTCGTGATTGACGGGGTGCCGGTTACTTCCGGTAGCCTGAGTGCCGGAGGAGCCGATGCGGCTTACATGAACAACTCGAAGACCAATATCATGAGCACGCTGAATCCGGCCGATATTGAAAACATTACGATTATCAAGGATGCGGCGGCAGCCTCTCTGTATGGTTCGCGTGCGGCCAATGGCGTAATCCTGATTACGACCAAGAAAGGAAAGGCGGGCAAGGCGCAGGTTTCCTTTAACATGTCGGGAGGTTTCTCGAATGCGGCGGTTGATTTCCGTCCGACACTGAACGGCGACCAGCGCCGTGAACTGCTGTACGAGGGCCTGGTGAACTATGCCACGGACAAGCAGATGGCAGACCCTACCGGCTATGCAGACGGTGAGATTGACAAGTATGCGTCTGTGCCTTCCATGGGCTATACCGACTGGAGAAAGGAATTGCTTCGTACCGCCATCCAGCAGGATTACGAGGCATCCGTATCCGGAGGAAACGAGAAGACCACTTTCTATGCCTCTTTGGGCTATAACAGCCAGGAAGGATTGGCCAAGAACTCCAGCCTGGACCGCTACTCTGCCCGTCTGAACATGACCCAGAAGGTGGGCCGGTACGGTGAGGTAGGTGCCAACATGATGTTTACCCAGATGAACCAGGAGATGAACGAAGAACGCGGCTCTGCCATCAACCCGTATTTGTGTGTGGCGATGACCATGACTCCTTCCATGCTGGTGAGAGATGAAGCCGGAAATTATGTGGGAGCGTACGACGGCACGCAGTTGAACCCGCTGCGTGATATTCTGACGGACTATAACCGCACGCGGATGACGCGTATGTTCTCCACCGGCTATGCGGCCGTAGAGCCGATAAAGGGCTTGAAAATAAAGGAAACGTTAAGCTATGACTATACCATCCAGAAGGACTCGCGCTACTATAATCCGTTGAGTTCTGCAGGACCGAAGAGCGGTTCCGATGCACAGTCCTCCAAAGGATTCATCGAGTATGGAAAGCTGATTTCTTCTACTTCGGTGAATTACGTGAAGACCTTTGCGCAGAAGCACCACCTGGATGTCTTGGCTGCGTACGAAGTGGAAAGCTACCAGACGGATAAGGCATCCGGCGAACGTTCCAACATTCCTTCGTATGCCGGACTGACGGAGCCGGATAACGCAGCGGTACTGAACAGCTTCGTTTCATCAACGCAGGACTATCGTATGCTGTCGTATATTTCGCGTTTGAACTACGATTATGACGACCGTTATTATGTGGCAGGAAGCTTCCGCCGCGACGGTAGTTCCCGCCTCTCACCCGATAACCGCTGGGGAAATTTCTGGTCCGTATCGGGTATGTGGCATGTGAGCAACGAAGCCTTCATGCAGCCTGTGAAGCACATTCTGAGCGATTTGAAGATTCGTGCCTCTTACGGTGTGAACGGTAACCAGCCGGGCTCCCTGTACGGTTATATGGGACTGTATGCTTTCGGGCAGAGCTACATGGGTGGTTCCGGTTCGTATGAATCATCTATCCCCAACTCCAACTTGGGATGGGAAAAGAACTATAACCTGAACGTGGGACTGGACGTGTCGTTCATCAACCGCATTTTCCTGAGCGTGGAATACTATAACCGCGATACGAAGGATTTGCTGTACAGCCTTCCTATCAGTGCCACCACCGGATTTACGAACTACCTGAGCAATGTGGGACAGTTGAACAACCGGGGTGTGGAACTGGAACTGCGTACCATCAACTTCGCCAATGACAACTTTAACTGGACCACGGTCTTCAATCTGAGTCACAACAAGAACAAGATTGTGTCACTCAACGGACAGCTGGAGCAGTCAATCGAGGGCACATGGTTCATCCACAAAGTAGGATTGCCCTACTACACCTTCTACGTAAAAGAATACGCCGGGGTAAATCCGGATACAGGTAAGGCCATGTATTACCGTAACCAGGAAATACCTCAGGAAGACGGTTCGGTGATTGTAGACCGGAGCCTGACGGAGAGTGCCAGTGAGGCGCAGGCCATTCCTTATAAGTCGGTTAACCCGAAAGTGTCTGGCGGTCTGACGAACATACTGAACTACAAATGGCTGGACCTGAGCTTTACGCTGACCTATTCCTTGGGCGGATATTCTTATGATAAAACTGGCACCTATATAGAGAATGGTACCAAGAACATTTATGATTCAAGATATACCTGAGTTCGGGATAAGTTTAGAATAAGGCCAGTTGTTTTGAGTCCTCAATATA
>OCHL01001300.1_pt1 | contig 16414 bp, 9 predicted proteins | sample 1538421 | NCBI WGS metagenome assembly OCHL01 (sample SAMN04571690, study PRJEB22368) | human gut metagenome | biome: human gut; material: stool | host: Homo sapiens | place: Luxembourg | collected 2012-06-01 | reverse complement strand
GAATTTCGCTGCGGGACAAGGTTCCTTCGTTTTCACTTTCGACCGCCCAATATAATTCACCTCTTTTGTATTCGCCTACGCCCAGTTTACCGAGTAAGTCGTCGAGGTCTTGATGGGTGAGAGATGTGTACATTTCGGTTCCGATATCAATTCTCTCGATGTTGTTCATCTCTTCATCGAGGCTGAATATAAGAGCGTATGTAGCTCCTTCTTTATCGCTTTCCCATTCGAATTTCAGTTTTCGTGTGGGATTTTCGTACAAAAGATCAAACTCTTCCAAATCGTCGGGCGCGTATAGTGTAATGTTGCTCTCTTGCCCTTTGGGGGCATTGTCATTGTTGTCTTCGGAACATGAGGTCGTAGCAATGAGTAGTGTTGCTGCTAAATAAAAAAGTGATTTTTTCATTGTAATTGTGTTTTTAGGGTTGATGAATTATTTAGTGATTTGTATAGTACCGATTTGTAGCCAGTCGTTTATGAATTTCCCGTTTTTTACGGCAAGATTCAATCCCGGTTTTTGATTTTGGGTATCGTCTGTAATGGCAACTGCCAATATGTATTGTCCGGCTGGGACAATTAAAGATTCGCTGGTTTTATACGTTTTATCGGTTCCTTTTATCCATGCCGACGGTTCTGCGTTTTCATCGGTGATCCGTTGTTTTATTTCATGGCTTTCGGGATCGAGTAGGGCAAATGAAACTTTATATTTATAGTTCCATCTTTTGTTATTGTTGGGACATACGCCTACCCCGCTATTTCGCCATATATGCTTTATGGATAATGTATTTCCCATTTGTACCGATACTGGATATTCTATTTGGATAGGGGTTAATCTGTATCCACCGTTACTAATGAAGTCTTTTACCAAATCTTTGGCGTGGGTTATCCAACCTCTGGTTTCGGTAGCCTCTCTCAAATCGAGTGTATTGGCATGTCCTCGTATAGCGTCTTTATAAGCCTGAGCATAAAAGTCGGACCATGATTTGAATTTGTCGGCATAAAGCGGATCGGTGTTCCACGGTTGATAGCTGTCGGAATTTCCTCCCCAATAGCAGCCTTCAGCTATGAATGCTTTTTGTGGGAAAAGCGAGTTGATGATATTGACTTCTGCATCTTGGAACCAATAACTGCCGATTCCGTCGCGGCGAGTCAAAAAATCGTGTTTGTCGATAGCCAATCGTTTTTCATATTCGAATCCTATTTCTGTTCCAAAGTTCACGACAAGCAAAACATTTTTGAAATTCTTGGCATATAGGTCTGTAATCCATTGATACACTTTGAATTTATTATTGTTGTTCAAATATTGTACGTGATGCCCTTCGCCCCACCAGCCTAAATTGTAAGCGTCGATAAAATCTACTTGTTCGGGATTGTCGAATTCTTTGGCGAAAGCACGGATAAAATTCCCGAATTTTTCCTGAAAGACGGGGTCGTCGGCATAGGGAGTCCAGTTGTTGTTTTCATTTGCAGGGTCCCAGAGCTTATGGACTGCATAACCTTTGGCTCCGGCCTCTCTTACGAAGTCGGGAGTACCGTTATGAATATTGTCTTGTCCGTCGATGTAAACTCTGAATGCCAATTTCAATCCTCGGTCAAGGGCGCCTTGAATGAGCGCTTTGAAATTCTCGTCATGTTCCCATGCGTATTTACCTTCTTCTGGTTCGAGCTCAGACCATCGGGAACGCCAATAGAAAATAGAAGCATATTTTTCTGCTGCGGCTCCCTGTTGATTCCAATAGGTATTCGCTTGTGCGACGTAGTCGTTTGCATCGTCGTATAAAGTCCAACCCGATACTGGATTGCGGATAAGTGTATCCAGGTCGGGTTCGAACGAGATTATTTCATCTCCCGATTGTAAATTGTCTCCGCTACTGTTCTTTTCACTGCACGCTGTAAGGTTCATGCAGATACAAAATAGGAATAAATTAGGAAACAGATATTTAAAATTTAATTTGTTCATAACTAAAAACCTTCGTTATTTTTGAGATTTGGATTTTCATAAATTACCGATTGTGGTATTGCATATAGAATGTGTTTGGGTTCGGCCATAAGCTTGCCACGATCAATGGCATTGGATATTAGTTCTCCATGACGAATCAAATCGGGGCGACGCATGCCTTCCCAACAAAACTCCCAACCTCTTTCTTTTAATAGGTGTGCTCTGAATGCATCTTTATCGGTTATGTCATTTATCTCTTTTTCGTATTTGCTACCTTTGTAATTATCGAATGCTCGTTCCCGTATTTCATGAACGAGGTCTTTGGCCTCTTGGGTCGGACCGTATATTTCGTTCAGAGCTTCGGCTCTGGCTAATATTACTTCGGCATATCGGTTTATTACGTATTCGCTGGCATCCCATTGCCCTGTCGTGCTAGGATTTTCTTGGTATTTCATTGGAACAGCACCCGGTTTACCTGTGTATTCAGTACGGCGGTCGACCATCTTTTTCCCATTCCAATAGGTCGCCAACAAAGCATTTCTCCGTTTGTCTTTGGGATCATAGGTGTCGTAAAAATCCCAGGGAACAAGGAAACCTCCCCATTTAGTCAATGCTATTCCGTTTTGCGATACATAATCGGCGGGTAATGCATGTGCGAGGAAACAGTTCCCTAAACCACCTTCGGGGAAATTGGGTATCGGGAAAATTACTTCGCTGTTCCTTTGATTCGAAGGAGACCATATCGACATGTAATCTTTTTGCAGGGAGTATTCTCCGTCTTTTATCATGACTTCGGTAATCGAATCTACTCGATTCCACCACATCATGGCTTTGCCTTCGTCGTTTCGATAGTGGCGTTCTTGACCGGCTTCATGCATATAGAGTTTCAACATATACATTTGAGCGATACCTTTGGTCATTCTCCCATATTCGCTTGCCGCGAGCAGACTGGCCGGTTTCAAATTTTCTTCTGCTTCTTTTAATTCAGTATCTATGAAGTTGACATACCATTCTATCGAGGGCCGTTCTGGCATATAAGATTGGGCTTTTTGAGGATCGAGGGCTATATCTGGATCGGTAATTAATGGTACTGTTCCGTAGAGATCATATAGATCATATGCCCACATAGCTCTGAGACATCGGACTTCGGCCATATATCTGCGTTTTATTGGAGCGGATATAGATATTTTTCGCATGCGTTCCAGCAGAGAGGTTGCTTTGGTAACAGCGGGAACTAGTCCGGTATAAAATTGTCCTAAATCGGTTGTTTCGGCAGTCCACAGAAAATCGAGTTGTTTGTCCCATACCCAGTTGCAGTCACATTCATCGGTACAACCGATTTGCATAGTTAGTAGAGAACCCCATGCACAATTATAGCGATCCCAGCCTCCGCCACGTAGTTCGTGGTATATCCCGGTGACAGCGGCTTTGACATCGTTTTCGGTAGTCATCACGTTATCGGAGCCAAGTTGATCATAAGTTTCGTTTTCCAAAGAGCACGAATATGCTGCTATGAGAAACAGCGAGGAGAAAAATATATTTTTAGTTTTCATAATTCATATAGGATTAAAAGGTTATGTCCACTCCAAAAGAATAGGTACGTTGATTGGGGTAACCGGCTTTGAAATCGGTTTCCGGGTCATTGCCAGAGTAAGGTGTAATTACGAAGGGATTTGAAACATCTGCAAAAATCCGGGCTCTGGAAAATACTTTCCGTATCCATTTTTGAGGAAGTGTATAACCCAGAGTGATATTTTTACAACGTATGAACCAAGCATCTTCCCACAGATAATCAGATGGCTGCGGGTATTGGCTTACGAATCCAGACGGATATTTGCTGTGTGGGTTTTCACTAGACCAACGTTCGGATATTTCTTTCATCATGTTTTGTCCGTTTAGAATAAAACGAATATTGGGAATGGAGAATTTTCCACGCGTGGCGTTGTTGACGATTCGGTCGAACATGCCGTAAAAGAATATATTCAGATCGAAGCCTTTGTATTCGAATGTATTTCCAAATCCGATTGAGAAGCCCGGATCGTATGTTCCCAATAATACGATATCCGCTTCATCGATAATCCCGTCCGGGGCATCTGTGTATTGAACGTTTCCGTTTTCATCGGGTATAAGGTTCCCGAAGTCGTCTCGGAGATAACCGTTTATGTCTTTTATTTTATATTCACCGGGCAGCAGGTTGGGCATGGAAGCGGGAGGTGTCTCGTCTATACCCAGAACTCCGTCGGATAGGTATCCGTAGTGAGCTCGAATGGGATCATTCGCTTTTTGCCAAGGGCTTAGTTCGTCTTCGGGATTACGCTCTTTCCAACGGTCTACATATCGGGTGAAATTAAGTTCAGTGTCCCATTTGAATTCTCCTGTAAAATTTCGGCTTTTCAAGGAGATTTCTATACCGGTACTTTGAGTTTTTCCGATGTTGGCGGCTACCGTAGATACTTCCATGAATGATTTTAGCGAGCGGTAACCCAAAAGGTCTTTCACTTCTTTTTTAAAATATTCGAATGTACCACTTAACCGTTGGTTGAAGAATCCGAAATCCAAACCAAAGTTAAATTCGGTTGTTGTTTCCCATTTTAAATCTGGGTTGGCGATTTGCGATTTTGCCGTTCCGGTGTTAATCGAATTGCCAAACACATATTGTTGCCATGCTGCCGTATAGTATTCAAAGGCGTTATTCCCGATTTCACTGTTACCCGTCTGACCTAAACTTATTCTCATTTTTAAGTCGGAGAGGAAGTCGACGTCTTTTAAAAAGTCTTCCTGTTTGATACGCCATGCAAATGCTCCCGACGGGAATATTCCGTATCGATTGTTTTCACCGAATCGGTTTGAGCCATCGACACGAGCAGTGAGAGTGAAAAGATATTTATCGAACAAGTTATAATTTATTCGACCGAAGTAGGAGATGAACATAGTTTTTGACTTGTTGGAAGCTACCGTGGGGCGGGCTGCTTCTCCGGAAGCCAGTGAGTTGTATTTGAATATATCGGTGAAAAATTGTGAATTGGCGGCAGAGAATCCTTCATTGTTGAAATCTTGATAGGAATATCCTGCTAAAATATTGAACTTGTGCGCTTTTGCAATATTGAAATTATAGTTTACGGTTGCTTCTAACAAGCGGTCGAATTGCTGTGCCATACTTTTGCTGGCTTTTCCTCCTTCTTGCTTACCGTATAATGTAGTAGTGGGTATGTAGGAATTTCTTACACCGTTTTGGTCATCGAATCCTATATTGATTTTTGCAACCAATCCTTTTATAATTTCTGCTTGAAGAAAAGCGTTCACCAATAATCTTTTAGTTTGTGTATAGTCATCTATTTCGAGCATGGAAACAGGATTGGGTACAGTAGTCATTCGATCGCTTTGTGCATAATCCCCGTTTTTGTCTCTGACAGGAGTCGTCGGGTCGTACGACATAGCCGAGTTTATCAATCCTGAGTTTTCGAAGTCTTCTGTTCCCAATGGAACATTCGAGGACTTGATGTAACTTTGAGTCGCATTGATTCCGTATTTGAATATTTTATTTATTTGATGTTCGATGTTCAGGCGTCCGGTATAGCGGGTGAAGTCGCTGTTTCTAACAACTCCGTTTTGATCGAAGAAGTTGAATGATGCCATGTATTTCAGGTTGGAAGTTCCGCCAGATACCGATAAATTGTGTTGGTGAATCATACCTTCTCTGGTAATTAAGTCATACCAGTCGGTTCCTTTCCCCGCATTTTTTATATCTTTTGCGTCATAAGGATAGACGATGGGGTCTTTTATCGACGATGGGTTCGTATTTCCGTATGGATATACTCTGTTGTTATAGAGCCATTGCTCTTTGGCGAATTTGTTGGCTTCGGTCATGAATTCTTCGGCTGTCATCATTTCCGTCTTGTTGGCAATTTGTTGGACGCCATAGTTTGCGCTGTAATTGACAACGGGTTTTCCCTCGCGTCCCTTTTTAGTCGTAATGATGATAACACCGTTCGCAGCTCTTGCTCCGTAAATAGCCGTGGAAGAAGCATCTTTTAGAATCTCTATGGATTCGATGTCGTTGGGGTTGATAGAGTTCAGAGGATTACGAGACCCGAAATCGCTATATCTGTTGTCTGCTGCCGGTTCGACTTGGGATCCTCCTACTGGAAATCCGTCGATGATGTATAAAGGTTCGTTTCCGGCTCCGGTAGATGCTTCGCCTCGTATACGTAGAGTGACGCCGCCACCCGGTTGTGCGCTGTTTTGAACTGATGTTATCCCGGCGGCTTTTCCCGATAACATGTGAGAGATCGATGTGTTGGCTGCCATCGGAAGGTCTTCGGTTTTTACCGTGGTAACAGCTCCTGTCAGGTCGCTTTTTTTCATACTGCCATATCCGATAACGACCACTTCGTCGAGGTCATTTATCTTTTCTTGTAGGGTGGCGTTCAATATATTCCCTTTTCCTAATTTTAGTTCTTGGGTATCGTAGCCTACATAAGAGAATTGTATAACCGATTTGTCGGGTACAGTTAAAGAATAATACCCGTCTATATTGGTTATCGTGCCTTTGTTGGCTCCTTTTGCAATGATACTTACCCCGATGAGCGGTTCACCTTGTTTATCGGTTACTCTACCGGAGATTTTTTTGCTTTCGGCTGTGCTTCCTATCTGTTTCGAATCTTTTTCAGGGGCTTTAATGATTCTTACCATTTTACCTTCTATTTCGAAAGAAACCGGTTGGTTTTGGAATATGGTTTCCAAGACCTTTTCGATAGGTTGGTTTTGCAAATCGGCATTGACTTTTTGTCGTAAGTTTACATCATTTGTTTTGACAGAGAAAGAATACCCTTCTTGATTCCGAAGAATTTCCAAAGCTCTTTCTACTGTTATATTCGGGAAGTTGACAGATATGTTTTGTCCGTATCCCATAAAGACGAAGCATAATAAAAATGGGATTATGCCTTTCTTGCATCTCCCGACAATGTCGGCGGAGTGATGAATTTTGTGCCTTTTCATGATAAATTAGTTTGATTGTCAATAAATTTCTATGATTTTACCATCTCGTTTGATTGTTAAATATCCGTCTAAATTCATGGCCGATAGAATGTCATCTAAAGTTTCGTTGTTGACAAATGCCATGTGATAAGGAATTTGTTTGAGTGAATCGTTTTTGATAATTATGTTGACATCGAAATTCCGCTCTAACTGTTTGGCAATATTTTCCAATGTTTCGTTTTTGAAATAGTATTTTCCATCTTTCCATGAAGAATAGTCGGATAGGATAAAATTTTTCTTTTCCAGATTGTGGGTTGTGCGATTGTAATAAACTTGCTCGCCCGGAGAGAGGATACATTTCATTTCTTGGTCTGTCGTACTCGGATAACAGAACGCTACCGATCCATCGAGAAGGGCTACTTCTATTCTGTTGTCGTTGCTGTACGATTTTAAATTGAATTGGGTTCCTAAAACTTCTATACTGCTTTCGTTCGATTTAATGATGAATGGTTTTTCTTTATTTTTTGCCACAGAAAAATGACCTTCTCCCGTAAAGAATATTTGCCGGAAACGGCCGATGAACTCTTCGGGGTAAATAATAGTGCTGCCGGCATTCAACCATACAGTGGTGTTATCGGGCAAAGTGATATGTTTGATGTCGCCATATCCGGCACTTTTTTCTATCCACACTATGTTTTCTTCTTTTTGGTGTTGATAGAATAAGTACCCCGAAAATATAATCAGAGGGAGAATGAGGATTGCCGCAATACGTTGTATCCAGAGAAACAAGTTTGGTTTTTTAGACTTGTTTTCTTGGGGTGCGGAGCTCAGTAGTCGGGCTTTGAATTGCTCGAAAGCGGCTTGTATCTCTTCGGGAGAAGTAGATGATGTAGTATCTTCCAATTCTTCCCATAAGGAGAATAATAACTTTTTGGCTTCTTGACTGTTACCGTTCTTGAAAAACCAACGTTCGACCTTATTGCTTATTTCGGGCGTGCACCGGTCGAAAAAATAACTGGATAGTTCTTGTCTGGTTGGAGTTGGATTCTGCATAATTTTATCTTATATAATATTATACGATTGAAGGAAATTACACACGTAACGACCGTGAAAAAATTTTAATATAAATCTTTATCGGAAAGAAAATGACGATAGGAGATAACAGCTATTTATTTAATAAAGAATATAAACAGCCAGAAAAGGAAGTCTCCTAAATTTTTTTTAATGGTAGCCAATGCGAGGCTGATGTGTTTTTCTACCGTACGTTTGGATAAACCGAGGGTTTTGGCGATTTCGTCATTGCTTAAGAATTGTTCTCGGCTCATTTGGTATATTGTCCTTCGTTGCGGAGGCATGTTTTGCAACGTACGATTGACAATGGATTTTATTTCTTTGATGTTATATTCCGAATCGATTTCGTACTGTAAATTTTGTGGAGTAGACAACATTTTTTCTTGGTATCCGAGCGAATAGTGTTTTTCTCGAAAAAAGTCGTAAACTTCATTTTGTACGATGGTGAATATGTAACTGCTCAAAGTGTTGTCGGACGAGAGTTTTTCCCGATTGGACCACAACTTTAAGAATACATTTTGTGCTATTTCCTCGGCTTCGTATTGATCTTTTATCATACCGAATGCAAAGCTTTTAACCCGAGGATAATATGCGTTGAACAAAATCTCGAATGTTTTGATTTTGCCTGCACGTATCTCTTCTATTTGTTGACTGGTGATTTGCATAAAGTGATGCTGTCGAGGAGCAGCTTGTTTTATCGGCATCAAATTACGGTAAAAAATGATAGAAAAACAATATTTAAGGAATGAAAAGAATGAAGTTTTATAATTCTAAAAATCTACATAGATAAATCAATAATTACCTATGTAGATTTTTTAGAATAAATATTAATATTTATTGGTATAATTGTTTCCAACGGAGATTTTCTTTGTAGGCCGCTTGATTAAAACGTTTCCATGATTTATTTGAAGGTGAGGTCCAGCCACATTCGGCAAAAGCCGCTATACGAGGATATAATTTACGGTACATGTCCGAAGGGGTAGGTATCCATTCTCCCCACATTTGGGCTCCTATTCCGATAATTAAATCCGTTTCTTTTCCGGTGATACCCGCCAAAGGATCGAAATGGTATGCTTTTTCGAGAGAAGTGTATGCCGTGTCATAATCGAGGTAGGTATATTCGTGATAGGAGTTAACCACTTGGTATCCTTTTTTAACTGTTTGTTTGATCAAAGAAGGGTCTCCTCTCCAAAAATGTACGATGGTTCCTTCTGCAAGCGATGCTCCGGAGGCTGCATCCTCAAAATCGGTGTAATCGTGTATTTTAACTCCGGTAATTTCATTCCAGCCCATCATGTGCTTTTTTTTGTTTTCCAGGTAATGGGAAATGGTATTTGTGAACCATATTTGGAGATCGGCAGGTGTTTTTATATTCTGTTCTTTCATGAAATTACGTACCTGTGCCGATTTTTTCCATTGGTCGTATTTGACTTCGTCTCCTCCGATGTGAATTGTTTCCGAGGGGAAAAGGTTACATACTTCGTCTAAAACATCTTTTATAAATTGTATGACTTTGGGATCGGCGACGTTATAAGCATGGTATTGTACTCCGAAGCGTGTAGGAACCTTGATAGATTGTTTTTCTGTTCCTAACTGGGGATAAGCTGCAATAGCCGCAGAAGCATGCCCCGGCATTTCGATTTCGGGAACGATAGTTATTTGTCGCTTGGCTGCATAGTCTATTATTTCTTTGATTTCTTCTTGTGTATAAAATCCCTCGTGTACTTTTCCATCGTAAATGTTACTGTTCCAATTCCCTATTTGGGTAGAATCTCGTTTCCCTCCGATTTTGGTCAGTAACGGATATTTTTTTATCTCGATTCGCCACCCTTGATCGTCGGTCAAATGCCAATGAAACGTATTCATTTTGAGACGAGCCATTTCGTCCAATAGCTTTTTAACTTCTTCTTTTCCTTTGAAATAACGGCCTTCGTCCAGCATGAGAGCCCGCCAGAGAAATTTAGGGCTATCGGCTATTTCGACGAACGGAATAACAAGCGTATTGTTTTGAGATGTTATTAGTTGTCTGAATGTCTGTAATCCATAGAATAGACCTTTTGTATCGGAGGCCGTAATTTTTGTTCCATAGTCGTTGGATACGAGCCGATAGCCTTCTAGGCCGATTGTATCGGGTTCTATGTCGAACGTTAAATCGGCTATCCATTTAAAATTAGTAAACTTACATTTGACACCGGTATCGGACAAGAGGTCTTCGATATAATCTTTGTCCATTCCACTTTCGGGAGATAGGTAAATCGATAAGTTTTTCCCTATCGGCCTATATTGAGTTCCGATGGCGATTTGGTTGGGGTAGGGGATTATGTGGACTGTTCCTGTAAAGGGCTGTTGTTGGCAAGACGAGAATAATAAAATGATAATCAGTAGATTGAAATTTGATAAATTTTTCATGGTACTATTGTTTTTTATTTATACGGATAATTTTTTGAACGTACGTAATCGGTTATTTTCTTTTTTGAATCGAGAACAAAAATATATTTATCTTTGTACTCTTAAAAAAGGATTGTTTATGTTGCGGTTACATACACTTTTTGTTTTTCTCTTTTTTGTATTTATTTCGGCTTATGGAGCTCAAACGTATTCTGTAAAAGGAGTGGTGACGTCTCATGCAACGGGTGAGGGATTGCCCTTTGTCAGTGTGGGTATTTGGAATACTCCGATGGGGACGATGACCGATTCTTTGGGTAATTATTTCATTGGAAATTTATCTCCGGGAATGTACCGCATACAGGTTTCTTCTGTCGGATATAAAACTTATGTCTCTCCTGAGTTTCGTATATCGTCTTATGATTATACGCTCGATATAGCGTTGGAAGAATCGCAGGTGGCTTTAAGCGAGGTAAGTGTTGTGGCCGCTCCGTTTAGAAGTTCGATAGAGAGTCCTATCGCTATGAGGGTTATCGGTGTGCAGGAGATAGAAAAAAGTCCGGGCGCAAACCGGGATATTTCGAAAGTCGTAAATTCTTTTCCCGGTGTGGCTTCGGCTGTGGGAAACGGGTACAGGAATGATTTGATGATAAGGGGTGGAGGTCCTTCGGAAAATAAGTTTTTCTTAGACGGGGTAGAGATACCTAATATCAACCATTTCAGCACACAAGGTGCATCGGGGGGGCCAGTTGGGATTATCGATGCCGATCTTATCCGTGAGGTCAATTTCTATACGGGGGCTTTTCCTGTAAGTCGAGGAAATGCTTTAAGTTCTGTATTCGATTTTAAACTTCTCGACGGTACTCCCGATAAATATACTTTTAAAGGAACCGTCGGAGCTTCGGAGTTGGCTTTGACCTCGAAAGGACATATTGGGAATAAGACGACTTATATCGTTTCAGTAAGGCAGTCTTATTTGCAACTACTGTTTTCCTTGCTCGATATGCCGTTTTTGCCCCGTTATACCGACGCTCAGTTCAAGGTAAAGACCCGTTTTTCACAGGAACATGAGCTTACGGTTTTGGGATTGGGCGCGATAGACGATATGAAGTTGAACACGGAAACGGATCCCGAAGATGAATCGAAACAATATCTGTTGAACTATTTGCCTACCATTAAACAGAATACCTATACTCTGGGTGCAGTCTATAAGCATTATTCGGGCAATCATACACAGACGGTCGTGTTGAGCCGTAGTTTTATGAATAACAGTAATATTAAGTATAGGGATAATGATGAATCTTCTACCGATAATCTGACTTTGAGGCTTAAATCGGACGAGATTGAAAATCATTTGAGGTTCGAGAACAGGTCATTGGTGGGGCTGTTTGATTTGACCGCTGGATTTAATGTCGATTATGCTGTTTATAGGAATAATACGTTTCAACGTGCATTTACCGATATCCCTAAGGAAATAAGATATAAAACGGATTTGGGTCTGTTTAAATGGGGTATCTTCGTAACTTCTGGATATAAATCGGCCGACGATCGTTTTTCGGCTTCATTTGGATTTCGTCTCGATGCTTGTAATTATTCTTCTTTGACGGATAATCCTTTCAAGCAATTTTCTCCCCGATTGTCGCTTTCGTATAATGTGATAGGGAATTTCTTTTTGAATGGTAGCATAGGCCGGTTTTATCAGCTACCGGCATATACGACAATGGGGTATCAAGAGGATAATGTTTTGATAAATAAATCGAGATTGAAATATGTTTGTTCCGACCAAGCTGTTGTTGGAGTGGAGTATTATATCAACAAGTGGGCACGTTTGACGGTTGAAGGGTTTTATAAAAAATATACTCATTCACCGTTGTCTCTAAGGGATAGTATTCCATTGGCTTGTAAGGGGACGGACTATGGTGTGTCGGGTAATGAGGCGGCAAGTTCGACTGCACGAGGCAGAGCCTATGGTTTGGAAGTGATGCTCCGTTGGTTTGGTATGGGACGGTTTACGGCATTGGCTTCTTATACATGGTATCGTAGTCAGTTCGAGGATCCGGCAACCGGGATTTATATACCGTCGGCATGGGATTATCGTCATCTTTTTACTTTGTCCGGGACGTATAAGTTACCTAAAAATTGGGATATAGGATTGAAATTCAGGTTGATGGGAGGGGCTCCATATACTCCTTATGATGAGTATACTTCGTCTCTTGTTCCGGCGTGGGATGCCACGGCTAGACCTTATTATGATTATGACCGGTATAATACGGGACGTTTGAAGACTTTCTATGAGGCTGATATCAGAGTAGATAAGTCGTTTTATTTCAAAGGTGTGATGTTGGGATTTTATGTAGATTTACAGAATGTGCTGAATTTTAAATACGATAATCCTCCGGTATTGATAAGCACGGGAGAAAAATATGTGGATAATGACGGGACAGAACGGTATCGCATGAAATACATCGCCCAACAAAGCGGAGTGATTTTGCCGACATTGGGAATTACCGTGGAGTTTTAAGAAGCTGTTTTAATTTTTGTAGATAGATATTTTGTGCGATGATCTTAATCTGACATAAAAAACTCGATACAGCTTCGAAGTTATTTTTTTACTTGTTTCGATCTGCGGTTCTTATAGATTATGTCTGAAATTTTTTCATCGAATGATGTTCCGGTATGTTGCATGAAACGAACATGTATCGGAAGAAAATAGAGCGCTTTTTTTATTGCGTCATCGAATGGGACCGATCGTAGTCTCGCTGCATCTTTTTCTGTGGTGATGATGTATTTTTTCTCTCCTTTCAAGGCCAAAAACCGTGTCGTTATATCGTTCAGATCGTTCGAAGTAAAGTTATGATGATCGGGATAAAGTAACTTTTCTCGCAGGTCGTGAAAATGAGAGATGTATTGCAGCATGGGAGCCGGGTTGGCGATTCCGGTTACTACCATCAATCCGTCTTTTTTCGATATATCTTTCAGCGATATTTCTCCTATGGCAGTATCGGGGAATACTGCTTGCAGATGACCGTAAGAAAGAGTCGAAAAATATAGATTTTGGTAGGGAAACAGGTGTAACCAACGAGATATAATATTATATTCAATAGGTTTCATGTCTATTGGACACTTGGTTACGATGACCATATTGGCTCTCGACAATTCGTGTCGAGATTCACGTAACCGTCCCGCCGGTAATAGTTTGTCGAGATGTAAAGCTCTATTGTAGTCGGTCAGTACTATCGAGGACAACGGCGTAACATAGCGATGTTGGAAAGCATCGTCGAGTAGAATCACATCGATGTCGGGTATTTGTTTTTTTAATTGTTTGATACCTCGACGGCGATTGGCATCTACCGCGACGGTTATATTGGGGTATTTTCTTTTTATCTGGTAAGGTTCGTCTCCTATTTCACGGGCGGTAGACTTGTCATCGGCCAATATGAATCCTCTACTTTTCCGTTTGTATCCTCTGCTGAGTACGGCAATATGATATTTATGACCGAGTAATTCGATCAAGTATTCGATGTGAGGCGTTTTGCCTGTTCCTCCTACGGCAAGGTTACCTACTGATATGACGGGTATGTCAAACTCTTCGGCCGGGAGAATGCCCCAGTCGAAGAGTTTGTTTCTAATCTCTACTCCGAGTCCATATAGCCAACTGACCGGAATGAGCCAATGGTTTATCTTAACCGATTTTCCGTACATAAGACTTAGTAGAGCTCAATGTCTTCCATACGGTATTGTACGGGATCTATATTTTGGCATTGCTCCAACGCTTTGAAATATTTATAATTTTCACCTAAATAAGAAGCGGCTATTTTTGAGCGAACATTCATTCCCAGCTCGTCCATTAATTGTTCCATAGCCGTTTTTTGTTTTGGATAAGCACTTGTTTTATATTTGTCGAGTTTGGCTTTTTGAGCAACCCATTCGATAGCAGCATCCAAATCTCCCAATTCATCGACCAGACCTATTTCGAGGGCTGTTGCACCGTCCCACACACGACCTTCGGCGATTTTTTTGATCGCCTCGATACTCATGCCACGGCCTTCGGCGCAACGAGTGGTGAATAATTCGTAGCCTCGTTCTATGTATTGTTGCATTTGCCGATGTTCATCGGTTGTCATAGCCCGGCTTACCGAGGGGAAATTACCATATTTATTGGTTTGTACGCCGTCGAATGTAAGTCCTAATTTACCAGTCAATAAACCTTTATAGTTAGGGATTAGGCCATAAATGCCGATCGAGCCTGTCAATGTAGTGGGATTTGCAAAAATACGGTCGGCATTGCAAGAGATGTAATATCCACCCGATGCAGCGACATCGCCCATCGATACGGCTACTGGTTTTCCGGCAGCTTTAATAGCTTCGATAGCAGCCCATACTTGTTCCGAACCATAAGCACTTCCACCCGGAGAATTAACCCGGAGAACAACTGCTTTTACGTTTTTATCGTTTTGTATTTTGGTTAAATCTTCGACCAGCTTGGCGGTGTTCACTCCGTTAGTTTCACCCATATCGATGCCTCCCTCGGCATAGACGATAGCAATTTCGTCTTTGGCTTTATTTGGGGCTTGCTTGATTGATGCTACTTCGTTGATTGATGCGAAGATTAAATCATCGTCTTTATCTATTCCCACTTTGGCTTTCAGAAATTCGTTCATTTGAGGACGGTACATTAACGTATCGACCAATCCTTTGGCAATTAATTCTTTGGCATCTACTGTCACCAATAGAGTGTCGGCCAAATTGTTCAGCTGGTCCACCGATATGTCTCGGTCTTGCGAAAGTTGTTCGAGAAGATGATTCCAAATAGGAGTCATGTAGGCCATCGTCTGCTCGCGGTTCGCTTCACTCATTTGCGTGTTGATATAAGGTTCTACCGCCGATTTGTATGTTCCTACTTTTAGGACTTGGACTTCGATACCCAATTTATCGTAAAGCCCTTTTACAAACATTATTTGACTTGCCAGCCCTCTGAAATCGATAGCTCCTACCGGATTTAGAACGACACTGTCGGCTACCGCACTCAGTAGATATTCGCGTTGTGTGTAGTCGTCGGCATAAGCATAGATGAATTTATCGCTCTCTTTGAAATCTTTCAGAGCCCGGTGTATGCGGTCGAGAGTGGCAACACCGAGGGAAGAGCCGTTAGCATCGATGTATATGCCGGCAATGTTCGGGTTTGTCTTGGCCGTTTTTATAGCTTTAATGATGTTGTCAAGACCGTCTGTTTTTTGTTGATTCCCAAACAAAACGCTCATGAAATCTTCTTGGCTACGGTCGGTAACGATACCTAAATCCAATTTCATGATAGTGTTTGGTTTCGCTGTGTATTCGGTTTCTGTCGAAACCGCCATTCCGGTTAATGCGGCGATGGACAATAAGGTTAATAATATTCCTGCAATCATTACACCCAATACGCAGGCGAATGTCGTGGTGAAAAATTTTTTCATTGTTCCTTGTTTTTATTTATTGTTTGTTTCATTCTATTTTTACAAAGATAGATTTTTTGTGAATAAAAAGGATTGTAACTGGTTTATCTTTCATTCTTAATATGGTGCAAACATACATATAAAATTTTAATTCAAAAAGAAAATCAATAAATAATTATCGTTTTTCGATAAAATCTATATATTATACTTTGCTCTTGGGTATTTATTTTGATTGATATTTATGAATTTTTATTTGTACTGGTTTGATTATTAGTGAAATATATCCTTTTTATTGATTCTTCGATGATTGTTCCGCAGAGTGATATGTGCCATGAGATTGGAGAAAGATAGATTTTTGGGGGCGGTGACATTTCTCTTTATATTCAAGAATCAGTATCTTCGTAATGAAAAAAGTATAAGCACAATGATAATAAGGTTTGCAGAAGAAAAGGATATAGAGCAGATAAACAAACTTTTGGTTCAAGTGAATAGTATTCATCATCGAGGACGCCCCGATTTATTTAAATCCGGGAAGAAAAAATACTTGAGTTCAACTTATAAATGCAACTTTTTGGGTGCGGATAATAAGCAATAAAAACATTTATTTTTC
>OCHL01001299.1_pt1 | contig 16420 bp, 13 predicted proteins | sample 1538421 | NCBI WGS metagenome assembly OCHL01 (sample SAMN04571690, study PRJEB22368) | human gut metagenome | biome: human gut; material: stool | host: Homo sapiens | place: Luxembourg | collected 2012-06-01 | reverse complement strand
TAAGGACGTACTTGCAAAATGTTACGGTGGTGATATGTCACGTAAGAAGAAACTTCTGGAGAAACAGAAGGAAGGTAAGAAACGTATGCGTCAGGTAGGCAATGTGGAGATTCCGCAGAAAGCATTTATGAGTGTATTGAAACTGGATGATAAATAAAGTATGAATGGTAACTATTCGGCAGCCTGCTGTCCACATAACTGTGAAGGTACTGAACAGTTATCTGTGAATAGTGCTCATCTCAACAGAAGGTTAAAATATTGAAGAAAATGATTAAGCGAAAAACAGTTATACTATGTATGTTATTGCTTGGAATTTCTGTCTCCGGATGTGGGAAAACCAGGGAGGTAGATGAAGCGTCCTCCAAAGTGATCCAGATCAGTGTTGCGCCGGAAGAGACAAGTCCCACTCCGGCACCGGATCAGGTAGCTTCCGCAGCAGTTACCACCAATGGTAATCTGACAATGGTAAATACGTATCTGGCAGAGCAGGATGCAGCAGGTATCTCATCTGCGGAAAGTTCAGACAGCCAAAGTGATGCCGACAGTACAGATAACAGTGTCGACTCAGCAGATAACAATGAGCAAGACAGCAGTACATCAGATACTGAGGAATAGAAAACAGGTCATAACAGGAGCAGATTACAATGGAGAGAAGGAATATCACAGATTCTCCCATGGAAATCTATGTCCACATTCCATTTTGCATAAAAAAATGTGATTACTGTGATTTCCTTTCCGGTCCGTCAGGTCCAAAGGAGCAGGCTGATTATGTAGATGCTCTGCTTGAAGAAATCAATGCAGCAGAAGAAGGAAAAGGAAGGAGTGTATCCTCTGTATTTATTGGAGGGGGCACTCCTTCTGTTTTGGATGAGAGATTCATAGGAGAAATTTTAAATCATATAAGACGAAAATTTCAGATTGCGGATCATGCTGAGATCACCATAGAAGTAAACCCGGGGACTGCAGACAGAAACAAACTGCAGGCATACAGAACATATGGAATCAACCGCCTGAGCATAGGTTTACAGTCGCCGGATGACAGAGAACTGAAGATCCTTGGAAGAATCCACAATTATGAGCAGTTTCTGGAGACTTACAGAAGTGCAAGAGAGGCAGGGTTCGACAATATCAATATTGATCTGATGAGTGCGATCCCGGATCAGACTTATGAAGGATGGATCCATAATCTTCGCACTGTTGCAGGACTGGATCCGGAACATATTTCCGCATACAGCCTGATCATTGAGGAGGGCACACCTTTTGCATCGCGGACGCTGAATTTGCCGGATGAAGATGCGGAGTACAATATGTATGAGGCAACAGCACAGATTCTGAGAGAATATGGCTTTGAGCAGTATGAGATTTCCAATTACGCAAAGAAAGGCAGAGAATGCAGGCATAACGTGGGCAGAAAATGCAGGCATAACGTGGGCTATTGGATCCGACAGGATTATCTGGGGTTTGGCCTGGGAGCTTCCTCTCTTTATGGAAAGGAACGTTTTGCCAATACACAGGATATGAAAAAATATCTGGAAAACAGCAGAACACCGGAAAAAATAAGAGAAAAAGAGCCGCCCCTCACCAGAGAGGATGAGATGGCGGAGTTCATGTTTTTGGGACTTCGTATGACCAGAGGAATCTCAAAAGCTGAGTTTGAGCGGCAGTTTGGCAGTGAAATAGATGCAATATACGGGGATGTTCTGAGAAAATATAAGTCAATGGGACTGCTTTTGGAAGAAAAAGGAAGGATTTTTCTGAGCAGAGAAGGAATCCATGTAAGCAATTCCGTTATGGCGGATTTTTTGCCGTAAACGCCTTGACGAACAAATGTTCCTGTATTATACTGATGCCATGAGGATTGCGGGGCAGCGAAACTGCGCACAATCCATGAATATCATAACATACGAAAAAGGTGTAACTGTCAAGGTAAGAAACAGTTATTATTTATAAATGAGAAACAGGAGGCCCACAATGGCAGCAGATACAACGAAGAAGCACTTTATCAGGATCAGAGGTGCCAATGTTAATAATCTTAAGAATTTAAGTGTGGATATTCCCAGAGACAAGTTTGTGGTATTTACAGGACTGAGTGGCTCCGGTAAATCTTCACTGGCTTTTGATACCATCTATGCAGAGGGACAGCGCCGTTATATGGAATCTCTCTCTTCCTATGCAAGACAGTTCCTGGGACAGATGGAGAAGCCGGATGTGGAGAGCATCGAAGGTCTGCCGCCGGCCATTTCCATTGATCAGAAATCTACCAACCGCAATCCCCGTTCCACAGTAGGAACAGTGACAGAAATCTATGATTATTTCCGACTTCTGTATGCCAGAGTGGGAATCCCTCATTGTCCGAAGTGCGGAAGAGAGATTAAGAAGCAGACAGTTGACCAGATGGTAGACAGTATCATGTCTTTTCCGGAGAGAACGAAGATCCAGCTTCTGGCGCCTGTTGTGCGGGGGCGCAAGGGAACTCATGCAAAGCTTCTGGAGCAGGCAAAGAGAAGCGGATATGTACGTGTGCAGATTGACGGAAACCTGTATGAGCTTTCCGAGGAGATCAGTCTGGACAAGAATATCAAGCATAATATAGAGATTGTGGTAGACCGTCTGATCGTGAAGCCCGGGATTGAGAAAAGACTCTCAGATTCCATTGAGACAGTGCTGGATCTGGCAGAGGGTCTTCTGATGGTAGATACTATGGATGGAAATATTCACAATTTCAGCCAGAGTTTCTCCTGTCCTGACTGTGGTATCAGTGTAGATGAGATCGAACCGAGAAGCTTTTCTTTCAATAATCCTTTTGGCGCCTGTCCGGACTGTCTGGGACTTGGGTATAAAATGGAATTTGATATTGATCTGATGATCCCGGATAGATCTCTGAGTATCCTGGATGGTGCCATTGTGGTCACAGGATGGCAGTCCTGCACAAATGAGGGAAGTTTTTCCAGGGCAATCCTGGATGCTCTTGCCAGAGAATATGATTTCAGCCTGGCAACACCTTTTGAGGAGTATCCGGAGAAGATACAGGACATTCTGATCAACGGAACTAATGGACATTCTGTAAAGGTTTACTATAAAGGGCAGCGCGGAGAGGGCGTTTACGATGTGGCGTTTCCGGGGCTGATCCGAAATGTGGAGCAGCGTTACAGAGAGACAGGCTCTGATGCCATGAAGCAGGAGTATGAATCTTTCATGCGCATTACTCCATGTAAAACCTGTAAAGGTCAGAGACTGAAGAAGGAATCACTGGCTGTGACTGTGGCGGATAAGAATATTTATGAGGTCACCAATCTTTCCATAGAGAAGCTGAAAGCCTTTCTGGCGGATATGCAGCTCTCCGAGCAGCAGCAGCTTATCGGCAGACAGATTCTGAAGGAAATCAGGGCAAGGGTAAGTTTCCTGTCAGATGTAGGACTGGATTATCTTTCATTGGGACGTGCGACAGGAACTCTTTCCGGCGGCGAGGCGCAGAGAATCCGTCTGGCTACCCAGATTGGTTCCGGGCTGGTAGGAGTTGCCTATATTCTGGATGAACCGAGTATCGGACTTCACCAGAGGGATAATGACAGACTTCTTGGTTCTCTGATGAAACTGCGTGATCTTGGAAACAGCCTGATCGTTGTGGAGCATGATGAAGATACCATGCGTGCCGCAGACTGTATTGTAGATATAGGTCCCGGTGCAGGGGAACATGGCGGACAACTGGTTGCCATGGGAACTGCAGAGGATTTGATGAAGAATGAGCATGGGAACTGCAGAGGATTTGATGAAGAACGAGGATTCCATCACAGGAGCTTATCTGAGCGGAAAATTAAAAATTCCGGTACCTTTGGAGAGACGGAAGCCAACCGGTTTTCTTACTGTCAAGGGGGCGGCAGAGAATAATCTCAAGAATATCGATGTGAAGATACCTCTTGGGATCATGACCTGTATCACAGGAGTTTCGGGCTCAGGTAAGAGCTCTCTGATCAATGAGATTCTTTATAAACGCCTGGCAAGAGATCTGAACCGGGCAAGAGTGATTCCGGGAAAACATAAGGAGGCAAGAGTGATTCCGGGAAAACATAAGGATATTCTGGGAACAGACCAACTGGATAAGGTTATCAATATTGACCAGTCACCTATTGGCCGTACTCCACGTTCCAATCCTGCGACTTATACCGGGGTATTTGACCAGATCAGAGATCTTTTTGCAGCAACAGCAGATGCCAAGGCAAAAGGATATAAGAAAGGACGATTCAGTTTTAATGTAAAGGGCGGAAGATGTGAGGCATGCAGCGGTGACGGTATTATCAAAATTGAGATGCATTTCCTTCCGGACGTATATGTACCATGCGAGGTCTGCAAAGGTAAGAGATATAACAGAGAAACCCTGGAAGTAAAGTATAAGGATAAGAATATTTACGATGTGCTGAATATGACGGTGGAGGAAGCACTGACTTTTTTTGAGAATGTTCCTTCTATTAAAAGAAAGATACAGACTCTTTATGATGTAGGACTTTCCTATATCCGGCTGGGACAGCCGTCCACAGAGCTTTCCGGAGGAGAGGCACAGAGGATCAAGCTTGCCACAGAGCTGAGCAAGCGCAGCACAGGTAAGACTATCTACATTCTGGATGAGCCTACCACAGGTCTGCATTTTGCGGATGTGCATAAGCTGGTGGAGATTCTGAAACGATTATCGGAGGGCGGTAATACAGTAGTTGTGATCGAGCATAATCTGGATGTGATTAAGACCGCAGATTATATCATTGATATCGGACCGGAGGGTGGAGACAAAGGAGGTACCGTAGTTGCTCAGGGAACTCCTGAGGAGGTGGCACAGTCACCGGTTTCCTATACCGGAAAATATGTAAAGAAATATCTGAAATAATCTTGAAATCATATTGCAGGACTTTCTTTTTAAATGGAAGTTGTATATAATAGAAGAGATTATTTATAGCAATTCTCGTAAATAATATATTTTGATCCGGCTTATCAGGATGTGAAGCCCTGTTGGACTGTTTTGATCGCATTATTTTATGGAGTTGTTATAACTAAACCGGATAAGTCCCCGGTAGAGACTGTAAAAAGTAATGATCAGTTGAAGGGGATGAGGAGAACGTAAGAACAGAAAGGGGATTTCCATGCCGACAAGTGATATTGGAATTGACCTGGGAACCAGGAACAGTCTGGCTTATTCTACAGGAAAGGGGCTTGTGCTAAATGAGCCTTCGATCGTAGTTTATGATAAAAATACAGAGAAGATACGTGCAATCGGTGAAGAAGCCCGTCTGATGGAAGGGCGCATTACTTCAGATATGGAGATCATCCGTCCCATCAGACAGGGCGTGATCGTTGATTATACAGTTACAGAGAAGATGTTGAAATACTTTATATCCAGAGCAATAGGAAGAAGAGCTTTCCGCAAGCCCAGGATCAGTATCTGTGTTCCCAGTGGAATTACAGAGATTGAGAAAAAGGCAGTGGAGGAACATAGCTGCGGCAATCGGAGCCGGGGTGGATGTGACCAAGCCCTTTGGAAATCTGGTCGTAGACATTGGAGCCGGAACTTCGGATGTTGCGGTTATCTCTCTTGCGGGGGTTGTGGTTTCCGCTTCTGTGAAAGTTGCAGGGGACACTTTTAATCAGGCTATACTGAACTATGTGAGAAAGAATCATGGACTTTTTATCGGAGAAGATATGGCAGAGAAGATCAAAATTCAGATTGGTACGGCTATAGAGGAATCAAATCCGAGAACAATGGAAGTAAAGGGGAGAAATGTGATCACCGGTCTGCCGAAGACAGTGACACTTACCTCAGAAGAAATACGTGTGGCGTTAAAGGATGCTACAAGCCAGATTGTGGAGACTGTTCATGGAATTCTGGAAAAGACACCGCCGGAACTGGCTGCGGATATTGTAGACAGAGGAATCGTACTTACAGGCGGCGGTGCCCTTCTTCATGGGATGGATACACTGATCGAGCAGAGAACCGGAGTAAGTACACTGACTGTGCAGGATGCAATGAGCGTGGTCGCAGTGGGAACCGGTAAGTATGCAGAGGTAATGGCACGTTTTGACGGATAAAGCAGGAGGTACTGCACAGTGCAGTGCCTTTTTGCGTTGTCAGAGGCTCAAAGAAGCAGGAGGTGTGGAGAAAAGCACATGAGTGAAACTGTCACAGGATACATAGATCATGTTATTTTCAGAAATGAAGATAACGGATATACAGTTATGGTACTGAAAGGTACAAAAAAAGAGGAAGAGCTGACCTGCGTGGGAAGTTTCCCTGCGATCACACAGGGGGCATCTATTGAAGCAACCGGAGTATATATCCATCATCCGGTATATGGCAAACAGTTTCAGATCAGTTCTTTTACAGAGAAGATGCCGGAGGATACATATGGAATAGAACGTTATCTGGGTTCGGGCGCCATCAGGGGAATCGGTGCTGCACTGGCTGCCAGGATTGTGCAGAAGTTTGGAGATGACACACTCCGTATCGTAGAAGAAGAGCCGGAGCGGCTTGCAGAGGTAAAGGGGATCAGTGAGAAAAAAGCCCGGGAGATCGCTGCGCAGGTAAGTGAGAAGGCAGAGATGCGAAAAGTAATGATCTTTCTGCAGAAATATGGGATTTCCCTGAACCTGGGCGCAAAGATTTATCAGAAATATAAGGAATCTGTCTATACGATCCTTCAGGAGAATCCTTACAGACTTGCGGAAGATATTTCCGGTGTGGGATTTAAGATTGCTGATGAGATTGCTGCCAGAGTCGGTATTCACGCAGACTCAGATTACAGAATCCGCAGCGGAATGCTGTATACTCTTCTGCAGGCTTCGGGAGAAGGACATACTTATCTTCCGAGGGAACAGTTATTTACAAGATGTGCCAGACTTCTGGGAGTAGATGAATCCTATATGGAGAAACATCTTATGGATATGGTTATTGACAGGAAGCTGGTGCTGAAAGAAAAAAGCGGAGAAACTATCGTTTATCCGGCACAGTATTATTATCTGGAACTGAACACTGCCAGGATGCTTAATGAACTGAATATTGTGTGTCCTGAGGATAAAGAGCTTGTCAGGCACAGAATTGAGCTGATCGAGAAAGAGACAGGAACTGTTCTGGATGAAATGCAGAAGAAAGCAATCACTGAAGCAGCGGATCATGGACTCTTTATTCTTACAGGAGGCCCCGGTACAGGTAAAACGACAACGATCAATGCGATCATCCGCTTTTTTGAGGGAGAAGGTGCAGAGATTCGGCTGGCTGCACCTACCGGACGTGCTGCAAAGAGAATGACAGAGACTACCGGATATGAGGCGCAGACAATTCACCGTCTGCTGGAACTGAATGGAATGCCGGAAGAAGAGAGGGACGGGCAATGCACAGAATCCGCTGGAGGCAGATGTGATCATTATTGATGAAATGTCTATGGTGGATATCCATCTGATGCATTCTCTTCTTCTTGCAGTGGTAGCAGGAACCAGACTGATCCTTGTGGGGGATGAGAATCAGCTTCCGAGTGTAGGCCCGGGCAATGTGCTGAGAGATATTATCCGAAGCAGATGTTTCCATGTAGTGGAACTGACTAAGATATTCAGACAGGCATCAGAGAGTGATATTGTTGTAAATGCTCATAAGATAAATAAGGGAGAACAGGTTCAGATCAATAATAAGAGCAGGGATTTCTTTTTTCTGAAGAGATATGATGCAGATATCATTATAAGAGTAGTGATCGCGCTGATCCAGGAGAAACTGCCGCGCTATGTAGATGCCAAACCCTTTGAGATACAGGTACTGACACCTATGAGAAAGGGACTTCTGGGAGTAGAGCGGCTGAATCAGATCCTGCAGAGATACCTGAATCCGCCGGAAGACGGGAAATCCGAGAGGGCAGTTGGAGACCGGCTGTTCCGCACAGGGGACAAGGTCATGCAGATCAGAAATAATTATCAGATGGAATGGGAAATCCGGGGACGATATGGGGTTGTCATTGAGAAAGGCGTGGGAGTATTTAACGGAGACACCGGAATCCTCAGGGAAATCAATGAATTTGCTGAGACAGCAGAAGTGGAATTTGAGGATGGACGTTTTGCAATGTACTCGTTCAAACAGCTGGAGGAACTGGAACTTGCATATGCTATTACAATCCACAAGTCTCAGGGATCTGAGTATCCGGCAGTCATACTTCCATTGCTTTCCGGACCACAGATGCTTTTAAACAGGAACCTTCTTTATACCGCAGTTACCAGAGCAAGAAAATGTGTGACGGTTGTGGGAAACGAGGAGACCTTTGCAGAGATGATACGCAATGAAAAACAGCAGAAGAGATACAGTGCACTGGATGAACGGATCAGAGAACTGAGTGAGACTACAGGGGATAATAATACAGATGGTGAAGAATGATATTGCAGACTGTGATCTGATGACTGAATAATAACAGAGAAAAAATTTATTCCGATAATATGAGAAAAACAGAAATACAGAGGATAGCAAAACAAAGAGTAAAATAGTGGAAGGAAATGGAAATGAAACGGTTTCTGAACATGGTTGCTGATATTTTTTACCCGAGATGCTGTCCGGTCTGTCAGAAAATACTGGCAGATCAGCGAAGGATGATCTGTCCGGAATGCGAGAAAGAACTTCGTCCGATTGGTCATCCCAGATGTTATAAATGTGGAAAACCCATAGAAACAGGGGAATACTGCAGAGACTGTCAGAAACACAGGCATATGTATGAACAGGGAAGAGGTATTTTTGTTTATGATGGCATAATGAGAAGATCTGTTACCAGATATAAGTACTATGGATGCAGAGAATACGGTGATTTTTACGCCAGAGCAATGTATCGATATGCACAGAAAGAATTGCGGGAATGGAAGCCGGAGCTGATCGTGGAATTGCGGGAATGGAAGCCGGATCTGATCGTGCCGGTTCCGGTACACAGGTCGAAGGAGCGGCAGAGAGGTTTTAATCAGGCTGCATATCTGGCGGAGAAACTCGGTCATTATACCGGGATTTCCACAGATGTCAATATTGTGCAGAAAGTTTTAAAGACAAAGTCGCAGAAAAAACTGAATGCTTTGCAGAGAAGAAAAAACCTGGAAAAAGCGTTCTGCGTGACCGGAGATGTCAGGGGAAAGAATATCCTGGTGATAGATGATGTGTATACAACAGGAAGTACGATCGATGCAATGGCCGGATGCCTGAAGAGAAAAGGTGCCGGAAATGTTTATTTTCTTACGGTTTGCATAGGCAGGAGATAAGAAAAAACACTTTTCATACATAATGATATATGTTACAATTAATCTGTATGATTATATGAATGATATCAGGTTGTTGCTGAGAACAGAGTGAACAGTAATAGCGGATTATAGCAAAAGGAAAAGCATACAGTAAGGAGTAATTTATGTTAAATGAAGAGAAGATAAAAATCATGAATAAACTTGCCATGTATGAACAGGGTGAAGGAAAGAAATATCTTCCGGTCAGCAGGTACTACCGTAGTGATTATATCGGACTTGCCATGATTAAGAATTTTTTCCTTGTTACGATTGGGTATTGCCTGATTCTGGCCGGTATCGCAGCATATTTTGCTGAATATCTGATAGATAATGTTCATAAGATGAACCTTGTTTCACTGGGCGTGGAAGTTATTCTGGGGTATGTGGCAGTGCTGGTACTGTTTTCTGTCCTGACATATATCCAATATACGGTGAAATACCATAAAGCAAAGAAAAGTGTGAAAAATTATTATGAAGAACTTACACAATTAAGTAAAATCTACGGTCGCGAAGATAAAAAATCTTCAGCCAGAGGAGTTACAGGAGGATATAAAAAATGACAGCATTACTCGAATTAAAACAGCGAATAAAGAATTTATACAGCCAGTATGAGATTTATATCCTGCCTGTCTTACGTTTCGTTCTGGCAATGGTTTATTTCATATGGATCAATACCAATATGGGATATATGAAGCAGATCGATAATATATTTATTGTTCTGATCCTTGCACTGATCTGTTCCATTCTTCCTTCAGGTGTAATGATTTTTGTAGGATTTGCCCTGATGGTCGCACATGGTTATGCACTGGGGATAGAAGTTGCAGGTTTTATGCTTGTGCTGATCCTGTTTATGGCAATTCTCTTCCTGAGATTCAGTTCAGACAATAATTTAGTACTTGTATTTACACCGCTTTCCTTTGGGTTCAGTGTTCCGACGCTTCTTCCTATCGGAAGCGGACTTTTGTGCAATGCGTTTTCTGCACTTCCTGCAGGCTGCGGAGTGATTATTTACTATTTTATCCGTTTTATACGTGTACAGCATAAACTTCTGGAAAACCCGGATGTTGCCATAGCTGACAAATTAAAACTTCTGACAGATGGAATCGTGCAGAACTGGGGAATGTGGATCACAGTGATTGCCTTTATCGCAGTGATTCTGCTGGTGAATCTGATACGTACCCGCTCTTTTGACTATGCATGGAGAATTGCCATTATTGCAGGTGGAGTTGTGTATGTTCTAATGATTATTGCAGGTGGATTTTATTTTAGACTGGATATTGATGTTGTTACGCTGATCATTTATACAGTGATCTCTGTGGTGATAGGATTACTTCTTGAATTCTTTGTATTTGGTGGTGACTATACCCGTACCGAGAGACTGGAATATGAGGATGATGAATATTATTATTATGTAAAAGCAGTGCCGAAAGCCTGTGTCACAACATCTGAAAGAAGTATAAAGAAGATTAACGGAAGTTCTGCAAAGGATGAAAGACCGGCACAGGATAACGTTGTTTCTTATGCGAATCCTATTTTTCATGGTGATGAGAAAGCAGTGACGACAGATGAGGCTGCAGCACCTGTAGAGAGAAAGAAAGATATTGACAGCGTGGATTTTGAGAAGAAACTGGAAGAATCATTAAAAAATCTGTAAAAAGCAGTTTCCGGTAACGATGAGACATACGAGCCAAAATTCCATTGCCGCAGGCAATCTGGAATGAATTTTGGCTACGTTACTGTGAACGGAGTGAACAGTAACACAAAATCCACTGAAAACATTTTCAACGATAAGATATATAAAAATGATAAGGAAAGGAGAGCCATATGCAGGATTTTTCAGGAAATTTGATAGAAACATTATCAAGACTGGCATTTCCTAAGATTGGGATTATAGATATCATACAGATTGCACTGATCGCTTTTTTTGTATATCAGTTCATGGTATGGATCAAATATACTCATGCATATACACTTCTGAAAGGAATACTGGTCGTTCTCCTCTTCATTCTGATCGCATATATTTTCAGGATGAATACGATTCTGTGGATTTTTTCAAATCTGGCAAGTACACTGATCGTAGGTGTGATCGTTATTTTTCAGCCGGAGCTCAGAAAAGTTCTGGAACAGCTTGGACAAAAGCGAATCATGGCTTCACTGATACCTTTTGATGCAGGTAAAGAGGTGAAGGAAAGATTTACGGATAAAACCATCAGTGAGCTGGTCAAAGCATGTTTTGATATGGGAGAAGTTAAGACCGGAGCACTGATCGTAATTGAGCAGAATGAGCTGCTGACCGATTATATAAGAACAGGTATTAATCTGGATGCAATCCTTACCAGTCAGCTTCTGATCAATATATTTGAACATAACACACCACTTCATGACGGAGCTGTTATTGTAAGAGAGAACAGGATTGTGGCTGCAACATGCTATCTTCCACTGTCTGATAATATGGAACTGAGCAAACAGCTTGGAACGCGGCACAGGGCAGGTGTGGGGATCAGTGAGCAGACAGATTCTGTTACGATCATTGTATCAGAGGAAACCGGTCAGGTATCTGTAGCGCAGGGAGGAAAGCTGACCAGAAGTGTAAACAGTGCAAAACTCAGAGAAATCCTGGTCAGAGCGCAGAATAAGCAGGTTGTAGACAACAGCAAACTTCGCCATTTACTGAAAGGAAGAGTGAAGCATGAAGAAGCGAAAAATAACAGATAATATACCTCTGAAAATCATGTCTGTCGCAATAGCTGTTGTGCTATGGCTGATCGTTGTAAACATAGATAATCCGACAGGAACCAATTACTATACGCTCAATGATGTGGAACTGATCAACAAGGAATATGTGGAATCTTCAGATACCATCGGTAAGATGTGTATGCCGGAACAGAACCAGGATTCCATAAAAGTTGCGATCACTGCAACCAAGAAGATCAGAGACAAGATCAAAGTCACAGACATCTCTGCGGTAGCTGATCTTCAGCAGGCGGTAAGCCTGGATACAAATCCGGTTATGGTTCCTATTACCGTTACCTGTTCTGTACCGGGGGTATCTCCCAGTGATATCAAAGTTACTCCTCAGAATCTCAGTGTAAATCTTGATGAAAAAGAGACACAGGAGTTTGTGGTAAATGTCAGCAGAGGTGATACGAAACCGGGCAAAGATTATGAAGTAGGAAGTCTGACTGCCAGTCCGGAGAAAGTAAGGATTACAGGCCCGAAGACGCTGATCAATAAAATAGATAAGGTAAATGCTTCCATTGAACTGGATGGGAATACAGAGGATTTTACACAGGATGTAAACCTTACGATCATTGATAAGAATCAGGAGGTACTTACCGATTCTGAAATGAATTCATTGCGGATTGAGAATAATGCAAAAGTAACAGTGACTGCAAAATTATGGAAAATCCGTCAGGGAGTGCAGATATCTGCAGATTATGTAGGGACACCGGCTGAAGGATATCAGGTTGGGGCTGTGAGAACAGTGCCGGATACGATCAGTGTAGCAGGCAGTGCAGAAGGTCTTGAAAGTCTTGCGGATAATAATAATGTGATCACTATACCGGAAGACAGTATTGATATTTCCGGTGAATCCGAAGATGTGGAGAAAAAAATCAGTCTTACGAATCTTCTGCCGGACAATGTGAAACTTACCAGTGACTCCAGTGAAGATGTATGGGTAACTGTAAGTATTCTTCCGGCCGGAAGCAGAGAGTTTGAATTTCCGACTAAGAATATAGAGGTTAAGAATAAACCGAAAGATCTGCAGGTAACATTTGAGACTGCGCAGATAGAAGTGAGAATCAAATCAGATAACAAAGATCTGGATGATCTGAATAATGACAAAGACATTAAGGCATCTATAGATCTGGATGGCAAAAAAGAAGGAAGTTATGAAGTCCCGGTTGAGATAGTCTTGCCGGATGGTTATGAGACAGTGGAAGATGTGACTACGGAAGTAGTGATTTCATCAGGGACTGCTGTTGATGACAGTAAGGAAAACAAGGAATAAAAGAATTCTCCACTTACAGAAGGGGTAGTAACAATATAAGAGGAACAGTGAAATGGTCAGTAAAAAAGTGACAGTTAAAAATCCCACAGGTCTTCATCTGAGACCTGCGGGGATTTTGTGCAATGAGGCAATGAAATACCAGTCACAGATAACATTTGTCTACGATGGGGGCATGGCAAATGCAAAGAGTGTACTGAGTGTACTTGGTGCATGCGTAAAATGCGGAAATGAGATAGAACTTACCTGTGAAGGTGTTGATGAACGGGAAGCCCTGGATCATCTTGTTGCTGCTATTGATAGCGGCCTTGGCGAGTAGAAAGCTGCTGTGCACAAACAGAGTGAACAGTAACCATAAAGTAACATGAATAAAAGAGGAGGAACTTATTGTGAAAAGAAGATTAGTTGCGGTTACATTGAGTCTTATTATGACAATGGCAACTGTCAGTGAAGCAGGTGCTGCTGCATTTACTTCACCTGATACAGCTCCGGCTGTTGCCACACAGACAGATGCAGAAGAAGTAAATGTTACAGAAGAAACTTCTGAAACAGAAACTTCTGAAACAGAAGCAGACGCTTTTTCAGATGGAGATGATGGGACAGCAGTACCATCACAGGAACAGACAGACGACGCATTTACAGCGGGAACGGATACGGCTGCTTCATTGCCGGACGAGACGCCGTCAACAGCAGATGCTACGGATGCCGTTGGAGCCGCTGTAGTGAAAGCTGAGGACTGGGTAAGCACAGAGAAGGGCTTTAAACTGCGCAAACCTGCAAAAAATCAGGATACAGCAAATACAGATGATCAGAAAGCAGCAACAGCAGCACTACCCGATGAGGAGATGCTGTCTGAGACTGACGGATTCTCAGGAGATCAGACAGAATCATCTGAAACAGCAGTGGCTGAAACAGATACAACAGCTGTGACAGCAGAGGTTACAGCAATGGAAACACCAGCAGCAACGGATACAGTGTCTGTAACAAATGAAGAATTTTATACAGTGGCAGACGGAATTGTAAAGATCAGCACAGAGTATAAAGGGGAAACCCATACAGGATATTATCTGTTTGATGAAGAGGGAATCCTTGTAACTGGACAGGCTGAGGTAAAAGAAAAATCTTCAGCTGATGAAGAACCGACATCAGATGCAGCTCAGTCAGCAGGAGAAGATGCCACAGGGGAAGAAACAGAAGCCCAGGCAAATCAGTCCTATTTTACAACTGCAGATGAGGCTGTTGTTTATACCGGATGTGAAGGAGAAGAGATAACTCCATATACATCTACAGTAGGTCAGCAGGAGAAGAGTGTATGGAAATGGACAGGAACATATTTCCAGTACTACGATGAGAATGGTAATCTGGAGACAATTGCACAGCTTGAAGCGAAAGCAAAAGCAGAAGGTACATATACCGGATATTTCAAGATCAATGAGGATTATTACTGCCTTGATTCTGAAGGTAAGCCACAGACAGGAGAGATCACCCTCACAGTTAACGGCGAATCAAACCTGTATTATTTTGATCCTGCAAGCAGCGACATCCCCGGAAAAATGTTCCACAATGGATGGCTACGCTCAGATACCACTAAGGGAGAGCGCTGGCTGTATTTTAAAAAGGGAAGTGTTCCTGCAGATATAGGTAAATATTATAAGCGTGGCGTAGTTGCCACAGCTATTCCGGAGAAAGGAACCGGAAGTTATTTGCTGGATGCCAATGGATATGTTCTGAAATCAGTGATGAAGAAGGCTCAGAATGGTGCATATTACTGTACCGACAGTAACGGCCAGATTTATAGAAATAAACTTGTAAAATACGGCAATTTCAGATATTATTTTGGCTCAAACGGAAAGCGGGCAACCTGGACAAAGAGATGGGCAAAAGCAGGCGATCATTACTATTACTTTGGAAGTACTCCGGGTCGTGTTGTTGAGAAACATGGCTGGCAGAAACTTGTCAGCACCAGTGGCAAATTCCTTGGCTGGCTGTATTTTGATTCCAATGGAAATCATTATACGGATAAGTGGACTTCCGCAGGTTATTATTTTAAGCCATCAGGAAAGCTTGCAAGCGGTTTGACAGAAATCGATGGAAAGAAATATATATTTGAATCATCTACATCCGCAGAACACAAAGGTAAAGTATATAAGAGCACAATGGTGCGCTATAAAAAGAAATGGTATATCGCATCCTCTAAGGGAAGCCTGTATAAGAGCGGATGGAGAAAATACAGCGGCAATTACTATTATCTTAAAGAATGTGTGGTTCAGACAAATCAGTTTATGAAAAAGAATGGAGTAAACGGTTATCTGGATGCAAACGGTAAATATACAAGAGGATGGGTAATTGTAAGTAATGCTAAAAACCTGGTGAGATATATCGATCCGTCAGGAAACGGATTTGCAAGAAATAAGAGTATGAGAGTTAATGGAATTCTGTATTACTTTGACAGTAACGGATACCGTATCACTGATCTGACAAACAGATACAGAGGACCGTATTCTGTTCAGGTGGACAGAGTAAACGGAGTTATGACTGTTTATGCTGATTCAGCCAGAACAATTCCTGTTAAGACGATCAGAGTATCTGTAGGTTTAGCGGGAACACCAACTCCGACCGGTGACTTTACACTGAGCAGAAGCCTGAGGTGGCAGCCTCTTATGGGACCATCCTGGGGACAGTATGGAACTCATGTAGACGGTGCCGGACAGGGAGGAATCTTTGTTCATTCTGTAGCCTGCGGTGTAGCCTGCGGCCAGGCAAACTCATATAATCTTCCGGCAGTAGAGTACAATAAGCTTGGATCTCCCGCATCACATGGATGTATCAGAACCTGTGTGGCAGATGCGAAGTGGGTTTATGAGAACTGTAATGGCGCACCGATCAGTATTATTGATGGTAAATATAAAGCAGATGATGCAATGAAAGGACCTCTTGGAAAGAAAGCACTGACTCCGTTAAGAGGAGCTGCTAATTTTGATCCTACAGATCCGGCTGTCTGATCCGGATATTTCTGCCAGGATAAATAAACATAATTGCTTATAGAAACGAAATATGCAAAACGGCTGCACAGAGCAAGAAATGTGCAGCCGTTTTTGGGTATATATCAGGGATTATCTTGCGAAAATGTAATATAGT
>OCHL01001291.1_pt1 | contig 16529 bp, 14 predicted proteins | sample 1538421 | NCBI WGS metagenome assembly OCHL01 (sample SAMN04571690, study PRJEB22368) | human gut metagenome | biome: human gut; material: stool | host: Homo sapiens | place: Luxembourg | collected 2012-06-01 | reverse complement strand
TCATCCTCCTGCTGCATACTTGTCGGTTTAAGGGCGACAAGATAACGAAGGAATGAGACGGTCTGTTCCAGCGGACCTTCCCAGGCCGCGGATGGCCGGAAAAAAAGATGTTTCAGGTGAATATCTGAAACATCTTTTACATTACTTGGCTTTCCAAAGCTCTTTTAGGATCAATTTATTTTGGGAATCAGAAACCTTGTGACCAACTCCCGAAGATCCTCTTTCGAGAGGTTGACACCCCCCTTTCGAGCGATTGAGTCATATTCCCGCGTACCCATCCGAAAAACGTATTTGTGCGCTTTGCCGTCGATGGTCGCCAGAAGATGATAATTGCCACGATAGGCTTGTTCGAGTCTCGCATGGGAAACAGCATGACCTGCAAGTTCCGTCAGGTCGGGATTCGATTCCGACGATCCACTTACGCCTGTCCCGATGTATCCCCACGCCGTCAGTTGTGCAGAGAGGAACCCTCCCACACGGTTAGCCCATTCTTCCTTCACCCCATATTGCATAGCCAGTTCCCGGAACGACAATAATGCTTCGGCCACTTGATTGATAATGACTTCAGCCCGACGGATCCCGTTGTCTCGGGCAAAAGACAGGATGTCCTCCTTGGATATTTCCATGCGTTTTCCCCGTACCATAAGGCACCGCTCCTCTTGAGGCTGGAAACCGCCCTGATCCTGATTAAAAATGAAGGTCATGTCATAGGCCGGAGCCAGTTGCCAGCAACCGGTTTTGTCCATCAGAAATGAAAAGTTTCGGTCGTGGTCGTCCGTATTATTTGCCAGGACGTTGAAAACCATTCGGCGGAAAATCTCTTCACTCGCCCCTTCGGGCAAACGCAGCTTGCGACAAACCTCCAAAAGGCCTTCGTAGCTTTCAATGCCGGGGCACAGTGCCGCCAGTGTCTGCGTATGCAGCTTTTCGTCATTCCGGCGGTCGAACCGCCTGGTGAGAAAATGCTGATGTCCCTCTACCTCAAACAAGCGGGATTCCATCATCTGAATACCGGCCATCCGGCACATGGCATAATATACCATTTCGAGTTCGGCCGAAGAGCGGGACGGATCCCCGAATTTCAGGATACAGTAATCATAATCCGTTAATCCAGCTACTTGTCCGGAACGGATCTCCCCGGTCTTTCGGTTGATGGCCAACACGGCTTTCGGTTGACGACCGCCAGCCGAGGTGCCGACCACGATGAGCGCCTGTTCGGTCAAAGACTCTTCGGGTAGGATCTGCACATGTTCGCGTTCTCTGAAAATACGACCGGCCAAATCAATCAACGACTGGATGTCTATCCGCTCTTCGGCCGAAGCAAGTGGAACACAAGGAACAAATTCCAAAGCGCCCATTCCGCGCTTCCCGATAAACGACAATTTTTCAAGTGGCGAGATCTGCGCATTGGAAAGTTTATGTTCGATGCGCCATCTCTCAAACAACTGGTTCCCCCAGTCATCGGGCAGCGAGTCCGAAAGAAACGGAGGCAGACTCCGGTATTTCCGATCCTTGTCACCCCAAAACGGCATATGCCCCTTGGCTCCCGCTTTGGGAGCTGTCAGGGGCGCTATATCCAGCTCTTTTTTCAGAAAATCCGGATGATAGGTGAAGTAGGTGTTATGGGTTCTGCTATCCCACACCAAGCGGCCTATTTCCTCGCCCCAAAGTATGATTTTCAAGGGTTCCTTCATAGCTTCTGTTTTTTATGTCGGATTCGCTGGATCTTCTTTTCATGCACATACAAATAGGGAGACTCCGGCAACTCGGGCAGCAGGTTGTCGATCTGTTCGATCTGCCCGATGGCCTTCAGCAACTGCAGCAGGGTCCCCAGGGAGAGGTTCACAGCCACCCCATTTTCGAACTTATGAATGGTTGTAACGGATATGCCCGACTGCTCGGACACCTCCTTCTGGGTCATGTCCGCCCGCATTCGGTATTCCCGAAACCGAGAACCGAGCAACCGGATCAGTTCCGGAATAGCATATCCATAATAATCGTTCATATATAAATACAAGTATAATTAAAATTATATCTTAAATATATGGTTAAAAGCAAATAAAATTATAGTTAATGCAAATATATGAAATTAACGGTACAAACAATAAGGTTGGCCAATTTTTTTGATTCCACGCTTTATCATTCTGTACATCAACTTGCACGGGCAATCATATTGCATGCGCACAGTTTTAGATACGCGATCGCAAGTTTCTTCATCTGACCCAAAAAGCAGACCTGAAAAATCCCGAACGGTCGAACGACCATCCGGGAAGAAAAAGGTTTACTTTTGGCTTAACTCGACCAGCGTACCCCGCAGCGTATCGAGGAAGTGGGTCAGGCGGTTCTTGCGGTTCAGGACGGCCCAGCGGCAGTTGTCCGGATTCTTGAAACTCGTATTGCAGAGCGTCTCAAACTCGCGCGTTATCTGCATGAAGGTGGCCGGGGAGTCATCCTGCTGGCAGAAGAAGCCCACGGCCGACAAGGCGGCGATCACCTCCATCAGGTCGGAATTGGTGAATCGCTTCGAGATTTTCAGCGGCGAGTGAGGCCGTTGCGTGACAATCTCCCGGATTCCCGGGTACTTGAGCTACAGGTAGATCATCCGCTGCTCGAAATCCACCAAAGAGAGCGAAGAGCGGATCAACAGGCATTGCAGCGAGGCTGAATCGTTGTAGTTCTCCAGCAGTTGGACCAAAGTCTCGCGAATCCGGGCCAACAGCTGCAACGAGTCCAGCATCGAATATTCCGACTGCTTCGATATCCCTTGAAGCCAATCAATGAACCGGTTATAATCCCGGTTCAGGCTCTCTTTTTCAGAAGCCCCGAGTGTTCTGTCTTGTGGTGTTGCATTGAGAATCCTGATAAATTCCTGCCGATGTATGTTTTCTTGCATGACAAATCCTGTGAAAAACGGTATTCAGTCGTTATCTTTCCCTGGTATCTTCTTTAAGAAGAAAACAACAGCCCGTCAGTCAACGACCTGCGGCCTGCTGCTCGATGAACCGACAGGATTTCGACCTCCCTTCTCCGAGACATTCACCGCGCGGCGTAGTACTCGAGGATCCGGCATTTGAACAGATATTCGTACTTGGCCTGCAACAGTTGCGAACGGGCCTTGACCCGGGTGGTCACCGCCGCGTTGTAGTCCGTTACGGTCGCAGCTCCGAGGTCGTACTTCCGACCCACCTGACGGGCCGCCTCCTCGGCCGAGGCGACGTACTCCTGCGCCCCAAGGTATCGCGCCCAGGCCGTACGGGCATCCAGGAGCGCCTGTGTCACCTCTTTCTCCACCTGTTTCTCGGCCGTTCGCAGCGCATACTCCGCACGCCGCAGGGCCAGTTTCTGACGCTGCACGTTCTTCCGCGTCGTGAACTTCCCGAAAATCGGAATGCTGAGTGACAGCGACACATAGCTGCTCGCATTGTCCCGGTACTGTTCGAAGAAGGGATACGCCTCGTAGCGATAGGTCCCGTCGGCCTGCTGAAACATCTTCTGCCGCGCATCCGAGTAGCTCGATCCGTAGCCCGCCGCGAGCGAAAGGGTCGGCCAGTAGGCGGTGCGTGCAAGCTGCAGATCGCGCCGGGCCAACTCAATCCCCACCCGTGCCGACTCCACCTCGGGCAGCTGCTGCGCGGCATCGAGCACGGCGTCATCCTCCGCAGGAGCTCCGCGAACCAGCCGGGCGGTATCGGGAGCCACGGTCCGGAAGGAGGCGTAGTCTTCGATCTCAAGCAGCTGGCAGAGCTCCAGCCGGGCAATCTCGTAGGTGTTCCGGGCCGTCAGCACGTCGTTTCGGGCATCCGCAAGCTGGGAGCGGATCTGCAGCAGATCGGCCATCGTCACCTTGCGGGCCTCGACCATCCGCTCCGTCTTTCCGGCCTGGACCTCCAGCTCGGAGACGACCTGCTCGGCATCGCGGATCGTCTCCTCGGCGCACAGCACCTCCAGGTAGCGGGCCGTGACGTTCAGCCGTACGCTGCGGCGCGTCGTCTCCACGGCAAGCAGCGACGAACGCAGGTCAAGTTTCGCCCGCTGGAGGTTGTAGTGGTTGCGCAGTCCGTTGAAAAGCGGCAGGCTCACCCCGATCGAGGCGTTGTTGCCCGATACGGTCTGATTCTCCACGAAGTCGTAGGTCGTGGGGTCCAGCACGCGTCCCGTTGAAAGCGAATAACCCGCCGAAGCCGAAAGATCGGGGGCGTAGCTCCACTTCGATTCGGAGAGCGAGAGGCGCTTCTCCGCGGCCGTGAGTTCCTGCGTCTTGATCTCGATATTCTGCTGGTAAGCATGTGCGATGCACTCTTCCAGCGTCCAGCGCCGCTCCTGAGCATGGCCGGAGGTGCCGAATAGCAGCAGCAAGCCGATCGATAGGATGCGTATTCGTTTCATGCGGCTATCGGTTTTTGAAGAGGGAGACGACGGGCTGAATGAACTGTTCAATCAGGCGCATCTCCTCGGTGACAATCTCGCCCGTACCGTCCATCTGCTGGATGAGCGGCAGTTCGCGGCGGTAGGAGGTCCGCAGGTCGGCGGGGAACTCCACCTCGACGGTATAGACGATGCTCGTACCGCTCTGGGTCTGCTGCTGCTCGGGAACCGCCGAGATCGAATGGACCGTGCCGTGCAGTACGCCGAACTCCATGTAGGGGAATCCGTTGAGTTTGACAAGAACCTGCTGTCCGGTGCGGACCTTTCCGAAGCTGGCCGAGGCAACCTGCATGCGCCCGACGACGGCCAGTTCCCCGTCGGGAACCACCGATGCGATCACCTCGCCCGTCGAGACGTGCTGGTTGCGGCTCCAATAGCGCTGCAGCGAGACATGCCCCTCGGCCGGCGACGTGATGACATACTGTTCGCGCCATTGGGCAATCTGCGCCAGCAGCTGCTGACGCGACTGCTCCAGCGCCCGCTCATATTCCGCCCGTTCGTTTGCCGCGTCGAGCGTCAGTTCGACAAGCTGCGGCCGCGTCTGGAGGATCGTCAGTTCGGTGGAGGTCAGCGTGGCATCGAAACCCGCCTGCGAATTGCGTTTCGAGAGGTAATTTTGTGCCGTGGTTTCGTAGTCCGCCTCGGAGATCACCGCCTCGCGAAGCAGCAGCGAATCGCGTTCCAGCGTGCGGCGTCCGTAGTCCAGATCGGCGGCAAGCAGCGCACGCTGCGTCAGCAACCGGTCGTAGTACTCCTCATTTTTGGCAATCTGCGCCTCGAGCAGCCGGCGCTTGTGCTCCGAATAGTCGATATCGAGGTAGTGGCGGTAGTCGCGGCACTGCCGCAGAAAGTCGGCCCACGAGGATTGGAGTTCCCCAAGCGCATAGCTCCCGTCGAGCCACGACGAGCGCACCAGAAGCGGATATGACAGGGTGTCGGCCCCGCGGAGCGAACGCTCCAGGGTGGCGACGTCACCGTAGCGGGCTGCGGTCGTGAAGAGGGCGATCACTTCGCCTGCGTGCACCGCATCGCCGTTCGAGACGCAGACCGTATCGAGCAGCCCGTCGTAGCGGGCCGCAAGGTCCGAGGGCGGATTGATCGTCGTGATCGAAATCGGGGCCGTGACCGTCTGCGGGTATTTGATGAAATAACAGCCCAATACGATCCCGGCAAGAATGCAGAAAACAACCGTCACCCCCCACCGTACAACCCACGACGGGGCCCGGCCCAGAATCGACTGGGCCTCCTCGCTGTAAAAATTCCCATTGCCCCGTGGCATAACTTGTTTATTTAATGGAAATGTGAGTATGCAGTTTATTGTATAGGTCGTCGAAATATTGTGGATTCCTGTCACCGACAATACTTGCCAACTTCTTTAAGTATGCAGACCATTTCATACGTTCAAAATCGCATTGATCCGCTCTGTTTTGTGTCCGTTGCAATCCTGTATTTGCATCGTACATAATTCACGACATCCTCCATGACCTTAAAATTCATCTTCGACAAACGGACTTCGGTCATTGACGTGCACCCCCTGCTCTATCCGCTCACACAAATCGATAATCCGTTTTGATTGAACCGACAACAATAAACCTTTAGGCGCATAAAATATAATTGCGTCATTGTGTCGTTTCTCTACGACTTTTATATCTTGTCGATTTATACGGTTCATAAATTTCATTTTGCTACAGTTTCTATTTTTTCCAAAAATTCCCTGCACCTCTCCTCGCCGAAGGTAGCCAGAAGCTGTTTTCTGAAATCTGAGTAATCGTACGTGCACTTCCGAGACTTTTTCAGGAATCGTTCAATAAAAGTCTGCAGATTGTGCGGTCCCACCTGCCGAGCAAAGTCATTCAATACAAGGACGCCATAATCCATGATATAGTGGTGGTTGCTGTCCGCATATTTTGGCACGTCGACAAGTGATGTTTCAATCGGATCGCTGCAATGGGCCCAGGTCTGACGTTTTTCCTCCAGCAAGTGGTCGTATTTCACGGCATCGAAAGCACGTATGTATTGACACATCATATACTCGTTTAGTGTCTCCGAAAGGAAGTATTTGCCCCTTGCCGTCGGACCAAACAGGTTCGGGTCGACCCAAAGATGCATCAGTTCGTGATACAGTACGACCGTCCGGAACGAACTGCCGTGGTAAATCAGCATCTCTCCGATACGAGTGTTGCCGATCCATGGCATTTCGATGATAAACAGCGGCTGCCTCAGCTGCGGCGGATTCCACAGACGCTTTTGCGCGATCCGACAAAAAGCATGAATCCGGTCGAATAGAAACGCTCTATCCGCAGCCGCAAGAGAATCGGTAAAGAGACGATAATCAACGGTGTGTTTCCCTATGGTCCTGCGTCCACGGTCCCTGCAATCTGAAGTCCGATAGGTCAACAGATAAAAGTCATCGACCGTATTGACGCGTACAGGATAAAGACACTCTACACCGGTAGGGGAACTGACACTGATTTGGGATATTTTCAAGGTATGTTCTCCGTACAAACCCGGCAAAAAATTTTCGTATCCCCGATTGTCGAACAGAGTCGCTTTCGAGTGCATGACAGCCGAGATAAACGGGATGAAGGTATAACGGAAAGAGAGAGTCATTTCCGATGCGCCATCCGTCGGAATTTTCAGTATCTTTTGCCGGGCGGTCGTGTCCCATTCGTAACGGGGACAACCGTCGACCATTAAGGAGGACTCCCAATATTCCATCAGCGCGTTGCCGAATGAGAAACGAAGGGTATCGGCAGAAAGTTCTGCGGCCCGTATACGTATCTTTGTATCAAGGTTAGTCTCTTCGGTAACATGGATTTGTATATCATATTCCAGAGACGGTTCATGGGCATATATGATCCCCGAAATTGAGAGTCCAAACAGGAGCAACAAAATCTTCTTCATATAACAATGAGTTTGGTGTGGAGGGGCATCCTATTTAAGATGCCCCTGATTGAAGATTACCAGCCTATTTTGGTTCCATCATCCAATAGCACCGAGAATGGGCTTTGACATTTGACCTCCAAAACCATGCATGATTGTATTTCCAATGTAGCACACAATTTGGTTTCAATCGTTACACATGTTTTTGTGAAAGCGCTGGTGCCCAGACAACGTTTACCTCCTTTAACTCCTTTCATCTCCTGTGGATTCAAAACCTTAATCTTTTTCATGTTGGCAGATTTTAAGAGTATACACTTAAATGCGGCCCTTTATTTTGCGACAGGAAGTCTTGACTCTCGTTTGCTCTTCGTTTACAAATGATTATCTTTACGATGCCTTTCTGCGTTTTAGTTGAACTTTTGAGCTGTCACACTCGGTTTTGCTTCCTCGCGGGAAGGCTTTTTCGCCGTCGCAGGGGCGGGCAAGGCCTCAGCAACGGATTATCTTAAGGTTTAATTTCCCAATTCCAGCTGATTTTTGACCAGTTCATAATAATACCCCCGTTTTGCCGTCAGTGCGTCGTGTGTTCCCTGTTCGACTATCCGGCCGTGATCCAGCACGATGATCTTGTCGGCGTTTCTGACGGTCGAAAGGCGGTGTGCAACCACCACGACCGTCTTCTCCTCAAACAACCGTTCGAGCCGCTCCATAATTGTGCGCTCGTTGTTCGCGTCGAGCGAGTTGGTCGCCTCGTCGAAAAAGAGGTATTTCGCTCGCTTGTAGGCCGCCCGGGCAATCAGAAGCCGCGGCTTCTGTCCGACGCTCAGTCCGTGACCGTCGGCTCCGATCTTGGTGTTGTAACCCAGCGGCAACTCGTCGATGAAGGTGTCGATGTTGGCGATGCGCGTGGAACGGCGCACCCGTTCCATGTCGGGGCGCTCGTCCGAAACGCCGATGTTGCCCGCAATCGTGTCGGAGAAGACATACCCCTCCTGCATCACCGTGCCGCACGCCCGCCGCCAGCACGAGGGGCTGTACTGCGCGATGCGGCGGTCGCCCAGCAGCACCTCTCCCGCCGTAGGAGTATAGAAGCCCAGCAGCAGCTTCAACATCGTGGTCTTCCCCGAGCCGCTTGCCCCCACGATGGCCGTCACCTTGTGCGCCGGAATTGTGACCGACACGTCGTCCAACGCCTTGGCCGAGTGCGGCCCGTCGTACTGGAACGTCACGCCCCGGAACTCCAGGTCGGCCGAATCCGGAATCTCGCGGATTCGTTCCTCTGTGGTGGGTTCCTCGTCGTCCTTCTCTTGCACCTCCGAGAGGCGTTCGAGCGAGATCTTCGCATCCTGCGTCGCCTGCACGAACTGGATGAACTGCGACAGCGGCGCATTCAATTGTCCGATGATGTACTGCAGGGCGACCATCATGCCGAGCGTCATCTCGCCCTCGATGACGGCCGAGGCCGCCAGAAACGAGATCACGACATTCTTCGTCTGGTCGATGAACGTGCCGCCCACCTCCTGTGTCTGCCCCAGCACAAGCCCCTTGATCGAGACCTGGAACAGTCGTGCCTGGATGCGTTCCCACTCCCAGCGCTTCTGCTTCTCGCAGTTGTTGAGCTTGATCTCCTGCATGCCGTTGATGAGCTGCACGATGTTGCTCTGGTTGGCTGCTGCCTCCTGGAAGCGCATGTAGTCCAGTTTGCGTCGCCGACGCAGAAAGAGCAGAATCCAGCCGACATAGAGGGCGCTGCCCAGCAGGAAGATCCCGAGAATCGTCAGGTCGTAGCCTCCCATGACCGCCCCGTAGATGGCGAACGTGAGCACGGCCATCCCCATGCTCAGCAGCGAACCCGTGAGGAACGACTGGATGCGGTCGTAGTCGCCGATGCGCTGCATGATGTCGCCCACCATCTTCGAATCGAAGAAGGCGATCGGCAGCCGCATGAGCTTGGCCAAGAAGTCCGAGATGAGCGAAATGCTGATCCGCGTGGTCATGTGCAGCATCAGCCACGAGCGGATGAGGTTGTTGGCCAGCTGCCCGAGCGTCAGCACCACCTGCGCCACAAGCATCATCACCACGAACGAAAGATTGTTCGTCCCGATGCCCTTGTCGACCACCGACTGCGTGAGGAACGGCAGGATGAGGCTCAGCACACTGGCCGTCAGCATCGCCAACGCCAACTGCACCAGGTAGCTCCTGAAGGGCCGCAGGTACTGCACCAGACCGGAGAACTTCAGCCGTTTGTCCTCGTCGCCCTTCTCCTTGTAGAATTGGGGCGTGGGCTCCAGAAGCAGCGCAATGCCCTTGCCGTTGGTAAGACCTGCAGAAAAATCGGCAGAAGCGAGCGAGAAGGCTCCCTGCTGCGGGTTGTTCGGCAACTCCAGGCTTTGTATCCATGCCCTCAGGAATTGCTCCTCGCTGTATTCGAGCAGTCCCGATGCCGGATCGGAAATATACACCCGCCACTTGCCGCGGCGCCGGGCGATGCGGTAGACTACTACGAAATGCTGCTGGTTCCAGTGGACGATGCACGGCAGCGTGGCCGCATCGCGCAGCTGTTCCCACGTGATCTTAACCCCCGTCGTGCGGAAACCGATCGACTCCGCGGCGTCGCTAATGCCCAGCAGCGAGACCCCTTCACGCGTGATATGGCACCGCTCGCGCAGGGTCTGCAGCGAGTAATGGCGGCCGTAGTGTTGCGCGACGATCCGCAGCGACGTCGGCCCGCAATCCATCGCATCGAGCTGGGTGTAGTGGGGAAAAGGCATTATGCGATCAATTTTTTCTAATTTTTACTTTTGTAGCACCTTCTCAAGCCACTTGCGCAGCGCATCGCCCCGTAAATCAACCTCCACAACCCGGCGATCCTGGTCCAGCAGCAGGTTGTGCGGAATGGTCTTGATCCCGAACCGGCGGAACAGAGTATCGTAGTTCGCATGGTCCTTGCGCAGAATGACATGGGTCAGTGCCTCTCCGCTCCCGTCCGCATCAATGGCCTGCTTCCAGCGGTTCAGGTTCTCGTCGATGGAGACCGCATAGACCGAGAGTTCCTCCCCATAATCCCGGACAGCGGCCAGCAGCGACGGAACCTCTTCACGGCACGGTCCGCACCACGATGCCCAGAAATCAATCAGCACATAAGGCGTCGTGAGGCTGCCCCACGCAACCGCATTGCCGTTTCGGTCGGGCAGCGAAAAATCCGCCACCAAATCCCCCGGCCCATAAACCGACACTGTAGCAGCTGCGGCTGCCGACCCTTCTTGTGATTCGGCCGGATACGGGGGCAAATCACCGAGCAGCACGGCCCGACGATTCAGCACGGCCTGGGTGGAAAGCGACATTTCGCGGATCGAATCCCCCGTAAGGGTCGACACGCCGGTCAGCATGGAACGATTCACATCATCCGGCCAGCGACGAAGGATCTCTTCCTTGATTCCGGCCAGCGAATCGGCCGGCAGGTCGAACAGCATGAAACAGGCGGAAAAGGCATTGAGGAAACTCTTCGTTCCGGAAAGCAGTTCAACGGTCCGTGAACGCCGGTCGGCCGAGACCTTTTCCAACTCCTGACGAAACTCTTCGGCACGATGGCTCCCGGCCTGCTCGGCCATCAGCGCCATACTCAATTCACGCTGTTTCTGCATGTCTGTATGGATTCCTTCCATATAGTCGACAATCTCCGCCGAGGCCTTGGAGCCCTCAACCGGAGGATAGAGAGTCTGCATATCCGGATCGAACCTGAAAGAGGCACGTTCTCCACGGGCGAAGCGGAACTGTTGGAAACTTGTCGGGCAATCCGCGATGATCACCTCACACAACATTTCGTCGTAAGGCATCTTCGTACGGAATGTTGCATGATTGTCCGCAATCCGCACGGAATCCAGCCATACGGCGCAATTCGTATCGTAATAGCCCAGCAAATAGGCCTGACGCCCGTTAAAGTCATACCCGTCCGCAACGGTCATGTCGAGCGTAAAATCCGGACGCGCACACGCCGAAAACAGCAGCGCGAAAAACAAAAATGAGAACTTCTTCATGATTCCAGGGGTTTATTGATTGGGAAGAGCCGGGTACGGCCGGGTTCAGCCGTACCCACTCTAAGCGATTAACGACAATTGATATTGGTGGCGACATCACCATAACGAGCCTCAATGAGTATCCCGGCTGTGATGATTTCTGTCATCACATGACCATCCGGGACTTCAACCGACACAGTCTCTTGCGATGTTTTCAGTACGGCCGTGCATATACGACCTCCTCTCACTGCATTCATCTGTTGCTTGGTCAATCGCTGAAGTGCAAAATCTTTCATCGTTTTCATAGTCGTAGTTTTTTGTGGTTTTAAAATTTGCGTTGATCCGGACCTTTGCGTTTCGACAGATGTCCGGAACTGCCGTCTTCCGATTCATATCCCGATGCTCCGGAAAAGAATTCTATTTTCTTATGCCTTTCTGCGTTTTGGTTAAACTTTTGAGCTGTCACACTCGGTTTTGCCTCCTCGCGGAAGGCTTTTTTGTTGTCACTGGCCGGCCAAGCCCGATTCAAGAAACCAGCAACTCCCTCCCCTAACGTGGGCCTCGAAAATTACTGAAAGCCCCGAAACCCCAGACGCAATATACTACTAATTTTTTAGAAAAACAAAGCCACTGGGAGAAAGCCGTATGCGCACACCTGCTCACTCCCGCTCGATCGGGTTGTAGGGAATCGACCACGAATCATCCAGCCGTTGCCCCCTGTACATATACCAAACATCGTCCCCGACAAAATCGGTCGGGTGCTCGTGAAGTCCCTTTTCATATGCCCGCCATTTTTCCCGGGTCGTCCGTTTATAGAGGCATTGATACCATACGATCGGCCGCCGTACGGCCCGGACGCGAATCAGTTCGAACCGGTAACAAGACTCCGCCTCTTCAGCCAGGACCACCAATCCGGGAAGTCCGTAAAGTTTCCAGGGGCCGAATGCCACGGGAACCCGAGAGGTAAACCAAACCGTCCATGTCCGGCCGCCGAACGATCCTGTGGCCTGATGGCAAGGATAGCCAAATATCGACACCGCAGCCTTCTCCGATATCTTCCAGTCGATTTCGGGGAAACACTCCTCGTAAACCCACAAGGCTGCCGGACCATCCGTTTCCCGGTTGAATACGATTGCTGTTCGATCCGAAAATCGATACAAAACCTCCTCGCAGGGAATCCGGCCAACGCTGCAGGAGGATACCAGAGACTTAAACCGGTAAGTATACAATGAGTCCCGGCGGAAATAGTCGTCGATACTGGACTTGACATACCGGTTGCCCACGTCGAGATGGATCCATGTATTCGCCTGATTCCTTGTCGGATCGACACGGTAATGGAAGCGATAGGTCGCCCTCAGGAAAGTCGTATCCAACACCTCCGAATCCCGGATATCGATGGTCGGTACGGATAACGGAGATTCGGTCAGATTGCCGACATAATGGACCGTAGACGGATCTTGAGCCGAAGCCTCTCCCCGGCACATCGCTGCGATCAGCAAGAGCAGAAACTTATTCATGAAGACACGCATTCGAGCAATCGGGCAAATGACTTTGCCTGCCCGATTATCTGTTATAATAATTTGTGACAGGTTGCCATACCACCGACACAATTCACGCTTGCCCACATCTGATGCAGATTTGCGTGTTCCATACCGCCTTAAAAACAAACGATTCGGTATTCTTGTCGCACACACAAAGATAGTCTCCGCCCCGCACCTGATTCATCTGCCGCTTCGAGAGCTGCTGCAATGCAAAATCTTTCATCGTTTTCATTGTCGTAGTTTTTATGGGTTTTGAATTCTTTTCGGTCCGGATCTTTGCTTTTCCCCAGAAAGTGAAGGCCAATCGTAGCCGAGATCGGCATAACTCGTTGCCTGACATACCGAATGGTTATTCAGCGGAATCCCCTCGAAATGCAGTTCCGTGGAGGTGAGAACCCCCGAAACGGTCGAGTCGGACCTTGAGCAACAACACCAGGCCACCAAAGATGGTGCATCAGAACAGCAGAATCCTTTTCATAACGATCTTATTCATAAGACAATCTCGCCGACCGTCACAAGCATGCATCAGGGTGTCAGGATGTATAAATGTATAATAAACGGGGCTGTTCCACAAGAGGAGTGACAGTCGTTCGTATCATACCCCTCCAATTTTGCCATTGAAAAACAGCGAGTTACACACTCGATTCTCATACCCTCCTTTTGGGGCGATTGACCGTCCGCGCATATCCCTGAAAATCAGACTCTCGAAAGAAGAGACCCCCTGTGATAAAATTTTTCTTGGGAGGGACTATTCGACAAAAGCGACGAATCAACCTGGTACGGAAAACTGTACCTCCTGCGGCTCCATCCCGACATCGAGAGCGACCGTGCTCTCCGACACAGCCGATCCTACCGTCGTATCGGCATCTTTCCCGGGGTTGCGGGCCGTTGTCAACCGGATTTCGTCTTCGCCAGACTGCGTGGATGTGAAACCCAATGGGGTCAAAAGACAAAAAGGAATTTTGTTCATAGCTCTGGAACTTAAAACAGGTTTATTGGATTTGTATATTGGAGAATCTGCTTCCTCGAAGTGCTGCTCTACAAATTTACGCAAAAAACAACGGTTCCAGCTCTTTGGACATATCCCAAATCACTTTCACATCGCACTGACAAACAGACTATTAAAAAAATTTAATTACCCTGTTGCTCCGCAGATCCTGACCGGGCCCGTTTTTGAGCCCGTTTCGACCCTTGTCAAAACAGAAAAGCCTTGTCGGCCGACACAAGTCTGTGCCAGAATTTTAGGATGATAAACCGGCCCACAGATCCCCGAAAATCAGGCTCTCGAAAGAAGAGACCCCTTGTGATAAGATTTTTGGGAATCTATTCAACAAAAGCGACGAATTACCTGTTGATTCGTCGCTTTTGCTATCAATCTAAAACTCATTATTCCTCGTTTTTGCTCAGTTCGGCTATTTGCCGGTGGATGAAATCCTCGATCTTCTCCTCCTGCGAAAGATGTAACTTGCGTCTCAAACGGCTTCGCTTATTGTAGAACGACCCCAGTGTCGAATAGTCATAGAGGTAACAGATGCCGGCATGGGAAAAGCCGAAACACATGAGGGCACACAGATCCAGATCATGTTTGTTCAAATCCGGGTAGCAGGACTTCAGATGATCGATGATTCCGGAGTACTTTTGATTGACGATGTATTGCAGATCGTAGAGTGCATATTGGGAGTTCGTATCCACGGCCATGTATCGTTTGAACGCACGAACGAAATCCGCCGGTTTGATCGCCGGCAGCTTTTCGACCAGCTGATGCAGTCCGGACAACCGCTCTTCGATGGCCTTGCCCACCTTCGATTCCCGCTCGTTGGAACAATCCAGCATCTGCCTCACGTGCAGGAACCGTTCGGACAGATCGTCGTAAATCTGATGCAGGTTGTCCAACTCCTGTTTCAACAAGGTATGCTCCTCGCGAACCTTCCGGTATCGACGAATCCAGGCATATCCGATGAGGACGACGACAAGAGCCGAGACCACCAGCAGGAGGATCAAGCCTGTCATCTGAACCTGATGTTTCAGTCGAAGAGACTCCAGCGAAGCCTTGAGCAGCCGATTGTTGTACCTCTGTTCCACCTCTTGCAGGGCTGTCTGCTGCGAGACTCGATTCAGCGAGTCGGCCATATGCTGGTACAAACGGCTGTAGCGAAACGCCTGCTCGAAGCGGCCGCAATCGGATTCAATCCGGCTTAGCAACGCATAACATCCGGCAATTTGATGATCCGTAAACAGATTCCGATGGGCCAGAATAACCTGTCCGCACAATCGTGCCGAGTCCAACTCTCCCGCCTGCTGATAGATGGCCAGCCAGGTCCCCGCCACAACCGGAGGATCCGGCTCCCCGTAATAATCGTTACAGATCCTTAGAAAAGAGTTCTTTATGGAATCCACCGGATCCCCCTCTTCCAGCCGGATGGAGATCAGATCGCCGTCGATCGCACTGGCGGCATCCCGATCTCCAAGATCCAGATACAGCATCTTGGCCGCCTGCCAACTCTCCTTTGCCGTTGCGTAATCTCCAGTCAGATAACAGACATACGCTTGATTGTTCAACGAAATCGCTTCGTTGCGCAAGGCCCCAGCCTGCCGGAAACACGCCCGGGCCCTTTCGAAACGCCGCAAAGCCTCCTCATGGAGGTATTCGTCACTGTACAGATTTCCGATCCGGCTGTGAATCAGCCCCTGCAGATAACTGTCATCCGTCTTTGCGGCATGAGCCTCCGCCTCAACCAACGACACCATTGCCGCATCGGTATCATGCAGATTGGCATATACGCATCCATGATAATAATGAGCCAGCGCCTTCTCCTGTTCGGTCCCCCTGCGATCATAATAATCCACCGCCTGATGAATCAGGGAATCGCTTCGAAGTTCTATCTGGTTCTTGTCCAGGGCCTGCGTATAGAGGAGTGCAAAACGAGCCTTGCCGGATCTGCCCGATATCTCCTCCACATCCAGGGATTTCAAGATGGATAGCGCCTGTTCGGGTTGTTCGGACATTAACCCGGCTGCCGCATCCAGAATGTTCGATTGATTCCGACTCTCCCCGCAGGAGATACACCCCAGCATAACACCGATCAATAGCACGCAATACTTCATGGTCTCCTCTTGATGTTCCTTCAAAGATACGAAATTTTCTCTTTCCTCCAGATGTCTCCGCGAACGACAACCGGGGAGAATCTGATATTTTTTCCCGGTATAATCGGCGTCCTTTATCCCTGAGCGTGACTGGATTGTCGATGGTATTGATTCTCCAATGCCCGTAAATCATCCCCCCAATGGGCCTGGTCGGGTCTTGCATGGGAGACAGCATGTCCGGCAGGTTCGCCCGTCCGGGGTTCGATTCCGACGAACCACAAGCGCCGGCCCCGGCATATTCCCACGCCGCCAACCGTGAAGAGAGGGTCCTTTCCACGCGGTTGTCCCACCCTACTTTCACGCCGGTTTTTCAGGGTCTTGTCACCTCAGAGCGGCATATGCCCCCTGGCACCCGCTTCGGGGGCTGTCAGGAGCGCTATCTCGACCAGAAAATTGAAGCAGGACCATTTCGCAGGGGTCATAAATCGTCATTTTACCATATCCTTTTTAATGATTTCCAGCAATTTGTCAAGCATTGCATCCTGTCCCGAGAGGTAATCCCGCGCAACGTATGGAATGG
>OCHL01001272.1_pt1 | contig 16718 bp, 18 predicted proteins | sample 1538421 | NCBI WGS metagenome assembly OCHL01 (sample SAMN04571690, study PRJEB22368) | human gut metagenome | biome: human gut; material: stool | host: Homo sapiens | place: Luxembourg | collected 2012-06-01 | reverse complement strand
GTCGGGGTAGCGGGATTCGAACCCACGACCCCCTGCTCCCAAAGCAGGTGCGCTAACCGGACTGCGCTACACCCCGTCGTTCCCGGCCCTGAAACCCGTGATTGGCCTTACATCGGCCCCGCAGGGCTTTTCGTGTCAATCCCGGACTCTTCCGGCCGGGGGAACCGTCACGATTCCGGGATGCAAAGATAGCGGCTTTTTTCTTTCCGGCAAACTTTTGTCCCAAAATCGGTCTTGCAGGCGGTTCGTGAAATCATCGCCCCGAACGGCTTAATTTCAGATTCACGCGGAGACAATAAGCGGCTATCCGCCGCCGGAATGCTGCCGCAGTGCAGTTAGTCGGCAAAAACCGGAACCAAAAGCAGGCTTTGAGCGCCTTTCACGACAGATGTGGGGCAAAGAGCGTGTAACGATTCGCAGCAGCATATCAGGATGATAATTCCGATACGGTGTATCTACAGTCGGTGGTAGTGGCAGTACAGCAGTTCGCCGTCGTCGCCGTGGAGGTGCATGCCGCCGCCCAGACAGTAGCGGAACATCTTGCAGTCGGCGCATGCGCCGCGCCGCGCCCAATCGCGGTTGCGGAAAGGTTCGAAGCGGTTTTGCCACACGTCCCAGAATTTATCCCGGTAGATGTTGCCCTGATGGAAGTTGGCACGGATCGACGTGCAGCCCGAAATGGCGCCGTCGACACGGATCGAAGCCACCGAGACTCCGGCGGCGCATTGGTAGAAGTAATCGCGGACTTCGGTCTCGTAGTCCCCAAGGAAGCCTTCGCAGGCATAGCTGGTCCCGATCCTGCCCTCCTTGCGGGTGCGGCGGATAAATTCCAGCATTTCGCGGAACTGCGCGTCGGTCATGCGCAGCGACGGATCGTTCTTGGCCCGGCCCATGGGGAAAATCGAAAAGAGCCGCCAGTGCGCAACGCCCTCGGCGATCAGCATGTCGCGGAACGCTTCGAGCTGCGGCACCATGGCGCCCGTGACGCAGGTCACCACATCGTAGGTCAGCGAGGGTTCACGGACGATCATGCGCAGGGCCGCCAGCGCGCGGTCGTAACTGCGGGAATTGCCGCGGATATGGTTGTGTTCGCGTTCGAAGCCGTCGAGACTGACCGAAACGCTGCGCAGCCCGGCGTCGAGCAGGCTTCGCAGGCGCGCTTCGGTCAGGGCCATGCCGTTGGTGACCATGCCCCACGCATAGCCGCGGCAGGTGACTTCGGCTCCGGCACGCTCCAGATCGTCGCGTACCAGCACCTCGCCGCCCGAAAAGATAATCAGCACCTCGGAGGGATCGACATGGGGCGTGATCTCCTCGTCGAGCACCTTCAGGAAGTCTTCGAGCGGCATGTCGGGCACACCGGGGTCCACGCGGCAGTCGCTGCCGCAGTGACGGCACGAAAGGTTGCAGCGCAGCGTACACTCCCAAAAGAGCGTCGTAAGCCGGTGCTCGGCGACCGTCGAAGCGTAGAGATCGGAAAAGATATTGAGGGCCAGCCGTTTGCGCAGGCCCGGACGGCGGCGCGCCATGGATTACTTCTCAGGAGCCTTGGCGCCCTTCTTCGTGTCCATGACGGGGGTATCCTCGGTCGGTTTCTCCGCAACGGGATCCAGTTCCTCCGGTTCGGCGGACTGCACCTTCGCATCGGGAATATGCACGCCCGTAGCAGGTCCGGCCTGTCCGGGAGGACGCACGCCGTACATGACGACAATGCGGGGCGGCACCTTCACCGAGTCCTGAATCTCCTGCGATCCGGTCTCCTGCTTCTGTTCCTCTGCGCCCTTCGCCGGAGCGTTTTTGACCGTCGAGCAGGCAGTCGAAAAGCCAAGCAGCGCAGCCAGAGCGAGTTTCAGTTTTTTATTCATATCGCATCGTCATTAAGGTCATTGTTACAGAGCAAAGATAAAAAAATTTCGACCGAACCTGAAAAAAACATGCCAAAAAGTTTTGAAAGCCAGTGATTTTTACTTTACTTTGCCCTGTACAAACTATTTAATTTTCAATTTTTATGACAGGTAAGGTAAAATGGTTCGATAGCAAAAAAGGCTACGGATTCATTACGGGAGAGAACGGCAAAGAGATTTTCGTTCACTTCTCCGGTATCGTAACGGACGGATTCAAGTCGCTCAACGAAGGTCAGGCAGTCGAATTCGAAGTCGGCAGCGGTGCCAAAGGCGAGCAGGCTGTGAACGTTACGGTAATTGAGTAAGCCCCACGGCGTTCTCTAAATTCAGGGAATAAGAGCAACAGAAACTCAGCATATTCATCAGTACTGAATTTTATGTATTCAACGGTGTTCGGACACGATCCGAACACCGTTTTTCGTTCCTCTCCTTACCGAAAATAGGATTCGGGAACACCTTCGGAATCCTTTTGCGTCTTTGAAACGACCTTTTTCAATTCGTATACATATGCGCCTGCATCCTGAGGAGGATCGGCCAGTGTCAGTCTCCGGACTTTGACTACGTATTCATATCCCTCCTCATAGATTTCATCGAAGCCCCGGATCGGATCATGCGAATACCACAACCGCCAGTCCGGACTCTCCTCTTTGTAAATATAGACAGGCAGCCCCTGCAACCAATCATAGTCGTCGTCGGCAGCAGCGGGCTTGACGGAAGCGATGGTGAGCGTGACCGTTTTTTCCGACCTGTATTTATCATCCAGCTTATCGCAGCCGGCAGTCATTCCCCCGGCAAAAATCAGGAAGAGCGTCACGCACAATGGCAGTAAATGGTTTTTCATAAACAACAGGTTTTAGATGTGAGAGTTAGACGCAATATGGTTATGCAATATAGATAAAAAATATCGATTTGCAAATCGCAGGATGCTCCTATTTATTCCGTAAAGACATTACACGGCCCGCATCGGTCAATCGAAACGGCTTTTTTTTGCCCGTTTGAAAAAATAATCGTACTTTTGGGCGTCAATTTTAGGTTAATTCAGGTTCAAACATAAAAACCCAAACACAACCATGAAAGAAGCAATCGCAATTCTGACTGGCGGCGGACCCGCGCCCGGTATGAATACCGTCGTGGGCAGCGTCGCAAAGACCTTCCTCCGCAAAGGTTACCGCGTAATCGGCCTGCACGAAGGCTACACGGGACTGTTCAACCCCTCGCCCCGAACCGTGGATATCGACTACCCGATGGCCGACGGCATCTTCAACCAGGGAGGTTCGTTCCTGCAGATGAGCCGTTTCAAACCCAAGGACTCGGATTTCGAAAACAACTTCAACCTCAAGTTCTTCACCGACAACAACATCAAACTGCTCGTGACGGTCGGCGGCGACGACACGGCTTCGACCGCGAACCGCATCGCCAAGTTCTTGGAGGCCAAGAAATACCCCATTGCCAACATCCACGTGCCGAAGACCATCGACAACGACCTGCCCCTGCCGAAAGGCACGCCGACGTTCGGTTACGAGTCGGCCAAGGACAAGGGCGCCGTCATCGCACGTGCCGTCTATGTAGACGCCCGCACGAGCGGCAACTGGTTCGTACTGGCTGCCATGGGCCGCAGCGCCGGCCACTTGGCATTCGGCATCGGCGAGGCTTGCCACTACCCGATGATCGTCATTCCCGAAATGTTCGACAAGACGGAAATCACCGTCGAGAAGATCGTGAACCTCGTGATTTCGTCGATCATCAAGCGCAAGATCATGGGCATGGACTACGGAGCAGCCGTTATCTCGGAAGGCGTATTCCACGCGCTGAGCGACGAGGAGATCCGCAAGAGCGGCATCCACTTCACCTATGACGAGCACGGACACCCCGAACTGGGCAAGGTATCGAAGGCGCACATCTTCAACGAGATGATCGAGAAGAAGGTGAAGGAGCTGGGCATCAAGGTCAAGAGCCGCCCCGTGGAGCTGGGTTACGAGATCCGCTGCCAGACCCCGATCGCATACGACCTGACGTACTGCTCGGAGCTGGGTATCGGCGTGCACAAGCTCTTCGCCGAAGGCAAGACCGGCTGCATGGTTTACGTGGATTCGGAAGGCAATGTAAGTCCGCTCTACCTCAAGGACCTGCAGGATCCCACGACGGGCAAGATTCCGCCCCGTCTGGTGGACATCAAGTCGGACAAGTTCTCGTCGGTGGTGGAGACCATCCTCAACGCCATCACGCCTGCGGATTACGAGGCTGCCAAGCAGTATGTCCCCAATCCGGAGGAGTACGATTTCCACAAGATCCTCAACTGGAAATAATCCTTTCCGAAACAGGATTTCAGCAAATCCCCGGAAGTTGCGGCTTCCGGGGATTTTTCATGCAGGCCGGGAAAGAGCGGGCGGCGGCGGAAAGACCCGCCGGCGACGGCGGAAGAGCCGGGACGGCGACGAAAGGACCGGGACGGTTGAGGGCGGTGATTTTCCAACTTTTTCAGGCGGAAAAGGAAAAATACCCGTATCTTTGCCGCATTAGATCCCTAACCCTTAAAAATACCTTTATTCATGGAGACACCGGAAAACAAAAACGATGTGTTCGAACCGATGCCGGAAGAGGCTGCCGCACAGGTTACGGCGGAAAACTCTGCGGACGGCAACCGGCCGCAGAAGATGGCCGAAGCAAAGAAAAACCTGCTCGCGGGAGCGCTCTGGTGCGGCGGCGGACTGGCTTTCAGTTTCTTATCCTACTATTTCGCGACAGCCGGGGGCCGGTACGTAGTCGCAACAGGCGCCATTATCTGGGGCGCGATTCAGGCGATCAAAGGTCTCGTCGTCATCCTGAAAATCCAGCATCAGGAGGGACGTTTCACGGCATTCTGGCGCACGGCGGCGCTGGCGGCATGTTCGCTCGCAGCACTGCTCTATCTGGGACAGTTGTCGGTGCGGCTGGCCGGCGGCGAAGAGATGCAGGTGGTGGATACCGAACAAATCTACACGGGTGCGCAGGGGATCAAGGCGAAGATTCCCGCCGGATACACCCTGCTCGAAGAAACCGTGCAGCCCGAAACGGACGAAACCTACGCCTACTACGGTTTCGACACCTACAACGACCGGATAGGTTACAGTCTGGGCAAGGTCGTGGATATGATTCCGGAGGAGATCACGTCCGTCGATGAGATTTCGGACCACTGCGCACAACGCGATTCGGCTTTCTACACGGGCGGATTCATCGCGCCGACGCAGCGCACCGAAATCGGCGGCCGCGAAATGTTGTGCAGCGAAGGATACATAACGGAGAATCCGGAGTTGGTTTATGCCGTTTACGACATGCTTTACGAAGGATCGCTCGTTACGGCGACATTCAGGTACGAGAAAAAGGATTACGGCAAGCGGGAGACCCGCCTGCGGATCGAAAGCCTGCTGAAAGGCATCGAATTGGAATAACTGCGCGGATACTGCGAAAACGGATAAGGACGGCACTTGCATGCCGTCCTTTTTTATTAGAGGAAGCGGAAGGCAATGCGGGAAAGACCATCGGGAAAGCGTATGCCGACGGCGAGAGTACGGGCGGCAACTGCAGAAAGGCCGAGCGGCGATGATAGGAAAGGCCGGGGAGGGCTACGGCAGCAGAAAGGAAGAAGACAACAGCAAAAGGCCGGACAGCGAGGGCAGAAAAGTCGAACGGTGACAGCAGAAAGTACGGGCCGGAACATCGCCGTACAGAGCGTGGCTTCCGAGTCGGGAGAGTGTCAGAACAGCGTCGGTTCGGCCTGCCGGAGTGCGGCGGGATGCGCATGGAGATTGATGAATTCGAGCCCCCGGCCCAAAGCGCGGCGAACGGTGTAATGTGTGCCGCCGGGGGAACCGTCGTACCACGCGACCAGCAGTGCGGCGTGCTCGACAAGGTAGTTGTTACGCACGGCATAACACCCCGCATGATAGGACGGGGAGAGTGTCACGCTATGATCGGCGGCAGCCAGCACACGCCGGAAGCATTCGCGGTCAGCGGCCGGGAAGCGGCTCTCCTGTCCCCGGAAAGGGATTACGGCGACCAGCCGCAGACCGGGCATCGGCGTGTGCGGAAAATGCGGGTCCGGAGCCGCGGCGGGAGAAAAGACCGATGCAGAAACCATGGCAGCAGGAAAAGCAGATGCGAAAGATGCGGCGGGAGCAAGAGTCGATGTGGGAAACGCGGCGGGAGAAAAAGAGGATCCGGAATCCGGAGCGGAGGAAAAAGCCGCAGCAGAAGATGCGGCGGGAGCAAGAGTCGATGTGGGAAACGCGGCGGGAGAAAACGAGGATACGGAATCCGGAGCAGAGGAAAAGGCCACAGCAGAAGTCGCGACAGAAGAAAGGGCCGAGGCGGGAACCGTGACAGGAGAAAAAGAGGATACGGAATCCGGAGCAGAGGAAACGACTGCAGCAGAAGTCGCGGCAGAAGAAAGGGCCGAGGCGGAAGAGGCGGAAGAGGCGGAAGAGGCGGAAGAGGAATCCACGGCGGGAGAAAAGGCCGATCCTGTTTCAGAATCGCGGCACGCGAGAACCGCTTCGGCGGCGGCGAGGTCGAAGCCCATGGCCATGCCGCAGAGGAAGGTCCGGAAGCCGCGGGCGTACAACTCCCCCACCGTCGCGCGCAGAGCCGCAGCGGCTTGGCCCCCGTAAGTGCGGTGGCCGGTAAAAGCGACGGTTGTAAGGCGGTCTTCGGTCATACATCCAAAGGTAGCGTTTTGGCCCGGACTTTGCAAGATTTCCTGCTGAATTTAAAACTTTATACGAATATGAAACATTCTGCAAATTGTCTCGCTTCCTTTCTGGGCGGCGCTCTGGTAGGAGCCGTCGTCGCCATGCTCGTAACCCCCAAATCGGGACCCGAATTCCGTGAGGACATCCGCGATATGGCTAAAAAAGGCACCCGCAAGCTGAAAAATGAAATTGACAAAATTCATTGCGACTGCAACGGTCTTGACTGCGATTGCGACAAGGACGAATAAACGGGACCGCCCCATGAAAGATAGCCCGTCACCAACCGGAAACATCGTCACATCACTGATCTTTTTCGGTGTGACGGCTGCCATTGCGATCATCCTCTTCATCGATGCGTTCGTCATGTGGCTCGCGTCGCAGCACTCATTACCGGAGGTTTCTTCGCCGTAATCGCAGCCGTGGTCTATCTGCTGGCCGTGCGTTCGGCCCTGAACTACGTCCGGGACCGGATCGAAACGGTCTACGAGGTCGCTTCCCGGATCAAGGAGGGGTATGACTGGTTATCCGACAAGTTTTCGTTCCTTTCGTTCCTCAGAAGATCCAGATAAGGTAGGAAAAAAACGCCGGTGCAAGGGATTGCACCGGCGTTTTTTCGTGACTGGACGGCAACCTTACAGATGCAAGTCCGCGTGGACATATACTTTCGTACAGCTACCCCGGACACGCAGGTAAAGTTCGAAAGAGGACACCGGGAAGCTGAGAAACAGAAAAACAAAGAAAAAGAGGACACCGGCAAACAGCACGGCAGGGAGATAAAAAAGGGTGAACGGCGTTTCAGACGCAAACCGTTCACCCTCGCAAATATGTGGAAACTCCGATTGAATCAGCCGTTATTTACCGAAGTAACGCTTGTAGAGACCTTCGAAGCCCTTGCCGTGGCGCGCTTCGTCCTTGGCCATTTCGTGCACGGTATCGTGTACGGCGTCGAGGTTCTGCTCCTTGGCCATGCGGGCCAGACGCATCTTGTCTTCGCACGCGCCGCACTCGGCGTTCATGCGCTTTTCGAGGTTGGTCTTGGTGTCCCATACCACCTCGCCGATCAGCTCGGCGAACTTCGAAGCGTGCTCGGCCTCTTCCCATGCGTAACGCTTGTAAGCCTCGGCGATTTCGGGATAACCCTCGCGGTCGGCCTGACGGCTCATGGCCAGATACATGCCCACTTCGGTGCATTCGCCCATGAAGTGGTTCTGCAAGCCCTCCCAGAGTTCCTTGCTGGCGCCCTTGCCGTCGCCGATAACGTGCTCGGTCACGAATTCGAGGTCACCCTCCTTTTCGACGACTTCGACGAATTTCTCTTTGCCTACCTTACACATCGGGCACTGCTCAGGTGCCTCAGGACCTTCGTGGATGTAACCGCATACGGTACAACGCCATTTCTTTGCCATAATCGCAGTAATGTTTATTGTTTATATTCTGTTTGTGTGGTGCAAAGGTAACGATTAGGGGCGAAATTCGCATATAAAAACGATTGTCTTTTTTTATAGAACGATAAGCCCTGCTTATAGTCAGCCCCGGCGGTCGATAACCTCCTCGATATAAGGCACGTCGGTGGAATCCTTCACCAGCACGCGCTTGTCGCGGTCGAGCAGGTAGAGCGCCGGAATCGCATGGAGGTCGTAGAGGCTCTTCTCGCGCACGACGCAGCCCGCATCGTAGCCGTTGATCCAGCTCGGCGGAATATGGCCGCGGTATTCGCGCCACTCGGCGAGATCCTCGTCGGGATAAAGCGCGACGACCTTCAGCCGGCCCCGCTCGATCATCTCGGAGAGCATCGGCGAACCGCCGATCTGCTCGCGCAGCTGTTTGCACATCGGGCAGCCGGGATTGTTGATGAACAGCAAGACGTACTCGGCCTTCACGCCGTAGAGCGTCCCGGTGGCGCCCGAAGCGAGCGTATAGCGGAAATCGTTGGCGCGCTCGCCGATGCGGTTCTGCATCGCCATATTGAGATCGTAGGAGGGGCCGATACGCTCGTACTCGTCGTAATAGGGACTCGCCAGCACGGCCCGAAGAACGGGAATATAGAATTCGTCGTTGCGCAGCGGCGAATTGGGGTCGTGGATAACCTGCTCGGCCAGCATCGTGAAGTAGTCGAGCATGGGACGCGAAGCCGAAGCGCGGCGCATGAGCGAATCCATCGGCGCGCCGTCGGTCGGACGGTCGGAGATAAGCGCGATCCAGCGGACATAGGCCTCGACCATCTGCACCGTATCGACCTCGCGAATAAAAAGGGTGTCGGCGAAGTCGAAGCGGTCCCAGTAATGCCAGCGCAGGTAGTCGCGCTTCGCGTCGTCGGAGAGACTCGAAGGCGCGATGGCCGGAAGGAAAACCCGCATCTGGGGCGCGGCGGAGGTCTGCTGCTGCGACGAACGGCGGCCGCCGCACGAAACGGCGCAGAGGGCCGCCAGCAAAATAAGAACAATACGGTACATAAAAGGAGTGTTTTATGTGCAAATATAGTTTTTTTCGGCTACAATCCTACCATCCTCCCGGCGAAAGAGGTTCATACGACGGATTTGCACGGTAGTTGCAACGTTTTCATCCGTTAAAATCAATTCTCAATTTCATTGAATTATGGATGTAAAGAAAACTACCACAAGTACCGGGTTCAAATTGAGTGTGATGACACTCGCAATTATGAACGTGACTGCCGTAGTGAGTCTGCGCGGCCTGCCCGCAGAGGCCGTCTACGGACTTTCGTCGGCATTCTACTATCTGTTTGCCGCCATCGTGTTCCTCATTCCCACGGCCATGGTCGCCGCGGAGCTGGCCGCGATGTTCTCGACAAAGCAGGGCGGCGTTTTCCGATGGGTCGGCGAAGCTTACGGCGCACGCACCGGATTCCTTGCCATCTGGCTGCAATGGATCGAATCGACCATCTGGTACCCCACCGTACTGACGTTCGGCGCCGTGTCGATCGCCTTTATCGGCATGAACGACGTGCACGATGCGGCGCTGGCCTCGAACAAGGTCTTCACGCTCTGCATGGTGCTGGCAATCTACTGGATCGCCACGTTCATCGCGCTCAAGGGACTCGGATGGGTAGGTAAAATCAGCAAATGGGGCGGCATGATCGGCACGATCATTCCCGCGGGTCTGCTGATCCTGCTGGGCATCATCTACATTTCGACCGGCGGCCACAACCACATGGACATGTCGCAGGGATTCTTCCCCGACCTCTCGAAGTTCGACAACCTCGTGCTGGCCAGCAGCATCTTCCTCTTCTATGCGGGTATGGAGATGATGGGCATACACGTCATGGACGTAAAGAACCCGTCGAAGAACTACCCCAAGGCAATCATCATCGGTTCGCTGGTCACGGTCTGCATCTTCGTGCTGGGCACCTTCTCGCTGGGCTTCATCATTCCCGCAAAGGACATCAGCCTGACGCAGTCGCTGCTGGTGGGCTTCGACAACTACTTCCACTACCTGCATATGTCGTGGGCAGGCCCCATTATCGCCATCGCCCTGATGTTCGGCGTGCTGGCAGGCGTGCTGACATGGGTCGCAGGTCCTTCGAAGGGTATTTTCGCCGTGGGCAAGGCGGGCTATCTGCCTCCGTTCTTCCAGAAGACCAACAAAAACGGCGTGCAGAAAAACATCCTACTGATTCAGGGTTGCGTCGTGACGCTGCTGGCGCTGCTGTTCGTGGTGATGCCTTCGGTGCAGTCGTTCTACCAGATTCTGTCGCAGCTCACCGTGCTGCTGTACCTGATCATGTATATGCTCATGTTCTCGGCCGCCATCGTCCTGCGATACAAGATGAAGAACACCGACCGTCCGTTCCGTCTGGGCAAGGGCAACGGGCTGATGTGGTTCCTCGGCTGTCTGGGTTTCTGCGGCGCCCTGCTGGCGTTCGTACTGAGCTTCGTGCCGCCCAGCCAGATCTCGACCGGAAGCAACACCGTATGGTTCTCGGTGCTGATTATCGGCTGCGTGGTGGTCGTAGGCGCGCCGTTCGTCATCTATGCGCTGCGCAAACCCTCGTGGAAAGACCCGCAGGCAGCTGCCGAGTTCGCGCCGTTCCATTGGGAAACGCAGCCCGTCGCAGCGGCTCCGGTGCATACGAACACTCCCGAACCGACGGCGAAACCTTCGGAGACGGAACTTCACAACAAATAAATCGATAAACAGATCGGACAATGATTCAAAAAATAGACAACGCTACGGTCCGCGAGGCCGTACAGCAGGCATACGAACGCTGCAAGAACGAAACGGGCGGCAAGAACGCCGACTATATCCCCTATCTGGCCAACGTGCCGTCGAACCTCTTCGGCATCGCGGCCTGCCTGCCCGACGGCGAAGTGATCGCCGTGGGAGACACCGATTACAAATTCGGCATCGAGTCGGTATCGAAGGTGCCGACGGCGATACTCGCCATGAACCAGTACAGCGCGCAGGAGATGCTCGACAAGATCGGCGCCGACGCGACGGGACTGCCCTTCAACTCGATCATGGCGATCCTGCTGGAGAACGACCACCCCTCGACGCCGCTGGTGAACGCCGGTGCGATCAGCGCCTGCTCGATGGTGAAACCCGTCGGCGACAGCGACGGCAAATGGAAGTCGATCATCGGCTTTATCGAAGAGCTGGCCGGATCGCAGGTCGAAGTGATCGACGAGTTGTACAAATCGGAGACGGCGACCAACTTCAACAACAAGTCGATCGCATGGCTGCTGAAGAATTACAACCGGATTTACGACGATCCCGACATGTCGCTGGACATCTACACGCGCCAGTGTTCGATCGGCGTGACGGCCAAGCAGCTCGCAACGATGGCCGCGACGATCGCCAACGGCGGCGTAAATCCCGTGACCAAGCAGCCGGTATTCAAACCGGAACTGGCGCCGAAGATCGCATCGCTGATGGCGACGGTGGGCTTCTACGAGCACACGGGCGACTGGCTCTTCACGACGGGCCTGCCGGCCAAGACGGGCGTCGGCGGCGGCATCATGGGCGTAGTTCCGGGCGTGATGGGCGTTGCGGCGTTCGCTCCCCCGCTGGACGAAGCCGGCAACTCGGTCAAGGCGCAGAAGGCGCTGGCCTATGTCGCCGGACATCTCAACCTCAACATCTTCGGCACGACGCGCTGCGTGATGGCCGAAAAAGAACCCGCAAAGGCATAGGCCGAGCGGTAATGTACGGCGAAAGGGGCTGCACTTCGGAGTGCAGCCCCTTTTCTATCGGACGGGAATACGCCGTCCGTCAGAATTGATAACGCACCCCGGCGACAAACGAACCGGAGATGCCCAAGCCGCCTTCGGCATAGGCCGCCAGACGACCGCCGACCTCTATGCCTACGGGCGAGAGTTGGAAAGCGAACTGGGTTCGCGTATCGTCCATTTTAAATCTCTCATCACCAGGAAGCTTTAATCCGGACTCGGTAGTTCCGGTACTCGGACGCCACGAACTTTTGCTTTCCGTTAAGACTTTACCGGGAACATATGCTATTTCAGCTTTCGTGAAAACGATACCAGCTCCCGCACGCGAGTAAAGGGAGACGATCCCCAGCTTCATCCAAGTCCATTTCACATCGGGCATCACGGCCCAATAATGATTTTTAATCGAAAAATAATTATCCGTAATTTTCGAACGGATTTCCCTCACTTGCTGTTCGCTGGAAGCGTATACCGCCTGAACGCCTATGCTGAGATTTTTCAGCAGGCGGAAATTATACCCCATCGTCGCAGCGCCCCACATACCGGTTTCCGATATCTGCCAGTCATACCGTATTACACCTCCTATGCCGTACGAAATATACGGCTTTTCAAACTGCCCCGTCAGCAGGCGGTAATCATCGATCCAGTTGAAAACCGGGGCATACCCGTAAGAGACCGACACTTCATGCCGTTTCATTTTCTGGGAGACGGCCGGCAGCACCGTCAGCGCGGCAACAGCCAGCAAGAGAAATTTTCTGTACATAAGTCAAGCGGGTTAATGTTCTCAAAGATAATAAATTTCGTCGAAAAAAGCACGATCGGCCGCACAAATCATCACCAACCCTCTCGGCTGCATCATCCGTCCGGCAATGCGGCGGCTAGCGGATTCCCAAAAGCGCAAAACGGGTACGGCAGGGCTGACAAGTGACGCATTTCACAGAATAGAAGAATTCTTTGCCCGAACCGTACCCGGTAATATCGGCCTGCGCAGAAAAAAGCAAGGGCGCAGGTGCAAACTCCCCCACTGGTCTCGCGAACCGTTTCTGGAAGTTGTCCTTACGCCCAAGCCGTCCCGGCATAAAGCCGGGACATAGCAAGGGTTTCAGACAATTTTACGCCAGAAGAACCTGCCATATAACATGACAGTCGCGAGTTCGTGGGGCATAAAGGTTGTCTTAACCTTATGGTATGTCGTTACGGCGTCGCCGTATCGTTTCGCAAAGTTAGCATAATTTCTGTATTCGGAGTTTCTGTTTACCGATACAAATATATAAACAATTCCCCAATAAATACCGATCGGTAGTCGATATTTTTCGAGAAAAGCAATTTTTTTGTATGAAATGAGTTTGCCGAGAAAAGATAATCAGTTCCTAAACGACCTTGCCGAGCGATTGAAAGCATTACGCAAGAAGAGAAAATTATCTCAGATGCGTGTTACGATGGATACCGGAATCAATATAGGCCGGGTGGAATCGGGCAAACGAATGCTGTCGGTCTACTCAGTAGCCATTTTATGCAGCTATTACGGCGTTTCAATGGAAGAATTTTTCCGGGGAATCAAACTGACCGCAAATCCGTGGGAATAACCTTTCAAAATAGGTCTTGCTTTCCGACTGCAAGATCATCTTATTCGAATAACAGAACCGCACAAATAAAAAAAGATTCCGCCCTTAGAGGCGGAACCTTTTTTACAGTGCGTATCGGACAGACTACTCCGTCTCTTCGATAACGGCCTTGAACAGCTCGACGTCCTCCAAGGTGGAGTTCATGACGTAGGTGTATGCCTCCGAAATCTTGCCTTCGGCCAGCTTGCAGAAGACCTTCGCCGAATTGACATACTCCTCCGACTCGCCGGCCTGACGCGCCAGCAGGTAGGTGATGATGATATGTCCGGCGGTCTCGACAAGACGGCGGGCGTGGAAATCCTTGAAGCCGCAAAGCTCCTTGTCCCCCGCTTCGACGCGGGCGATCATCTCCGCGAATTTCGCGGTCAGCTCCTTCAGCTTCGCAACGACGGGCTGCATGGGCTGGCTGTATTCGGCAGCAGCGTAACGCTCGATCTGCTCCATGAAGGTGCCTTTGGTCACGGAGTTGATGGCCGCAACGACCTGCAGCTGCGAAGTGCCTTCATAGATATTCATGATGCGCGCGTCGCGGTAGAGACGCTCGCAGGGGTAATCCTTCATGAAGCCCGAACCGCCGTGGATCTGGATGGCGTCGTAGGCCTGCTGATTGGCGTACTCCGACGAGAAGAGCTTGACAAGCGGCGTGAAGCCGTCGGCAAGGCGGTTGTAGAACTTCATCTCCTGACGCTCCTCGCCTTCGAGCGAACGTTCGTGCGCGATATGGCCGTACTGCTTGTAAACCTCGACGAAGCGCGTGGTTTCGTACAACAGCGCGCGGACGCCCTGCAATTTGGCTTTCATGTTGGAGAGCATCTCCGAAACGGCGGCGAAACGGATGATCGGCTTGCCGAACTGCTCGCGCTCGTGGGCATATTTGAGGGCTTCGCGGTAGGCGGCCTCGCAGAGACCCACCGACTGGGCGCCGATGCCCAGACGAGCGGCGTTCATCAGCGACATCACGTATTTGATAAGGCCCATCTTGCGGTCGCCGACCAGTTGCGCCGGAGCATTGGTGAAGACCAGCTCGCACGTCGGCGATCCCTTGATACCCATCTTGTTCTCGATACGGCGCACCTTGACGCCGCCGTCGCGCTTGTCGTAGACCAGCATCGACAGACCGCGGGCGTCGGTCGTGCCCTCTTCGGTGCGGGCCAGCACCAGCGAAACGTCGCCGTCGCCGTTGGTGATGAAACGCTTCACGCCGTTGAGCAGCCACGTCTGCTTCTCCTCGGACCACGTGGCCTTGAGCATCACGGCGCCCAGATCCGATCCGGCGTCCGGCTCGGTGAGGTCCATGGCGCAGGTAGCGCCCGCGGAAACCCACGGCAGGAATTTGGCCTTGATCTCCTCCGAAGCGAACTCGTTGAGCGTCTCGGCGCAGTCCTGAAGGCCCCAGATGTTCTCGAAGCCGGCGTCGGCGCGCGACACCATTTCGTTGGCCATCACGAAGCAGACCAGCGGGAAGTTAAGACCGTCGTACTTGCGCGGAAGCGTCATGCCGCTCAGGCCCGCATCGACGATCGCCTTCATGTTCCGGACCGTACCCGAAGCGTACTCCACATGGTCGTTCACCACGCGGGGGCCTTCGTGGTCCACGCCCTCGGCATTCGGAGCAATGACCTCGCCGCAGACCTCGCCCGCGATCTCCAGCACGCGGCGGTAGGAGTCCATAGCGTCTTCGAAATCCTGCGGCGCGAAATCGTAGAGGTCCTTTTCGGCGAAACCGCGCTCTTTCAGCTCCACGATCTTGCGCATCATCGGATGCCCAAGGTGGAACTGCAAATCTTTGTTATCTGAAAAGAAATTTGCCATTACTTCGAATTTTGTTTGTAGTACTTAATCATCTTGGGGATTATCTCATTGACGTCGCCCGTGATGGCGTAGTCGGCGATCTTGTTGATCGGGGCTTCGGGATCGGTGTTGATCGAGATGATCATGGCCGAACCGTCCATACCCGCCGTATGCTGGATCTGACCCGAAATACCGCAGGCGATGTAGAGTTTGGGACGGACCGTAACGCCGGTCTGGCCCACCTGACGGGCATGGTCGGCAAAGCCGGCGTCCACGGCAGCGCGGCTGGCGCCCACCTCGGCGCCCAGCACGTCGGCAAGCTCGAACACCAGATCGAAGTTCTCCTTCGAACCCATGCCGTAACCGCCGGCGACGATGACGCTCGCGCCCTTGATGTCGATCTTGCTCTCCGAAATCTCGCGGTCGAGGATCCGCACCGCCAGATCGGTGTCCTTCACGAACTTCTGCCAGTCGATCTTCTTCACCTCGCCGGCGCCCGGCACGGCGGCGTACTCGCGGCGCATGACGCCTTCGCGGACGGTAGCCATCTGGGGACGGTTGTCGGGATTGACGATCGTGGCGATGATGTTGCCGCCGAAAGCGGGACGGATCTGGTAAAGCAGGTCCTTATACTCCTTGCCGGTCTTAGCGTCCTTGTGGTCGCCGATCACCAGCTGCGTGCAGTCGGCCGTAAGACCGCTGTAAAGGGCCGACGATACGCGCGGGGCGAAGTCGCGGCCGTTGCAGGTCGCGCCGAACAGCGCGATCTGGGGTTTCTCCTGTTCGATCAGGCCGCACATGACGGCCGTATGGGGCAGCGTGCGGAAAGGTGCGAAGATCTTGTCGTCGGCGACCCAGACGGTGTCGGCGCCGTATTTGGCCAGTTCGGTCTCGATACCTGCAAGATGCTCGCCCAGCACTACGGCTTCGAGCTTCACACCCAGCGTCGTGGCCAGTTCGCGGCCTTTGGTCAGCAGTTCGAGACACACGTCGGCGACCTTGCCGCCCTCGTTCTCGATATATACGAATATATTGTTCATGGATTACTTCTGCGGATTTAACCGAGCGTGTGGCTCGCGATAAGTTCGACCATCAGTGAATTGATATCCTCGTCGGAAGACGTGAGTTTCTTGGCCTCCTTGGCCTGAAACACCACGTTCTCGATCTTCTTGACCTTGGTGGGCGAACCCGCAAGGCCCAGCTGCTGCGGATCGGGATTGACGTCGGCGGCGGCCCACTCGACGATCTGCAGGTACTCCTTCGCGGCGGCGCGCTTGGCGGCCGGCGAGTCGGGAGCTGCGGCGATCTCCGATTTGGCGAGGGCGAATTTGCAGGTCATCACGCGCTTGGCGTTGCGCGGACGGCATTCGGGAGCCGACGCGTTGACCGTAACGACCACCGGAACGGGCGTCTCGACCGTCTCCATGCCGCAGTTCAGGCGGCGTTTGATGACCAGCGAATCCGCTTTGATTTCGGTAATCTCCTCGGCAT
>OCHL01001250.1_pt1 | contig 17031 bp, 9 predicted proteins | sample 1538421 | NCBI WGS metagenome assembly OCHL01 (sample SAMN04571690, study PRJEB22368) | human gut metagenome | biome: human gut; material: stool | host: Homo sapiens | place: Luxembourg | collected 2012-06-01 | reverse complement strand
GGCTTCAGTTGCTTGAAGAAGTCGTTGCCCTTATCGTCCACCAAGATGAATGCAGGGAAGTTCTCCACCTCAATCTTCCAGATAGCTTCCATACCGAGCTCGGGATATTCCACGCACTCGATGCTCTTGATGTTGTTCTGTGCCAAGATAGCGGCAGGACCACCGATAGAGCCCAAGTAGAAACCGCCATACTTTTGGCAGGCATCTGTCACTTGCTGGCTGCGGTTACCTTTGGCAAGCATAATCATGCTGCCGCCGTGGCTTTGGAAGAGGTCTACATACGGGTCCATACGTCCGGCAGTAGTCGGGCCCATGGAGCCGCAAGCCATGCCTTGAGGAGTCTTGGCAGGACCGGCGTAGTAGATGGGATGGTCTTTGATGTACTGCGGCAGGTCTTCGCCACGGTCCAGACGTTCTTTCAGCTTGGCGTGTGCGATGTCACGGCCTACGATGATGGTTCCATTCAGAGACAAACGGGTGGAAACCGGATACTTGGTCAGTTCCTTCAGAATATCGGCCATCGGCTGGTTCAAGTCAATCTTCACCACGTCGCCTTCACCGGCCTTACGGAGTTCTTCGGGAATCAGTTCACCCGGATTGCTGTCGAGCTTTTCAATCCAGATACCTTCTTTATTGATTTTACACTTGATGTTACGGTCGGCAGAGCAGGAAACACCCAGACCCACGGGGCAGGACGCACCGTGACGCGGCAGGCGGATGATGCGGATGTCGTGAGCCAGATACTTGCCGCCGAACTGGGCACCGAGGCCAATCTTATGAGCTTCTTCCAGTACCAGCTTCTCCAGTTCCACATCGCGGAAAGCGCGGCCGAACTCATTGCCGGTAGTGGGTAGGTTATCGTAGAAGTGGGTGGAAGCCAGTTTCACAGTCAGCAAGTTCTTTTCGGCAGAGGTACCGCCGATAACGAATGCGATGTGATAGGGAGGACAAGCTGCCGTACCCAAAGTCTTGATTTTTGAGATAAGGAAGGGAACCAATGTTTCGGGGTTGAGGATAGCCTTTGTCTCCTGGTAGAGATAAGTCTTGTTGGCAGAGCCACCACCCTTGGTTACGCAGAGGAACTCGTACTCCATACCTTCCGTAGCTTCGATGTCAATCTGTGCGGGAAGGTTGCACTTCGTATTCACCTCATCGTACATGGTGAGGGGAGCATTCTGCGAATAGCGCAGGTTCTCTTCGGTATAAGTCTTGTAAACACCCAGTGAGAGAGCTTCTTCATCACAGTAGCCGGTCCATACTTGTTGTCCCTTTTCGCCGTGGATGATTGCCGTACCCGTATCCTGGCAGAAAGGAAGTACCCCCTTGGATGCTACCTCTGCATTGCGCAGGAAGGTGAGTGCCACGTATTTATCGTTATCGCTGGCTTCGGGGTCACTCAGAATCTTAGCAACCTGCTCATTGTGCGAACGACGCAACATGAACGATACATCACGGAAAGCCGCATTGGCCATTGCCGTCAAACCTTCTTTTTCAATCTTCAGGATAGGTTTTCCTTCAAACTCGCTTACTGACACGTAATCTTTTGTAAGCAGATAATACTCAGTAGTATCTTTCCCCTTCTCGAACATGGGCTGATACTTGAACGGAGGTGTTGTTGCCATAATTACTCGTATATTTAATGTTTAAAAGTGATTCGGGTAGTAAAGGCAGCACAAAACCGCCTTTACCGAGCAAAGGTAAAAACTATTATTGAAATAATTCTTTAATTAGAGTAAAAACGCAACAAATCATAATTAATTTTCTGACACCCGCTGCATCCGCCCTATCAGTTCATCGCCCAGCGCCGTCTTCACCTCAATGTGTTTCAGCACAGCCATTACAAACGGATTGCTTTCAAAGTCGCCGCGTACCTGCTCAAAGTCGAGTTCCTTTTCCAAGCGTGAGCCATCGGCTCCAAAGCCCGTCATGGAAGCCAGTGAAAATTCTTTCTTAGCATCCTCATACACCATGCGGTCGAGGCCAACTACTGCTTCTTTCCATTTTTCGACAATATGTATGACGTCTTCTGCCGTCATACCTTCCGGCTTGATACCATAGAACTCTTCCAACTTCTCATACGCCCAGGTCCATTCGTAGGTATAGTAGTTGCTGTGCATCTTCTCAAACTCGGCATTGATAGACTTCAAGCGATTGACTTTGCCGGACTCAATACCGTCTATCAGCGCATCTATCTCACTCTTTGGGGCTATCAATCCGGAAATATCCACCCATTCGCCGCTGCCAATGGCAGTATCGGGCTTCAAACGGGCACGTATTTCTTCATTGCTCCGGAAGTCAATGCCTTCCAAGCGCTTGATGACAGAGTTTCCGAGGAACTTATGAATGGCTATTTCATAGAAGCGGATACCTTTCACCAAAGCCGAGTTACGTATCTTCGCACTATGGAAAGAATAGATGTCCGAAAGCTCGCCACTGGCATGACGCAGATTCTGCAACGTTTCCCGTCCCTTGAACATTTTCTGCACCGTGTAGGGGCTGAGAAGATTATAGTTGATGTAATCCAGTTTGTTCGGGTCGGTACGCCCGTCACGTTTCGGCCACTTCTGGGCATCACGGATGGTACCCACACTACGCAGGTTGACACCGGGTACAAGGTAGGTGGTATTATTCTGCTCTATCAAGTAAGAGAACGGCAGGTTCGAAGTATCAGAATGGTTGACGTGGCGCCCCATTACCAAGGAGAACGCCCCCACCCTTGCAGGCCACAAGATGTACGAATCGGAAGTCGTCTTGGCACCACGCTCCAAAGTGCCTTGATGGATAGGCCCTAACTTATACATATGGTTGCTCTGATTGGACCCCGAACCGGCATTCATAAAGGAAAACATACCGGCAATCAGCAACGTGGATTTATGATGTGTCACCGTATAAGGTCCGGCAAAAATAGCGCACGCCTCCCCGTTCTCTCCCTGGCAGTTGCTGAAAAACAAAGAATCCGAGGCAGAGTAGTTGTGTCCCAACTTGCATGCCTGCCCCACGAAGCAGCGGCTCAGCATAGCTCCGTCATCTACATGAGACCCGGTAGAGATGATGAAATCATCACAAATCACCCCATGCCCGATGTGTACCGGCGCCACCTCGTTGCTGTTGATGCTTCCGTTATACAGACGGCATGTACCACAGATGCGGCAATAATCACCGATGCGCACATTCTTTATGGAACCGGTGTTCAATATCATTACATGGTTCCCGATGCTTCCTACAGCAGAAGCATGTTTGTTGGAATAAAAATCCGTGATTTCCTTCATCCGTGTAATCAGTTCCGGACGATGGCGGTAAAGCGCCAGAATATAGGCTTGGTGTGCGGAGAGTTTATCATTAATCAACACCTCACGGCCTCCCGTCTCATTCAGGACAGACACTTCTACCCCGTTACCGAACTTCGACACACCGTCTACCAGAATAATATCCACATTCTCAATGAAGGTGTCATGCCCTATTTCATAATTGGCAATGTAGTTCTGGATATTCTCAATGCAACAGTTATCTCCCACCGTTACATTATGCAGCGTCACATGCCGCAAACCGGAATGCTTCCTGATTCCTCCCGGCAACATAAATTCTGAATGGAACACTCCCAAACGCACCTCGCCCGAGAAACGGGTATGATGCACAAATTCCGTTGAGAACTCTTCTGCAACGGTTACTTTCCCCCAATCATCAGCCAGACACGACTGGCTCTTCAACCGGAGAATTTCATCTTCGGTCAGTCTTCTGTAATTCATCCTTATAACGAGTTATGAGTTATGAGTTATAAGTTATTGCCTTTGCCGGCACTACCGATTCAAACCGCTGCCAGCAAATAACTCATAACTTACAACTCACAACTAAAATTAAACTTCTTCTTCGTAAGTCTGATAAAGAAAGTCATTATAGGGGTACTTCTGCACGTGCAATTCCTTCACACGCTGATAAACCACACTCTTCAGTTCCTCCATATTGATTTTTTCGCGGGCAGAAATAAAGAGGCAGTTATCCTCCATCTTAGCCATCCACGTCTTCATCAGTTCTTCGAGTGTCAAGTTTTCCTTGGTTCTGGGGGTAAGGTCGTCAGCCGCTTTCTCTATATAGGTATAAGCGTCTATCTTATTGAATACAAGAATCATGGGCTTACCGGCGGCACCGATATCTGCCAACGTCTTGTTCACAACTTCTATCTGTTCTTCAAAATCCGGATGAGAGATGTCTACGATATGCAACAGCAAGTCCGCCTCGCGTACCTCGTCCAGAGTAGACTTAAAGGAGTCTACCAAATCCGTCGGCAATTTACGGATAAAGCCCACTGTATCGGATAGCAGGAACGGCAGGTTCTCAATAATCACCTTACGCACCGTAGTATCCAACGTGGCAAACAGCTTATTCTCTGCAAAGACTTCACTTTTCGAAAGCAAAGTCATCAATGTGGATTTTCCTACATTGGTATATCCCACCAATGCCACACGAATCAAGCGTCCGCGGTTCTTCCGCTGGGTAGACTTCTGCTTGTCAATCTCAGCCAAGCGTTCCTTCAACAATGACATACGGTTCAAGATGATACGGCGGTCCATTTCCAGCTGCGTTTCACCCGGACCGCGAAGTCCCACGGAACCTTTACCTCCACCGGCACCGGAGCCACCACCCTGGCGTTCCAAGTGAGTCCACAAACGTTGCAGACGAGGAAGCATATACTTGTATTGCGCCAGCTCCACCTGCGTTTTTGCATTGGCAGTCTGGGCACGCATGGCAAAAATATCGAGAATGAGCGAAGTACGGTCCAATATCTTAATCTTCAGCTCCGCTTCAATGTTACGTATCTGTTTCGCAGAAAGTTCATCGTCAAAAATCACCATGCCGACTTCACGTTCGGCTTCTTCTTCATTCCGGATATACTCTCTGATTTCTTCCAGCTTGCCCTTACCGACGTAGGTCACGGAATGCGCCTGGTCCAGCTTTTGGGTAAACCGCTTTACTACTTCCGCCCCGGCTGTCTCAGCCAAGAATGCAAGCTCGTCCAGGTATTCGTTGGTCTTACGCTCATCCTGAGTCTTCGTGACAAGACCTACCAATACCGCTGTTTCTGCCTGCGCTTCGGAGATTACAAATTCTTTCATAGTTTCTATACCTTATTATATATACGTATTGTTGGTTCGGGCAGCAAATATAAATAATTTTGGCGGAAGCGCCTTAAAAAGGGGAATAAAATAAAAACAGACACAATAGAAAAATGGCATGTAAAATGAAGTCGAACTTCATCTTACATGCCATTTCAAATTACATGTTATCTAATTGCCAGAATAATCAGAACCCTTCCGGCATCTCCAACGTTTCCGTGAATCCCTGATACAGTACTCCCCATTTACCACTGTCAAGTACTACCAAGCCCTGCATCGGGAAAGACAACACGTTTCCTTTACGCTCCATACCTGCTGCTGCAAAGTATAGCATACCATAGTCCGTCTTGTCATAACCAGTAGGTTGAGGATCCCAACCTATCAGTTCTTGATTGTCATCGCTTAGTGTAAACATGATGGGATATCCTTTCGTAATGCAATCTTCCAGCTTATAGATATTAGCCTCTTTAGCCTTCAGCACCGGTTGATCCCAACCCTCGCCAAATAATTGAGATGTATAGTAGCCTGTACCTATATTGAGCCAAGTATAGTCACGCTTTATATTGACCGTCACCTTGGGTGAACCATAAACGTAGGAATCTTCTTCAGGAATGGTAATAGTATAAGATGCAGTAGTACCCACAGCTATGTCAAATGCAATCTTTACTTCTTTGAGTGCTTCACCGGCAGCAAAATCAACCGTTGTCGGCACTGTTACGTTCTCGGCATCTGTAGTCAAGTGAATAGATGCAGCCGCATCTGTTTTCTGACGGCCGATTTTGACCACAAAAACCTGTTCATCATTCGGATAATAAGTCAAATCAGTGTTATCAGCATAAATATAAGCTTGTACACCCTCGGTAGGAACCGGAGAAGGCTCCCACTCCACACCGTCTGAACAAGCCGTCATAGCCAAACCGCATACGGCCAAGCCCAAAAACAATTTATTGAATATCTTATTCATATACAAATTCTATTAAAAGTTAGTTCATTGGTTAATTGTTACCCGGTGCAAATGTTCCTATCGGAGTAGGACGTGTAGGAATAGCACCAGATGGGTCCGGATTGTTCATTCCCTGAAGGGCGGTATTTGAATCGACCTCGGTCTTAGGAATCATCAATGTCCAGTTGGGCTTCACACCTTTACAATTTATCTTGAAGATATCTTCTATAAAGTTGGTACCCTCATAATTCTGAATGACATCCGGTTTCAGACGTTTAGCCGTGGGGAATGCGATTCCCTCACCCCAGAACTCGATACGCATCTGCTTCAACACCTCAAGTTGGAAATTACGCAAATCACCCGTACTGAAATTGTAATTGCTCTGGCGGTACTGCTTCATAAAGTTATTCAACAGCTGTACACCTGCTGCCACATTCTGGCTGGCACCTACTGCTTCAGCCTCTATGAGATACATCTCTTCCACACGCATCACGGGAATATCTGCAGCCGCACCCACAGAATAAGTGTTATAGTCACCACCCACGGGACGGAACTTCAATGACATATAATCCGGCTGTTCATCCAGCCATGCATTGCCTCTCACCGACTGGTAAGCGTAAGCACTTCTGTCCGGGTCAAGGTAGGAATATTTGCGGAAATCGGTAGCAGGAATCGCGTCATAAAGTGAACGTGCCATCTGGAGCTTAGACAAAGAAGCATATCCCCAATCCGCTTCATTGGAAATGTGACCAATGAAATTAGCAAGATTACCCATATTGGAAGCCGTGGGGTGAAGGTACCACATCCATGCAGAAGTAGCCGTATTGAAACCGGTAGTTGGATTATGCCACTGTGATTCGTTCATAGGTGTTGCTCCCGACTTATCAATAGCCTTGCGAGCATACTCGGCAGCTTTAGCAAACTGACCATCCCACATATATACTTTAGCCTTCAGACCATATACGACCGCCAAGTCGGGAAAGTTCTTACTAACAGGTGTATAAGACTCCAGACCTATTTCTGCCTTGTCAAGATCGGCAAGAATGAAATTCACCAATTCTTCGTGGGTTGCACGCGGATTGTTCTTCGCAATGTCGTTAGTGGTTGCCTCAGTAACGATGGGCACCGTCAATCCCAGCACCTTGCTACAATCGGTATAGATATTTTCTACCGGTTCGAAAAGCACCATCAGTGTATAATAATCCAATGCACGGAAAGCATGAGCTATACTTCCAAGTCCACGCATTTCATCGCTAATCGTGGGATCAGTCACATCAACGGCCGCAATCACGTCATTGGCCGATTTAACGAACTTATATAGGGTGAAGTAAGGCAAATATGAATAATAGCCGGTATCGTTCATACCATTATTGGCATTGAAGCGCCACCACCAATCATACCCGTAATCCGTAGCCACAACATCACCCAGCAGTTCTGTCTGGGCCAACATCAATGAGGGATAAGCAAGGTCGGTCTCATGGGTTTGCTTACCGTACACCAGATAACCTTGTACCATTTGCGATGGCAAGCCATTAAGCGAAGCCTTAATCGCTGTAGCTGATGCACCAATCTGATCGGAGGTCGCTGTAGAATCTTCGGGAAAAACCTCTTCTATACAGCCGGTCAATACCGTGGCCGATACGACCATAACCGAAAATAGTTTGAATATATTCTTCTTCATAATCATTGTAATCTATATATTAGGTTTAGAACTCAAATGACACACCACCGGAAATGGTACGCATCGGTGAATAGAAAGTAGCATTGGTTGTCTCGTCGTATGACTGACGCGGGTCGAACCCTTTACGTTTAGACCAATAGAAAACATTCTCTGCCGACATATACACGCGCAATGAGTTGATGGCCAACTTCTTTGTCCACTTGGAAGGCAACGTGTAGCCCACATTAATATTCTGGATATTCAAGAAGCTTGCGTTTGTCAAGAAGCGTGTAGACATTGCTCCTGAATATTGGTCGTTCATCTGGAAACGCGGAATATTGGTATTTGTATTCTCAGGAGTCCATGAGTTCAGCAAATCCTTATGGTAGTTGTAGCCGGCCGTACCATAAGGTGACGACATGAAGTAAGCATACGTACCATCATATTGCTTACCGCCAATCTGGTAAGTGAAGTTAATGCCGAAGTCCACGCCATAGACTTTCAGTTTGGTGCCGAAACCACCATACACCTTAGGAATTGAGCTTTCTTCTGTAATGTAATAGTCGGCCTCAGCATGATTCGTAGTTGTTTCACGTCCGGTAATATTGCCGGCCTCGTCCTTGACATTTTTATAGAACAAAGACTCACCTTTTTCATTCACTCCGGCATACTCCTTCAAGCGCCATGTAAACATAGACAAGTCTTCACCAATGAAGAAGCTTCCGTTAGAATAGCCCTTATATCCTTTTCCATCAGCTGTATATTCAGTAGTGATCAACTTATCAGGGTCAAGCATCGTAATACGGTTCTTCAAAGTTGAAATGTTCAAACTTACGTCCCACGTAAAGTTACGTGTATCGAAGATATTCACATTGAAGTCCATTTCCACACCACTATTGACCATGTTACCAACGTTGTCCATATAGGAAGCATAACCCAATGATGGAGCCACGGTAAATGAGAACAACATATCCGAAGTCTTACGTCTGTAGTACTCGATGCTACCGGTCACACGGTTCCACAACTGGAACTCCGCACCGATATTGAAGTTAGTGTTGGTTTCCCAAGTGATGTCTTTAGTACCCTTAGATTTAAATGAAGTACCAAGGCTATTGTTAGAGTTGATAATGTTAAATCTATCCGTATAGAGGAAGTCACCGATATTGTCATTACCTTGTGAACCAATAGAAGCCTTCAGCTTCAGTTCCTGCACCCAAGAAGCATCAAACCAGCTTTCTTTGTTGATGAGCCATGCACCACCTGCCGACCAAAATGTACCCCAGCGATGGTCTGGATGGAAACGGCTGGAAGCATCACGACGCAAAGAAGCCGAGCCGAAGATGCGTTCGTCATAATTGTATTGCAAACGGCCGAAGAAACCTTCATTGTTACGACGCTCTTTATAGGAAGAAGCACCTTGTCCGTCGATAATGGCACCGTCCAGTTCTGTATTTTCTTGAGAAAACATCTGCGACTTGCTGGCAGCCAGGAAGTAATAACGGTAATCATAATATTCGTGCCCCAAAAGGATGTCGAAGTTATTATCACCAAACGAACGGGCATAAGAAACAAGTTGTTGCAAGTTGTAATCGTAAGTACGTGTATGATACTTGCTCACTGTACCTCCGGTGGAGTCAAACTGTCCGTAGTAGGGATTGTACACGTAAGAAAAACGTGTCTCATCCAAGTTGAAAGCACCATTGAATGTCACCTTCAGGCCTTCTATAGGAGTTATATCTACAAAGGCGTTGCCGTTAATGGCATTTCCTTCAGAGTTTCTGGTATTTAGTTTATTGTCTAGAATAGGGTTGGCATCAGCAATGAAAGGACGCTGCATACCTGCATTGATACCACTACCGTAGTCCATCATTCCAATACCATTATTATCCACCATGATGCTACCGTCAGCATTACGCACGTAGGCGGGATAGATGGGAGCCATTTGGGTAACAAACGCCCATATATTACCGGTAGACGAGCTGGTACCATTGTTACTCAACGAGTTGGAATCAAAACGTGCATATCCCACATTACCACCAATCTTCAACCACTTCTTTGCCTGATAGTCGGCTTTCAAACGGCCTGTCAAACGTTTCAGGTCAGAGCCTTCAGTGATACCCTCATTTCCAAGATAACCTAAAGAAACATAGAAAGAAGACTTTTCATTGGCTGCGCTCACCGAGAAGTTGTATTCCTGACGCAGACCGGTACGCATTCCCACATCTTCCCAATCATCCGGAGTCAGCAGATAGTCACGTCCTTTATAATTCACAACTCTACCCAATGTGGCGTTGGGATTAAGCTTACCGTTCTGACCGATGAGGAATTGCCCATCGGGAACCGTATATACATTGTATCCCAATCCACCGTTGGAGCCAAACAGATTCTTGTTAGCCTCAAGCCATGCAGCTTGGTCATTCATTCCCGTTGACTTATAATAATTGTTCATGGCACGATAATGCATCTCGTAGTACATGCCAGGATTGTCAATCACTTCATATTTCTGCAACGCTCGAGTGTTAGCACCCCACTTAGCATCAAAAGTCACCTTAGCCTCTCCCGACATATTGGCCCTTTTGGTAGTGATGATAATTACACCATTAGCACCACGAGCACCGTAAAGAGCATTGGAAGCTGCATCCTTCAATACTGTCATTGACTCAACGTCGTTAGGATTGATATTATTAATGTCACCGCTATAAGGAGCGCCGTCCACAATAATCAGAGGGTCATTCTTTGCATTGATAGAACTAAAGCCACGAATCTTAATGGACGATTTTGAACCCGGAGCACCGTCATTAGAAGTCAATGTCACACCCGGCACAGCACCAGCCAAAGCATCGGTAACATTCGTTACTTGCGACTGCTCCAGCTTTTCGGTACCAACCACCTTGGCCGAACCCGTAAATGCAGACTTTTTTGCTGTACCAAAAGCAACCACCATTACCTCATCAAGCATCTCAGTATCAGACTTCATCACCACTTTTAAGCTGGGTTTTATCGCTACTTCCTGCGTCTGCATACCAATATAAGAAATCACCAGAGTTTTCGCGGAACTACATTATGTCTATATTGTTGATAATAAGCAATATAAAATAAACAAAAAGAGCTCCTGAAATAAAGTATTCCTCTAGAGAAGATACTCTATACATATCCACTGTAAATGACAATCTACTTATATGATACTATTTGTAATGGTAATATCCTGATTTGAAGGGTTTAATTCTGTACTGATGTGCTATAATCATAACGTTAGGATCTTTTTTCTCAAAAACTAGAAGGGCTTTGTCAATATCTATCATTTAGTTGCTTTTTGTCAATTATTTACTCGTGTTGTTTATTCCATCTATGAGAATGTAAACCCTTATGTAAAATACTATTGAATTTATAATGGTTACATAAATACTATCCTACCTATTTATCCATTTTATACATAGAACACCATGTAATTGTCTCTATCTTATAAATGGAGATTATTCCAAATACAAAGTAATTGGAGTAAAGAATTCTATAGCTATGAAAAACTACTGTTTGGAGCATGTCAAAAACGTAATGAGGAAGTCTTCTTGTAAGAGAATATAGTCTACATAGAATAACGAAGACTGAGTGGATATATTTTTATAATTCAGGGGAATAAAGAATGTACTTTTGTAATCCGCGCTGACTCCCGTGTCGTGCAGACAATTCAGGTTTGCTGTTTATTGAAGAGAGGATATTTTTATCGTTTCAGCTCTTCTCCATAAAGTCTATGCAGTATGATACGTGCCGGTATACTTTTAATCTCTCCATTGGCATCACTTTGGAAGACGAGGAAGAAATAACCGTTAATCCCCGGCAGCAGATTTCTATACGTCCTATTTGGAAATGATTGTTGCAGAAATAAAGTGGAAAAGATAGAATAACAAAAGCCGCTTACTTCACAGTGAACGGCTTTTAAAACACTTTATTTAGAAAACACCCTATCAAATAGAGATGTTTTGAAAGTTCAGAAATCAGATATACTCCTTCTTACAGACTTATTTATAAGCAGGATTCTGATCATTATTTGTCAGTTCTCCATTAGCATCAATCTCTGCTTGCGGAATAGGTAATTCAAATCTATCAGAACCAGCAGGAAGGTCTAATTGACTGGTCCACAAATCGTGTCCGTCAACTCCAGTTCTTGTCAATGCCAAACCTCTACGTTTCATGTCGAATAGGCGATGTCCCTCTGCAAATAATTCACGCCTTCTTTCTTGTTGTATCTCATCTGCTAAACCGGCATCCGTTCCACTATATTTATCCAATCCACGAGCTATCCGAACAACATTTAATGCTTCTTTAGCCACATCATAATGCTGTTTGTCAGCAGCTAATTCAGCAATAATAAGATACATCTCAGAACCACGCAACATATTGAAAGAGCCTTGTCCCATTTCATTGTTACGACTATGAATCTTTGTTGTCAAGTATCCTGTTTCACTGATATAATCGTTTATTTCAGAATCTTTCGGGAACTGAGTTTTGCGTATATCTTTATCTTCCATTAGATTAATCAAAGCCTTTGAAACTCGTAATGAGCTATAACCAATAACAGCATCTTCATAATCATCTCCACACAAATACCAGAAAGAGGGTAATGAAAGATAGAATTGATTATCATCAGTTGGACATTCGAAAGCCCAAAGTGTTTCTGAGTTAACTTCACAGAAATCAGCTGTGTAAACTGCCGTATTCATCAAATTAACACCTTTCAATGCAGCATTGGCATGTTTGATGCCATTTGTTTCATCACCTAAATCCAAATACAAACGTGCAAGAATTCCATGAGCAGCATTCGCACCGATATATGCCTTGGATGAAGAAGAATGCTGGTCCAACAATCCACATGCTTTTTCCATGTCAACGACAAGCTGATTATACACATCTTTTACCGTAGCACGAGGAAGGTCTTCTGTTCCAGAAGAAATACGTAAAATTATGCTCGGATTATCCGGGTACTTGTTTACAGGTTTGGCATACATTCTTACTAAGAAATGATAAGTATAAGCTCTTAGAGATAGCGCTTCACCTTCAATTCTGTTACGCTCTGCACTTTCTGCCAGGTTTCCGATATTATCCAAAATGGCATTCGTATTATCTATGATACTGTAACATCCCTTCCACGGGTCATCAGTATAGGTACTTCCTGGAGAAACTGTATATTGATAAGGAGACACAAAACGTCCATAATTGTAGTTGGGGTCAGGTGTCACCAATGCGTCATCTCCCATAATGTCAGGCAAGAAGAAAATATATTGGTTGGTCATATGAGCCAACCAGCCATTGGTCAACCAGTCATAAGCACCGGTCAACACTTGCTGCGCACCGTCTATCGTAGTAAAGGTGTTAGAATCGGACATTTGGTCCGAAGAAGTAGTATCCAAAAAATCATCACCGCAATTTGCCAAGCTAAGACCTATTGCAAGTGCTATTATAGTTTGCTTTATTCTATTCATCGTAATCTCAATTTTAAATTAGAAACCAACATTTATACCAAATAAGATTGTACGAGGCAATGGAACCGTACCTGCACCGTCCAATACTCCGGTTACACCTCCCAATTCCACATCGTAACCTTTGAAACTACCATCCAAGTTCCATACACAGATATTCTCCAGACTTCCAAAGAAACGTACTGTCTCCAACTGTATCTTCTGTGTCCATTTTTTTGGTAGAGTATAACCTAAGTTGATATTTTTAAATTTAATGAAATCTGCATCGTGCAAATAGCGGCTTGATGTAGAATGAGAACTTGAAGTGTTATTGGGCAAGAATGCAGGATTCGGAGCGTTTGGATTCTCTTTTGTCCAATAATTCGCTTGATCTTTGATGGCTTGATAACCGTTGTTGTTACCATCATTCAGCAAATTGGCTTCGTACGCATCATATATCTTTCCTCCAAAACTATAAGTAAAGAGGAATGAAAGGTCTAATCCTTTAAATGTAAATGTGTTATTCAAACCTCCAAATACATTGGGAAGTGCAGAACCAAGTTTGTATTTGTCTGCAGTAGAGTAAGTTGAAGTGGTAGTTCTTTCACCTGTCGGATTACCTTTATCATCTTTTACGTCTTTATACCAAAGTGGAGCACCGGTTTCTTTATCTACTCCGGCCCATTCTTGCATGTAAAATTCATAAAGGCTGTAGCCTACCGTACGAACTTTTGTACCAACAACTTCCTGTTCTTCGGGATAAGAAGTGATTTCATTCTTGTTAAAAGAGATATTGAAGTCGGTTCCCCAATTAAAGTCTCCGGCTTGAATATTTAGGGAATGCAAATCTACTTCTATACCAGAGTTGCGCATACCACCCAAATTAGACATAATTATGTCCAACCCCGTAGAACCGGCTAAAGGTTTTTCCAATAACAGTTCATCAGAGTTTTTGATATAATAGTCAATGGATCCATGCAGGCGACTGTTAAGTACTGCAAAATCCAACCCCACATTGAAGTTTTTGGATTTTTCCCATGACAAATCAGGATTTGCTAATTGAGAATGTCTGAAGCCAGACTCTCCGTTATAATTGGCTCCACCTTCATAGAAGGCTTGATAACCATATAAGTAATCAGATGTTTTGTTACCTGAAGTACCATAGCTGGCACGCAGTTTCAAGTCATCGAGCCAAGTAATATCTTTCATGAAGTTTTCTTCGCTGATACGCCAATTTAATCCGACACTCCAAAATGTACCATAACGATGTCCCGGTGCAAAACGTGAAGAACCATCGGAGCGGATACTGAATGAGGCAAAATATTTATTCTGATAATCATAATTTAATCGACCAAAATAAGAAAGCATGCGCTCTTTACCTGTTACAGAACCTACTTCTTGCGGAGTAGCAGCTACATTCAGCTCTGTCAAACCACCAATTGGAAATTTTGTTCCTTGTGCATAAGTGCGCTTGTACTCTTTATTATAGATTTCATAACCAGCCAATACCGAGAAGTGATGGTCTTCCTTTATGTTGAAATTATAATTTAATGTACTGGTCAATCCAAAAGTGTTGTTCCAAATGGCATATTTGTACAAGCGTCCTTGTGCAGCTTTACCATTACCATGCTCCGCATTATACCATTGCGTTTCATCCAAATTGATATAATCATATGAAAGACTTGTTTTCCAATGAACTCCATAAAAGTTGAAATCCACGTAGGGATTTACCAAAACACGGTATGTGTTAGTTGCATATTTGTCAGTTTGTGCAAATGATATAACATTCATATCCTGAAATATGGGATTCTTGAAGTTATAAAGAGGTTTGCCATTCTCATCATATTGCATTTGGAAATTTTCATCCAAATCATATACTGGAACAGCATTGGGTAGGAAAATACCATTAGTCAAAGGACTAGCACCGCCACCTCCACCTACAGGAGTGTTTTGTTTTGCCAAAGAGAAAGTGGAATTGATACCCATACTGAACCAAGGTTTAATTTCTGTTGAGACATTTGCACGACCTGAATATCGTTCAAAATCCGAACCAATCACAATACCCTCTTGATTCATATATCCCATAGAAATGAAGTATTTTGATTTCTCGTTTCCTCCATTTACACTGATATCGTATTCTTGTGACATCCCGGTTCTGAAGACTTCATCCAACCAATCGGTATCAATCATCAATTGAGCGCCAGATGTCAAGTCGCCAGAAGCATCCAGAGGGTTAGCAACATTATATGGATTTCGCCCATACATGCTTTGTGTGGATTTGTTGGCTGCAGCAGAAGCTTCTTCTGAGGACATGCCTTTAGCAATATTATTATTATAGAAGCCTCCATAATACAGAGCATAATGTTCGGAGGCATTCATCAAATTATAACCACCAGAAGGGAGTTTGGAAGATGACATTTGAGCTTTAAAGCTAACCTTGGCTTGTCCTTTTTTACCCTGCTTCGTTGTAATCAGAATAACACCATTGGCCGCACGTGATCCGTACAGAGAAGCAGCAGAAGCATCTTTTAAGATGGTAATAGACTCAATATCATTCGGATTTAAGTTTGAAAGTGGATTTGCACTTGTCCCATATTTACTGGTATTTGCAACTTCACTTAAGTTTGCAGCTTCAATAGCAACTCCATCTATAACATAAAGTGGGGTACTTGAGGCAGACATAGACCCGATACCACGAATACGTACCTGTGTAGACGAACCCGGTTGACCGGAGACACTTGCGATCTGCAGTCCAGGAGACAATCCTTGTAATGCTTTCTCAAATGAAGTAACTGGAAGCTTTTCCATATCACTGGATTTGATAGTAGCAACAGAACCTGTTAGTGAGTTCTTCTTTGCAGTACCATAAGCTATGACTGTTACTTCATCAAGAATTTCACTGTCGGACTTTAAGATGACTCTTAAAGAAGGTGCGACAGCCACCTCTTGCGTTTGCATACCAACATACGAAATTAGCAGAGTTTTCGCGGAACTACACTTTTGCTTATTTTGTTAATAATCAGATAATTATGCTATGTGCTAGAAATAACTATAGCGAAATTTCCTTTCTCACAAGGTATGTGTATGGGGGGGGGCAACGCATAAAACCTTACTGCTGTGATACTATTTGTAGGATTAACAACCAGGTTATCAGATGTATACCATAAAGTTAATACGCTGCTTAAAGATTTTAAATGATTCTTCCTCTTATATGAAGCATGTCTTTTGTCAATATCTATCATCCTAGCTGCTTTCAATGAAGTATTTACTCTACATTGTCATTTTATTAGCGAAACTACTAAAATCTATGTAAAAGAATATTTCAATAGCTTCAGAAAACAGCAAATTCAAAACTTTCTGATTGGCTAAACAATCAAGACAACAATTGTTTCCTCATAGCAGTTTTCATCATTTTTGCTTCCACGCTTCCACCCGTTCCTTATATCCCTCTATTTATCGGCATTACAGATGCTGTGGAAGCAATGCAAAAGTGTGGAAGCAAATTTTGCTTCCACACCTCCAATCAGTTTAAATATTGATAACACACCAATGTTAATCTTCTATTCACACTATGCTGTATCTAATTGATTATAAATAGTTTCTTGCTGCAAGATTTTGCAAACCTATTGCAGTGGTACTGCAAACTAATATGCAGTGGTACTGCAAACAATATGCAGTGGTACTGCAAACAATATGCAGTAGTACTGCAAAACGTATGCAGTGAGTTTGCAGCGAGCAGGTTGAAACAGAATAGTGAGTGAACAGACTTTAAAGGAGAAGTATATGATGATATGAAAGTGCAGTATTGACTATGCTAAGTTCGTGTTTTTTTAGGCAAAGGCATGAGTGCATGGTTCTTTTCTA
>OCHL01001249.1_pt1 | contig 17040 bp, 20 predicted proteins | sample 1538421 | NCBI WGS metagenome assembly OCHL01 (sample SAMN04571690, study PRJEB22368) | human gut metagenome | biome: human gut; material: stool | host: Homo sapiens | place: Luxembourg | collected 2012-06-01 | reverse complement strand
ATAGTCGAAGCCGCGGATTGCCGGGTATTTGCCGGTGGTGTCGTGGATGTAGTTGAACTCATATTCAAAGTCATGAGGACCATACTTATAGATCTCCTGCTGTCCGGAGATGATGTGCTTGCCGTAAACGCTGGACAGATACTGCATCAGGCTGTCTGCCTGTGCGGTTGCTGCCGGGTCGCTGCACTTGGTGTCGCTGGCGGTGATGTCCGGGAGTGTTGCCTCTTCTACTGTGATGTAGTCGAAGTTGGTCCAGCCCCAGCTGCCCACGATGGAAATCTTGTTGTCGCCGGCATCCAGTTTTACAGAACCCAGATCCAGTTCCTTCCACTCGCCTTCCTTGGTGGGGGAGAAACTGCACTGACCCTGGTCTACGTCGTTGACGTACAGATTCTGGATCTTGTTGCCGTACGGTGCGGAATAGGCTACCTTAATGGTATACATTCCTGTCTTTTCTGTGGGAACGGTAACAGAAATCTCGTCGCCGCCGTTTTCCAGAAATACATACTTTCCGCCGGATGCGTTTGCATCATCGTCCTTGACGGAATTTTTCGCAGACTGCTTGCCATCCTCAAATTCATATTTGGTGGCTGCTGCACCTGCCTGCATCACACTCGCCAGTGCCATGCAGTTTACGGCCATAACGCCTGCTACAACAGCAGTCAATGTCCGCTTGAGATTCTTCTTCATAGTCTAATTCTCCATTCTTTTGCCTGCCGGACGATGCAACCGGAGTCGCCGCAGACAATGATTCAAAAATTCAAATGATAAAAAGAAGCACAATGCTGTCAGCTGCACACAGCATTCACGGTTATTTCTAAGTATACCACACTCCTTGTACAATGTCAATAGATTTTTCTGCACATTTGCAGAAAATTTGATAAAAGGCACATCTTTGGACGCATATGGAGTTCGCTTTGAAAAAAGTATGTGCAGCTGTGTAAAAAGCTGGTTAAAAATAAGGCACAGGAGAGAAAAAGGATTGCATTTTCGGCGATGCTGTGGTATACTAGTGACAGAAAGGCGAAGGTTTACCGGAATACACGGAAAGGCAGAGGTGAAACTGTTATGATGCGGCATAGGCTACAGCATTGGGAGCAGCAGACACTGCTCTGGTTTCAGGAACATTTGCGGCGCAGCTGGCTGACAGCGGCTATGAAGATCGCCACGTTTCTGGGAAACGGCGGCATTCTCTGGCTGACGGCTTGCGCCTGTCTGCTGGTTCGCCAGCAGACCAGACGAGCGGCGCTGACGGCACTTTTGTCGCTGGTGTTTTCTGCGCTGGTCTGCAATGCGCTGCTGAAAAATCTGGTGGAGCGTGCGAGACCTTTTGACAAAATTCCCGGCTTGCAGTTTCTGATTCGAAAGCCCCACGATTTTTCGTTTCCCTCCGGTCACACTTCCAGTTCTTTTGCGGTAGCGACCGTGTTCCTTGCCACGCTGCCGCTCTGGTTTGGGCTGACTGCGCTGGGAATCGCAGCGGTGATCGCTTTTTCCCGGATGTATCTGGGCGTGCATTACCCGTCGGATGTGCTTTGCGGTATGGTGCTTGGGATTCTGTTTGGATTGGCGGCGCTGATCGTGCTGCCGCTGCTGCTGGAAATTCCCTGGCTGCCCGAAACCGTTCGTGCCTGGGTCGGCACGGGAATGGTTTCTGCAAATCTGTAAAGACAGCATATAAAAAAGCCGATGTTCGTTTGAAACATCGGCTTTTGTGGTTTACTATGAAAATGAGCGTTACTCTGCGCTGAGATTTTCCAGGTCTTTCTGCCACAGCGTCACGCAGGCATCGCTGGGCATTCTCCAGTCGCCTCTGGGCGAGAGAGTCACGCTGCCCACCTTGGGACCGTCCGGGAGACAGCTGCGCTTGAACTGCTGGGAGAAAAAGCGCCAGTAAAACTTTTTCAGCCACTTCAAAATCGTGGCATCGTCATATGTTCCGGCAAACGCCAGCTTTGCCAGCCGATAAATTTTATGGGGCGCAAATCCCAGACGCAGCACGTAGTACAGGAAAAAGTCGTGGAGCGCATACGGACCTACCAGTTCTTCCGTTTTTTGTGCAATGGTGCCGTCCTGTTCCGGCGGCAGCAGTTCCGGGCTGACCGGTGTGTCCAATACATCCCGGAGGACAGCACTCAGTGCCGGCTCGGTCTGGGATGCCTCATGTGCCACCAGATAGCGCACCAGCGTTTTCGGGATAGAGGCGTTTACAGCATACATACTCATGTGATCGCCGTTATAGGTTGCCCAGCCCAACGCCAGTTCGGACAGGTCGCCTGTGCCGATGACAATGCCGCCGGTCTGGTTCGCCAGATCCATGAGAACCTGTGTCCGTTCCCGTGCCTGGCTGTTCTCATAGGTGACATCGTGAACGGATTCGTCATGCCCGATATCCCGGAAGTGCTGACGGACGCTGTCCTGGATGGGGATTTCCCGCAGGGTCGCACCATATGCCTTTGCCAGACGGCAGGCGTTCTGATAGGTGCGGTCTGTTGTGCCGAAACAGGGCATAGTGACTGCCAGCATCCCGGCAGGGTCAAGCTGACAAATGCGGAAAGCGTGTACCATAACGATAAGCGCCAGCGTGGAGTCCAGTCCGCCGGAGAGTCCGACCACAGCGGTTTTGCAGCCGATGTGCCGCAGACGGGTGGCGAGTCCCATTGCTTGGAGCGTCAGGATCTTTTCGCAGCGCTGTGTCCGCTCGGCGGTATTGCTCGGCACAAACGGCGCAGCATCCACAAAGCGGTCGAGCCGGGATTCTGTCAGTTCCATGGAGAAGGGGACAGCCGGACTTGCCGGTGCAATGGGCTGGAACGTATTTGAGCGCCGACGCTCTTCTGCCAGGCGCTGTACGTCGATATCGCCGTAGAGGATGCCCTGGGCAAACAGCTTGGATTCTGCCAGGATCGAGCCGTTTTCCAGAATGAGGTCGTGTCCTGCAAATACCATGTCCTGGGTGGATTCGCCGAATCCGGCATCGGCGTAGGCATAGGCGCAGAGCAGACTGCCGGATTTTGCCTTGAGGATGGTACGGCGGTAGTCCTCCTTGCCGATGATCTCATCGCTGCACGACAGATTTACGATCAGCGCCGCACCGGATCTTGCCATGGTGACAGACGGGGTGTCCGCTACCCACACATCCTCGCAGATCTCCACGCCGAAAGTGAAGTCCGGCATTTCCACACAGGAAAAGAGCAGCTTTGCGCCAAACGGAAACGCATATTCCGGATGGCTGCGGAGTGTCCGGCATCCGGTCCCGGCGTGAAATGGCGTGCCTCGTAAAATTCGCTGTAGTTGGGCAGATTCTGCTTGGGTACCATGCCCAGCATCTTTCCTTGACAGCAGACGGCGGCGCAGTTGTACAATGCGCCGTTGGATGCGTAGGGAAGTCCCACGATGACCAGTATGGACAGGTCAGCCGTTTCGTTCAGAATGCGAACCAGTTCTTCCTCTGCGCCCCGGAGCAGGGCCTCCTGGAGAAACAGGTCGCCGCAGGTGTACCCGGTCAGACAAAGTTCCGGGAAAGCGGCAAGCTTTGCGCCGGCTTGTGCCGCCTCTTTGGCTTTTGCGATGATCTGGTCGGCGTTGTATGTGCAGTCTGCCACACGCAGCGGCGGTGTGACGCAGGCAATTTTCAGAAATCCATCTTTCATGGTTTTTGTCTCCTTATCGGCTATAGTACTTTTATTATACCCCAATGTTGGAAAAATTGCAAGTGGGAGACTGCCGTTGTTTTTCAGAACAAAAAGCAGCATGACAAAAGTCTGTCATGCTGCTTTTTCTCAGATGGTAATGAATTCGCTGCTGGCATAGCCCACCATGCCCTGGTAGGATACCACATCCCAGCCGTTGGAACGGCTGTAGACCGTGAGCACGCTGCCGTTGGGGATTGTGCCGATGATCGCTCCCTGGGTAGAAGGAAACTGCCGTAGATTCAGATTGCTCCCGTCCGTGACAACCGTTCCCCGGAAAACAGGGCCAGCCTCGATCAGCGGAATGCCGAAGTAGTCACAAAGGGACTGGGTCAGATTGACGGCAATTGCGGTGAGGTTATTGCGGATCCAGTCTGCATCTTCCCGGTTGTCATGGTAGCCGATCTCACAGAGAATCGCCGGCGCACGTGTCTGCGTCACTTCGCCCAGGGTAGTTGTGGGTTTGGCAGAGCTTTTGTCCGGCAGGGGATAGATGCTCATGAAATTGTTTGCCGTAATCACCGCCAGCGTTTCGCTGTACTTGTCATAGGGGGAATAGTACACGTCAATGCCACGCAGCTTTCCGGCGAGAGATTCCGGCGCTGCGTTGCTGTGGAGCGCCAGATGCACGTCAAATTCGCCGGCGTTGGAGTCGGCAATCGCTCCGGTCACATTTCGGTCGGGGTCGTTTCGGACGTAGGTGATGCCGCTGGCACGCAGATACGGTTCCATCCGGTCGGCAATCAGATTCATGTACTGTTCTTCGTTGCCGCCGTCAACATAGGGGTTCCATTCCTGCGTGGATGGGCTGAGAAATACTTTAGGCATATGATTTCCTCTTTCCTTTCCAAAGTCTTAGGGCAATACCGCACAAAGCTTGTGCGTAAGATGCGTAGCTGGATTTTTCGGCAGATTGCATAGAAATTCCGCAGGCATACTGTCGTATGGCAAGGGATTTCTGGGCAATATGACGGAAAATCAGCAAGCAGATTGCGTGCAAAGCCGCCAGGCGGGCTTTGTGCGGTATTGCCTTATCTTAAAGCGCATTGTATGCTTCGTCGCTGACCGGCTCGCACCATTCATTACTGCAGTTTTCGCCGGGGCATTCTACTGCAATGTGGCTGAACCAGCTGTCCTTCTTGGCACCGTGCCAGTGCTTGACCTCCGGCGGAATGGTAATGACCATGCCCGGTTTCAGTTCCACAGCCGGCTTGCCCTCTTCCTGATACCAGCCCTCGCCGGCAGTGCAGACCAGGATCTGTCCGCCGCCTTTGGTGGCGTGGTGAATGTGCCAGTTGTTCCGGCAGCCCGGCTCAAAGGTCACATTTGCCAGAAATACCGGTGCTTTTCCCGGTTCGGTCAGCGGTTTCAAAAACGACTGTCCGACAAAATACTGTGCATATGCGTCATTGGGTGCGCCGATGCCGAACGCATCTGCGGTTTCAAACTGTGCTTTCTCTGTATATTTCATGAGCGTTTTCTCCTTTTAATCATGCACTTTCAGCTGGTGCAGCATTTTCACAAAATCCGGGTTATTGTGATCCACGATCTCGCTGTGTCCGATGTCCAGCTTTGCGATCTCTGCCATATCCTCTTCCGACAGGGTGAAATCCCAGATGTCGAAATTCTGTGCCATGCGCTCTGCCTTGACAGACTTCGGAATCACCACAACGCCACGCTGTACATTCCAGCGCAGTGCCACCTGTGCCGGGCTTTTGCCGTACTTTTCGCCGATGGCGGTCAGTACCGGATGGGTGAAAATGCCGTGATTCCCCTCTGCGAAAGGTCCCCATGCCTCCGGTGTTACGCCGTATTCCTGCATCAGTTTCAGCGCATCCGGCTGCTGGAAGAACGGGTGGAGTTCCACCTGGTTCACTGCCGGAATGACCGAAACAGTGGCGCACAGGTCTGCCAGGCGTGCCGGGTAGAAGTTGCTGACACCGATGACACGGAGTTTTCCGGCATGGTATGCGCCTCTTCCATGGCACGATATGCGCCCACATAGTCTCCCATGGGCTGGTGGATCAGATACAGATCCAGATAATCCAGTCCCAGCTTTTTCAGCGAAGTATCGATGGCTTTCTTTGCACCCTCATAGCTTGCGTCCTGCACCCAGAGCTTTGTGGTGATGAACAGCTCTTCCCGAGGCACACCGCTTTTGGCAATTGCCGCACCCACTGCCTCTTCGTTAAAGTATGCGGCAGCGGTATCGATCAGCCGATAGCCTGCGGCGATGGCATCGGAAACTGCCTGCTCACAAACCGCAGCGTCCGGCACCTGGAACACGCCAAAGCCTTCCAGCGGCATTTTTACGCCATTGTTCAACGTTACAAATTCCATTTCGGTTTCCTCCTATGTCTAAATTTATGCCTGCTCCGGTTTCAGCAGCCCGTAGAAATACGATGCTGTTGCGCCGCCGTCCATCAAAAATGTGGAACCGGTAATAAATGCGCCCTTCCAGCTCATCAGCAGTTCTGCTACATTTGCCACTTCATCTGCCGTTCCCGGTCTGCCCGCCGGACACTTGGCGAACATATTCTGATAAAATGCGCCACGCTCTCCGTGGAATTCGTCTATGGCAAGCGGTGTGACAATAATGCCCGGCGCAATGGCGTTGATCCTTGCGCCACGTTCACCCCAATGCACCGCCTCTGCCATGACACGCTTTTCATTGCAGCGCTTTGCCAGCTGGTACGCATGGAGCGTATCCCGGATTTTTTCCGGCTGGAGCATCTCCAGGGAGAGCAGTTCCTCTGCCGGTGTTTCGGCGAGCAGTGCGTCCTCTTCTGCGGTAAGCTGGGGCATCCGGAAACCGGACTGACTGGAAATCGTCACGCCGACACCGCCCTCTGCAATATGTGTCCGCATCTCTTCCAGCAGCATTGCCGTACCATAAAGGTCTACACGCAGAATGGTTTCCACGGATGCCTGGCTGGGTGAAACACCGGCTGCATTGACCAGCATCTGAATGCTGCCGTACTGTTCCGCAGCGGCAATGGTCTGCCGGATGGATTCCCGGGAAGAGAGATCGGTCTCCATCGGAACGGCGTCAAATCCGGCATCGCACATGGTTTTGGCGATTTCCCCGGGCATTTTCCGCACGCTTGTCTCCGATGACGATTTTCATGCCATAGCCCATCCGCCGGGCGATCGCCATACCGATCTGTCCTGCACCAATCAATAGTAATACGTTTTTCATTGGCTTAGTCCTTTTTGCTCCACTTTTCCAGCGCCGGCTTTGCCTGGTCTACGCTGCTGCCGTAAATGGAAAGTCCCCTGGCAACCAATGCGCCCTTTGCCGCACGCTGAATGTCCTTTTCCGTACCGCTCAGTCCGCTGCCCTCATGGGTGCAGAACGGATGGATGGTCTTTCCGGAAAAATCGAAATGCTCCAAAAATGTATACACTGCCATGGGCATGGTTCCCCAGTAGTTGGGATAGCCCAGGTAGATCTCGTCGTATTCGTCCAGGCTGTCCGGCAGCGTCACCAGCTCCGGTCTTGCGCCAGCCTGCAAATCTTTCTTCGCCTGTGCAATGCAGGTGTCATAATCTGCCGCATAGGGAACCTTCTGTTCGATCTGAAACAGATCTGCCCCGGTCAGTTCCGCCAGCATCTTCGCCGCCTTTTCTGTGTTTCCCTCTGTGATATAGCGGCGCTGTCCGCCGAAGTAGTTTTCGTCTGCTCTGGAATAATATGCGATCAGTTTTTTCATGGATCATCTGCTCCTTTCTGAATTATCTGCCGCAAAGCCGCTTTTCCGGCTCTGCCCTGCCCGGTTATCTTATTTCTTATTTATAGTATACCGCAAATCGCCTTGACAGGGAATCCCCGATGTGTTATAATCATATTAACCAAAAGTTTATACGAGGTGATAGTCATGTATAATCCCCTGCTGACGGCGTTCGTTTGTGCGGCGGACTGCGGCAGTTTTACCAAAGCGGCAGAAAAGCTGTACCTCTCGCCCACTGCCGTCATGAAACAGATAAACACCCTGGAATCCCATTTGCAGTTACAGCTGATTTCCCGCACCAACCAGGGCATCCGACTCACACCGGCAGGAGAATCCATCTATGCAGACGCAAAGTTTCTGTTTGACTATTCCGCCCGTGCCGTGCGCCGTGCCAGACAGCGGATGTCGGACTATGAGAAAACATTTTGCGTAGGGACTTCTATCCTGAACCCCTGCAAGCCTTTTGTAGACCTGTGGAGCCGTCTTTCCGCCCATTTTCCGGGATATCGGCTCAACATTGTGCCGTTTGAGGACGAACACACCACCATTTTACAGGAGATATCTGCGCTGGGCGAAAAGTTTGATTTCCTGGTGGGCGTATGCGATTCCGCAAAATGGCTGCTGCACTGCCACTTTCTCCAGCTGGGAACTTACCGGAAATGCGTAGCGGTGCGCACCGGGCATCCTCTGGCGTCCAGAGAACGGCTCACTATCTCTGACCTCTACGGGCAGAATCTGATGATGGTACCCCGTGGAGACTCTGCCATCAACGACAAGATCCATCATGACCTGGAAGTCTGTCATCCGCAGATTCACATTATCGATACGCCGCAATATTATGATATGAGCGTATTCAATCACTGCGCCCAGACCGATGACGTCTTGCTGACCATCGAGTGCTGGCGTGACGTGCATCCCCTGCTGGTGACCATTCCGGTGGACTGGGACTATACCATCCCATACGGCATCCTCTATGACGTACATCCGCCGGAAGATGTAATGGAACTGATCGAACTGGTAAAGGCACAGATGCAACAGTAAGTGCCTTTGCCGACAGACTGGAGGCAGACAAATGAATCTGGAAATTTTCCGTGGAATCCTGATCCCGTTTCTGGGAACGACGCTGGGTGCGGCGTGCGTCTTTTTTATGAAGCGCTCGCTCTCCAGCAGCATTCAGCGTGCGCTGACCGGCTTTGCCGCCGGCATTATGACAGCCGCCTCCGTATGGAGCCTGCTCATCCCGGCGATGGAACAGTGCGCCTCAATGGGAAAGCTGGCGTTTCTGCCGGCGGCGGTGGGCTTTCTGGTGGGTATCTTTTTCCTGCTGGGGCTGGACCATCTCATCCCGCACCTGCACATGAACAGCAGTGAGGCAGAGGGTCCGAAAAGCAAGCTGAAAAAAACCACCATGCTGGTGCTGGCGGTGACTCTGCACAACATTCCGGAGGGCATGGCGGTAGGCGTGGTCTACGCCGGCTGGGCATCCGGGAATATGTCCATCTCCGCCGCCGCTGCGCTGGCGCTCTCGGTGGGCATCGCCATCCAGAACTTCCCGGAGGGTGCTATTATTTCTATGCCCCTGCGTGCAGAGGGCATGGGAAAGGGCAAGGCGTTCCTGTACGGGACGCTCTCCGGCGTGGTAGAGCCGATCGGTGCAGTACTGACTGTACTGGCGGCTGGACTGGTACTGCCGATCCTGCCCTATCTGCTGAGCTTTGCCGCAGGCGCTATGATCTACGTGGTGGTGGAAGAACTGATCCCGGAAATGTCCGAAGCGCCCCATTCCAATGTGGGAACGATTTTCTACGCAGTGGGGTTTGTGCTGATGATGACACTGGATGTGGCGCTGGGATAAGCAGCACTTGAAGAGAACAGCCGGCTTTTGCAGGAGTGCAGAGCCGGCTGTTTGGTTTTGCGTCATTGTCTTTTGTCCGGGCGAACACACTTTTTTGACAAAGCCGGAAAAATGTGCTATACTAAGGGTATTCCAAAACCGTTCTCTCCGGACGGAAATTCAAAAAGTCAGGAACGTGATGCAAATGAAGCGCTTTCAGCAGAACATCCGCAAGGTTGTCCCCTATGTGCCGGGCGACCAGCCGGATTTTCCCGATATGATAAAACTGAACACCAACGAGAACCCCTATCCGCCTGCACCGGCAGTGCAGGAAGTTCTGGCACAGAGCCAGGCAGAACAGATGCGGCTCTATCCCGACCCCACGGCACACCAGCTGAACGCTGCTATTGCCAGGGCTTACGGCGTAGAGGAATCCCAGGTGTTCACCGGCGTCGGATCAGACGATGTGTTGGCGATGATCTTCCAGACCTTTTTCAACAGCGATCTGCCCATTCTGTTCCCGGACATCACCTATGCGTTTTACCCGGTATGGTGCGACCTGTTCCGCATTCCGTATGAAGTGCAGCCGCTGAACGACAAGCTGGAGATCGTGCCGGAGGATTACAACAAGCCCAACGGCGGCATTGTGTTCCCGAACCCCAACGCACCCACCGGCATTGCCCTGCCGGCAGCCACTGTGGAAGAGATCATCCGGCACAATCCGGAGTCACTGGTCGTGGTAGACGAGGCGTACGTGGACTTCGGCGGCGAGTCTGTTCTGCCGCTGCCGCAAAAGTACGATAATCTGATCGTGGTGCAGACTTTCTCCAAGTCCCGTGCCATGGCAGGAGAGCGCATCGGCTTTGCCATCGGCTCTACGGAACTCATCAAGGCGCTCCACGACGTGAAGTATTCCTTCAACTCCTACACCATGAACCGCTCTGCCCTGGCAGCCGGCACAGCATCGGTACAGGACAGCGCCTATTTGCAGGAAATCACGGCAAAGATCGTGGCAACCAGAGAACACACCAAGCAGGTGCTGGCGGAAATGGGCTTTCAGTTCCCGGATTCCAAGAGCAACTTCCTGTTTGTGACGCACCCAGACTGCGATGCACACGAGCTGTTTGAGGCACTGCGCCAGGCACACATCTTCGTGCGCTGGTTCGACTCCCCACGCATCCGGAACTATCTGCGCATCACCATCGGAACAGATGCACAGATGGAATCCCTTTTCGCATTCCTCCGGAAGTATCTGAACAAGTAATTATAGTATAAGAGCCTGTTCCATATCTTTTATGTACGGCTTTTCGAGCATGATTTTGTCGTTGGCAAGGAAAAAAGCCATAGGCATACTGTCGTATGGCAAGGCTTTTTGACGCAGTCAACGGCAAAATCTGCCGAAAAAACGTGCGGAAAAAGATGTGGAACAGGCTCTAAAATAACCCCGTCTCATCCTGGTTCTTTGTGTGAACCGGGGTGGGACGGGGTTTTGTTTATTTACGGACACATCACACGCCGCTGTGCTTTCCACATATTTTCTACTTTTCCTCCAAATACTGCTGCAGCCCGGAAAAAATCGTAAACGCCACTTTCTGCTGATACTCCTCCGATTCCAGCAGCGCCGCCTCGTCCGGATTGGACAGAAAGCCGCATTCCACCATGACCGTGGGATTTTCGCTGAAATAGCAGAGATACAGCTCCTTGCCGCACTGCTTGATCTCCCTGGCATTGTCCGGCTGGAGCTGGGTCACAAAGGCATTTTGCAGGCACTGCGCCAGAGTGCCGCTGCGCTTTACGTTGTCCGAATAGAACATCTGTGCGCCGGAATACGCCGGGTCGGTGAACTGATTCTGATGCACCGAGATGCACACCGCATTGTCATACTGGTTGAACAGCGCCAGGCGGTTATCCATGTCCGAACTCTTCTGGTTGGCGATGCCCTCTACGCCGTCATCGTGGATGCTCTTGTCAGAATCCCGTGTGACCTCCACGGTGTAGCCCTCCATACGCAGCAGATCACGCAGGCTCAGCAGAATATTCAGATTGATGCCCTTTTCCGGCACGCCGTTTACCGAGACACAGCCGCCGTCTGCACCGCCGTGTCCGGCATCCAGTACAATTACCGGCGGTTCTTTCTCCGGGGATGTCATGGTCGTGACGGCTCGCTGTATCCTGGTGCCGCCGAAATAGACCGCCGCCACACTGACGGCGCTGACTGTCAGAACAATTCCTGCCCGTTTCCATATGGTTTTCCAAGTGCATTGCATACCGTGTCCTCCTGCAAAAGCAGCACTGCACCATCACTGCGGCAGGACTGCTGGTTTTGTTTTGGTACACTTTATGCACAGGAACTGCGGAGTATGCCCTACGCCTGTTCCGCCCGGTGCAGCCGCCGCTGAAACCACGCCAGCAGTTCTGTTTTGGACATGGCTTTCTGGTGCGCCGGCTGTGCCATCTGGAATTCCAGCGGTTCCAGTTCCCGAATCAGCTGCCGCAGCTTTGCCGGACGCTCATGCCAGGTGTCCACCACCAGTTCCTGGTACACCGCATCGCCCAGAAACACCATTTGCTCTTCCTGCACCCAGACGATCACCGTATCTCTGGCGTGAGCGCTGGTCACGTGCTGTAACACACAGGTGCAGTTTCCCAAGTCAAGGGTCATCTGCTCTGAAAAGATTACCGTGGGCAGCACCACCCGGATCTGTTCCGGTTCGGGGAAATGCGCCTGGATACGTGGCACGCACAGCTGCGGCACGATGCCTTTCCGGACGTTTTCCGCCAGGGCATCCGGTGTCCAGCGCAGCCGGGAGACCATCTCCAGAGACTGTCTCGTCTGCACACAGGCAATGGACGGGATCGACAGGGCAGACAGCCCGAAACAGTGATCCCAGTGGGAATGGGTCAGCACCGTAAAATCCGGCTGGGGAAATCCGGCGTTTTCCACTGCCTTTTGATAATCCCGGACGTGTTCCGGCGAGTTGCCGGCATCCACCATCAGCGAAAACCGGTCGCCCCGGATATACCCCAACGCCGGACGGTCGTTTTCCTGCGAAAAGGGCAGCTGATACACTCTGGGGGTCAGTTGTTCCAGTTCCATCGGCAATACCTCCTGTTTGGTCTCTTTTCCGTGTTTGCTTTTTCGTTTATCCGTGTCCCAGCACCAGCAGCTGAAACAGTGCCATCCATTCACGCACCCAATAGGTCGGCACATACAGCGGATTGGTCCATGCGCTTTCGCTCTCCGATTCCAGCCCGGCACGTTTCGCCAAAAGCGACGCCCGATACTGGTGAAAGCCGTCTGTTATGATGACAATGCGGTTGTCCAGTCCCTGCTCCTGCAAAATGGCGGCGGCGTGTTCCAGATTCTCCTGGGTGTCCTTTGAGGTAGTCTCTGCCGTGATGCGGCTTTCGGCAATGCCGTGTTCCACCAGCCAGGTTTTCATCGCCTGTCCCTCCGGGATATCTTCCCCTGCGCCCTGTCCGCCGGTGGTGATGCAGGAGACCTCCGGATTTTCCTCCAGATACTTCTGCGCCGCCTCCAGCCGCCGGAGCAGCATCCGGCTGGGACGAGTGCCACGCACCTTACAGCCCAGCACGACCACGGTTTCCGGCTGTGCAGGATGGCGCAGGACAGCCCGTGTCATCTGCACAGACATCACCGCAGAAAACACCAAGCCAGCCGCCATCAGCACGCACACCGCAGACAGTCCGATCTTTCCGCCCAGGTGTCCCCACAGGTGACGGATCCACTGGGCAAACACCTGCGGAAACAGTGTCACAAACAGCAGAAACAGGCACACCAGGATCCCGGCAAGGTTCCCCGGATTGCAGATGCGTTTGAAAATGGGAAATACAAAAAAGAAGAGCAGTACCAGCTCCGGCAGTAGGAATAGATAACGCAGTTTCATGTCAGTAGTTCCTTTCTGATATTTTGTGCAGTATGGTCATCTGATATTCTATAGTATAGCATATCTGCCGGGATGTGTCAATTTTTTAGATTTCTCGGAAATTTTTATCGGCTTTTTGTTTGACATCTGTTAGAAAACATGGTATAATAAAAGCTGTATTTCACCGGATTTAAGGAGGATTTTATGAAAAAGGAAACAAAAACAGCGACCCAGACGGCTGTGCCGGAAAAACCGGCAGCACCGGAACGGGTACATGGACTGGACTTGATCTCGAAATATCGTGGAGCGATCATGGGCTTTGCCGCCTTGTGGATTTTATTTTTCCACGAGTGGGTGACTCTGTTCGTCAACAACCAGGTAGGCGTAAACATTGAGGGATATCTCAAGCGTATCGGCTTTTGCGGCGTGGATATCTTTCTCCTGCTCTCCGGCATCGGTCTGACCTTTGCCATCCGCAAGGGCAATGTCCTCACCTTCTATTATCGCCGCATCAAGCGCATTCTGCTGCCGTTTCTGGTCATGGCGATCATCCGATGCGCCCTGGAGAAATGGCCCATCATCGAATTCTGGAAAAACATCTCCGGCATCAACTTTTACACCAAAAGCATCTACAGCTTTCTCTGGTTCGTTCCGGCGATTCTGACGCTGTACCTGTTCTTCCCGTGGTACTACAAGCTTTTCACCAAAACGAAAAAGCCGGTACTCTTTTTCCTCTGCTCCCTGGAGGTCTGGCTGGTATTTTCCCTGTTTGTCCGGGAAACCATGCGTGGCGACCTCTATGGTTTCACAAACCGCATCCCGGTCTTTCTGGCAGGCGTTCTGCTGGGCTGGCTGACACAGCAGAAAAAGACCACCTTTACCAAAGGCACATGGTGCCTTATCGCCATTACCTTTGTGACAGGACTTTATCTGGCATACATCACCAACTACAAAGACTATTATCTCCTGGTTCCCACCTCGAACTGCTGCGTTCCGAACTTTATGATCTCCGTTTCCCTGCCGTTCCTGATGGCAAAGTTCCTGGATATTCTGAGCCATGCCAAGTACACCAAGCCGGTAGGCATCGGGCTGACAAAGGTTCTGTCCTTTTTCGGCACATTCAGCCTGGAATTTTACTGCGTCCAGGAATGGCTGGGCTGGAAGATCATGGGCAAGATGTTCGAACAGCAGCGCCCGGGCTGGCTGATTAATCTGGCAGTTCTTCTGGCGATCACAGCCGTTTCCTTTGCCGCACATTTCCTGTTCCAGCAGTTCTGGAAGCTGGTGGACTGGCTCATCGGCATGATTCCCAAGCCTGGCAAAAAGGCAGCCGCAGAACAATCCAAATAACCCATCCCCACAAACACAAAACCGGTCATGCAGACACACATCTGCATGACCGGTTTCTTTTTTCAAGGCGTTACCGCCGCACCAGCGCACCCACGGCGCTGCATCCCAGGAATACCACTAAATCGGCAATGACTACCGTTGCGCCAACCGGCGTGGATGCCAGAATGGAGATCAGCAGCCCTGCCACAGCGCAGACCACCGAGATCACCCCGGCACAGCAGATCACGCCCCGAAAGCTCCGAAACAGCCGCATTGCCGAAAGCGCCGGAAAAACGATAAGCGCCGATGTCAGCAGCGAACCCACCAGGTTCATGGCAAGCACGATGATGACTGCGGTCACAACAGCGATCAGCAGGTTGTACATTCTCGCACGGATGCCTGTCGCCGCCGCAAAGGTCTCATCAAACGTCACCGCAAATATCTTATGATAAAACAGCAGGAAAATTGCCATGACCACAATGGACATTCCCACGCAGACCCACACATCTGTTGTGGAAAGGGTCAGAATCAGCGTAGAGCCGAACAATGTACTGCAAACATCTCCCGAGATATTGGCGGAAGAGGAAAACAAGTTCTGCACCAGATAGCCCAGCGCAAGGGCGCTCACGGACAGCATGGCAATGGCTGCATCGCCTTTGATCTTTGCGCTCTGATTGGCGCACAGCAGTATCACAGCACACGCCACCGTCACCGGCATGACCAGCAGCATACTGTTGCTGAGCCGCAGCACTGTGGCAATGGCAAGCGCACCAAACGCCACGTGCGACAAACCGTCACCAATGACGGAAAAACGCTTCAGCACCAGTGTTACGCCCAGCAGAGACGAACACAGAGCGATCAGCACGCCGGCAATCAGCGCATACTGCACAAATGAAAACGACAGATAGCCTGTCAGTTCTTCCCAGATACTCATGCCTGTACACCTCCTGTGTATGCCTGTCCGATCCTGCTCCGGAGATAGTCTGCCTTTGTGCCGAAAAACAGCGGCGTCTTGCTGATGTGCAGCACATGGGACGCATATTTGACAGCCGCCTCCATGTCGTGGGAAACCATGAGGATGGTGATGCCGTCCTCCCGGTTCAGCTTTGCGATCAGTTCGTAAAGCTCCGTCTGCGCCTTGGGGTCCAGCCCGGTCACAGGCTCATCCAGCACCAGCATTTTCTGGGTCGCACCCAGCGCCCGTGCCAGCAGGACACGCTGCTGCTGACCGCCGGAAAGTTCCCGATAGCACCGTTTCGCCAGATGGGTGATGCCCAGCCGTTCCATGTTGTCCAGCGCCAGCTGCTTTTCCTGCCTGGTGTAAAACGGCCGCAGTCCGCTGCGGTTCAGACAGCCCGACCGGACGATCTCCAGCACCGATGCCGGAAAGTCACGCTGTACTGCAGTCTGCTGTGGCAGATAGCCGATCTCGTCGGGTTTCAATTTTTCCTGCCATGGGAGATTTCAGCCCCAGAATGGCTTTCATCAGCGTACTCTTGCCGGAACCGTTCTCTCCCACAATATAAAGGTAATCTCCGGCGCTGACGGAAAACGACAGATGCTCCATCACTGCCGTTCCCTCATAGCCCAGCGTCACATCGCTGCATCTCAATTGTGCCATGTTTCCCTGCTCCCTTCGTTCAGCGCCTTTTCCAGCACGCTGTAGTTTTCCTGCATCTTCGAGAGATATGTTGCCCCCTGGTCGATCTCGCTCTGCGACACCGCCTGCAGGGACTGCAGCGTCAGAATGCTGCCGTCTGTGCAGGCGTTTTCCAGGATCGTCTTTGCCAGCGAATGATTGCTGCCCTCCATGGTCAGCACACAGGACAGCCCCAGCGATTTCACCTTGTCCGACAGAAAGACGATGGTCTCAAAGCTTGCCTCCGTCTCTGCGGAACAGCCGGGAAAGGCGGCGTAATAGGTCAGCCCGTAATCCTCCGCCAGATAGCGGAACGGAAAGCGGTCTGCCACCACAATGGTGCTGCGCTCTGCCGTTTCGGTCATGGTCTGATACTCGGCGTCCAGCGCCTGTAACTGCCCGGCATAGGCGGTATAATTCGCCTGGTACGCCTCTGCGTGGCTGGGGTCAGCCTGGCACAGGGCATCACGCATTGCCGCACACGCCAGCTGCGCACGCCGCAGAGACAACCAGACGTGTTCATCCACCTCTGTTTCCTCTTCTGCGTCATGGTCATGGTCGTGATCGTGGTCATGATGATGGTGGTCATCGTCCTGCATTCCCTCTGCCAGGACTTCCTCGTCGGCGTGCGCCGCATCCACCATAGAGACCAGCTTTGCCGTATGATTCTCCGTGGTGTCCAGCACATCATTGACCCAGGTGTCCGAAACACCGCCCACGTAGCAGAACACATCCGCTCTGGAAATGGCGGCGATATCCTTAACTGACGGCTGGTAGCTGTGCAGGTCTGTCCCATTCTTCACCAACAGGGTCAAATCTACACTGTCCACGCCCTGGGTCAGCTGTCTCGCCCAGTCATATTCCGGAAAGATGGTGCAGACCACCTGCAATTTGCCGTCCGGTTTCGGCAGTGTGCCGCCGCAGCCGC
>OCHL01001226.1_pt1 | contig 17284 bp, 10 predicted proteins | sample 1538421 | NCBI WGS metagenome assembly OCHL01 (sample SAMN04571690, study PRJEB22368) | human gut metagenome | biome: human gut; material: stool | host: Homo sapiens | place: Luxembourg | collected 2012-06-01 | reverse complement strand
CGCCGGAAAAGCGGCCGCCCGACCCTTCGATTGATTCGGATTACTCGATGACGGGGCATTTGATTTCGCCGGTCCATGTGGGATTCGACGAAGCCTTGCCGTGATAGCCGTTGCCGGAGAGATCGGCAAACGTCCTTCCGTCGTCTTCGACCTGATCCAGACGCCAGTAGCCGATAAGTCCTTCGGCCGTCGTCGGATCGACGTAGCACTGGTTGTTCTTGAGTTCGGTCGGCGTCAGGGCGCGTTTCCATACTCTGGCCTCGCTGACGTAACCGTTGAAGTAGCGGACGTCGGCGGCGGACATGCCGATGGCGAACGGACTGTTATAGTAGAATCCGAGATTGATGGCCTTGCTGCTTGACGAGTCTACGCTGATTTCGGCGTTGCCGTCGATGTAGATCGTCATTTCGGAGCCGTTGTCCACCACGGCGATGTGGTACCAGCGTCCCAGACTCAGGGCGTTCGGAGCCGTGATGGAGGTTCCGCGTCCGGCGAGCTGCAGCTGCGCGGGATTCTTGATGCTCTCGTCGCCGACGCGCAGCAGGAAGTTCTCCTCGACGCCGATCAGCGACGAGATCATATGTCCCGAAGTTCTCCAGCCGTTGGCATACATGCGGATTTCCATCGTGCAGGCCGGCAGATCTTTCAGCGCGGGATCGTCCACCATGCCGTCCATGGTTATATACCAGCTGTTCTTCAGGTTGATGCCGCGCGTGGTGGTGATCTGGCTGATGAAGATATACTGCGTTCTCGACGCTTCCAGAACGCCCATGCCGTTCGAGGTGCCCGTGATCTTCAGCGGCACGCAGTAGTTTGCGCCTTCGTCGAAATCGTCCATGGAGACGATTTCGAACGAGGAGGGCGTCGAGACGTTGGTGCCTTCGGCGATGGTTACGGCCTCGTCGGAGAGCCGGTAGCTGCCGGCGGGCAGCATCCGGTAGTCCGTGCCGTGCAGGGCGTTGTAGGCATCGACGGCCGCTGCGTCGACCGCCAGCGAAACCTGCACGTCGGCCGCCATCTTGCACGACGAGGTGACGGTGACGCCCATGGACGAAGGACCGTCGACGTACATGTTGGTGATGTTCGAATTTTCGGTACCCGTGAAATAGACCACGTCGGAATATTCCAGCGATTTCTGGCAGCCGGCGGCCAGTACGGCCGCGGAGAGCGCCAATCCGGAAAGAATATGATTGAATTTCATAGCTCTGTTTAGGTTTATTTTGCGTAAATGTTGAAGTCGCCGACGCCCATGTTGCTGCCGTAGGATGCCGTGATACGGATGTACTTCATCTTCTGCGAACCGTAGAGCGCGACATAGGACGAGGGGACGTTTTTCAGCAGACTGCCGTCGGCGCTGGCCGCCGTGCCGAGTTCGGTGTAGTCTTCGCCGTTGAGACTGTATTCGATGGTTATGGCGTTGGGCTGGTAGTTCTGATACGATGCGTTGTCCGTGCGGGCCGTGATGCGGAGTCCCGTCATCTCGTACTCTTTGTCGAAGGTTATCGTAAACATGATGGGGCTTCCCCACGGACGCATGAAGGTGTCCGTGCTGTCGTCGATTACCTCCGGCCAGCTTCCGCTGTGGTAATCGCCGCCGGTGATGCTCCAGCCCGAACGGTCGGCCACGAGCGCGCCCGTGATGTCGGCCACGGTGAAGTTCTTGCGGAAAAGCTCTTCGGCCGGGATGATGACGAGGTAGACAACGCCGCGGCCGCTGCTGGTCACCGCGTCCTGCGCCGAGAGTTTCAGCGGCACGAGATAGCCCTTGGCGTTGGTCAGGCCCGTCAGGTCGCCCGTGAGCGAGGCTTTGATCTGGCCGTCGGACTTGTTGTTGTTCGGGCCGATGGCGCAGGGGTTGTTCTCCAGCAGCAGGTGTCCGTCGGGAAGTGCGGCGTAGGAGGTGCCGTTGGCCGAGTTGTAGGCCGCGATCAGCGAGTTGTCGGCCGTCGCCGATACCGAATATCCGCTTGCCGAAGATACCGTGCAGTAGACGTTGAACGCCGCGTTGAGTTGGTTGAACGAACCGCCCGGCGTGTGGGCTATGGCGCCCGTCAGCACGTTGTCGCTGCCGCACATGGCATAGACCGTGGGTTCGTCGCTCTCGATCTCATAGATGTTGAATTCGCTGACGTATTTGCTCCAGCTGCTTGAGAAACTGATGGTCAGGCGCAGATAGCGGGCTTCGAGGTAGTCGTAGAAGGCGATGTAGCGGTTGGAACCCGACGTCGCGTATTCGTTCGATGCGGGAGTGCCGGCCGTCAGGAAGGTCTGTCCGTCGGTGCTGTATTCGAACGAAACGGACGAGATGCCTGCGCTGTTGAGGTCGATGCCGGTCACCATGTGCGTCGATTTCATGTCGATGGTCACCACGTTGTCGTTCTGGCTGGTGAAGTTGGTCCGCGTCGAGGTGCTGCCGTCGAACAGGTTGGCGTAATCCGGGCAGTCGGCCGTCCACGCCGTGCGGCCTGCGGCGGGGAATCCGACCATGTCGTCTGCCGACGTGATGGGGCGGATCTTGTTGCGCTCGACCTTCACGGCCAGATAGACCACGCCGCGGCCGGCGCTGGTGCCTGCGCCCGAAGAGGAGAGTTTCAGCGGCGCGAGATAACCGTTGAGGTCGCTCAGCCGTGTCAGGTCGCCCTTGAGCGAAACCGTCACTTCGCCTTCGGATTTGTAAGCCCCGGCGGCGATCGTCAGCGGGTTGTTGTCCAGTTGCAGGTACTCGGCGGGCAGCGCTGCGTACGAAGTGCCGTGGGCCGTGTTGTAAGCGGCGACCAGCGAGTTGTCGGCTGCGACCGACACCGTGTAGCCGCTTGTCGAAGCTACCGTCGCATATGCGCTGAACGAAGCGTTCACGTCGCTGGTCGAACCGGTCTGCCGGTGCGTGATTTTACCCGTGATGAGGTTTTCCGTGCCGGTTACGGCATAGACGGTCGGATCTTCGCTGTCGATCTTGTAGATGTCGATTTCGGAGAGGGTTTTGCTCCAGCTGCTCGAAAAACCGACGGTCAGCCGCAGGTAGCGGGCTTCGATATGTCCGTGGAATGCGGCGTACATCCGGGAGCCGCCCGTCACGTATTCGCCCGCTACGGGAGTTCCGGCCTGCGAGAAGTTCTCGCCGTCGGCGCTGTATTCGATCGACACCGAGGGCACGGAGCCGTATCCCAGACAGAGTCCGGTCACCAGCTGCTGCTCCTTCATGTCGATATTGAGCACGTTGCCGTACTGTTCCGGAAAATCGACCGAAGTCGAAGTGCTGCCGTCGAACAGATTGGCATAATTGCCGCAGTCGGCCGTCCACGCGCTGCGGCCCGTGGCGGTGAAGCCGACCATGTCGTCGGTGGATTCGATGGCGCGGATGAGGTTGATCTCGGTCGCTACGGCCACATAGACCGCTCCCATGACTTCGCTGGCGTCGATGCCCTCGGCCTTGATGCGCAGCGGCGCCAAGTAGTCGCGTTCGGTCAGCAGCGAGAGGTCGCCCGTGAGCGTCACCTTGACCGAGTCGGCCGATGCCGTTGCGTTTTCAGGCACGGTCAGCGTCGTGTTTTCGAGCGTCAGGTACTCGGCAGGCAGCGCCGCATACGAGGTCTTGTGCTCGGCATTGTAGCTCTCGACCAGCGAAGCGTCGTAGACGAAGGTCGCCTTGACGCCCGCATGGCGCGTGGTGTTGCAGCGGACGGGGAATTCGGTGAAGAATTCGCCGGTCGAGCCGGTGGGCTTGTGTACGACCCGGATCGTGTAGAGGTTTTCCGTGCCGGTCTGGACGTAAACCAGTCCCGGAGTGCCGTCGATGGTCTTGTCGAAGTCTTCGAACTCCTGACACGCCGTGAGCGACGAGAACGCCGCTGCGGCCGCGAGTATGTATTTCGTGATATTTTTCATGGTTCAGGTTCTGTTTCAGGTTATTTCGTTACGGCAGGGTTCTGCAGCTGAATCGCGCGGCGCAGGTGGCCGTAGGGTATCTCCTTGTCGGCGCCCGAATCGGAAGTGTGGTAGTCGCGCAGGCAGAAGAATGCGCCGAAACCGCCCTTGAAATGGCCTTCCGGGGCCTTGGCCGCCGCCTGCGCCTCCATGCCGCCGCCGGTCTGCCAGTAGGCGCCGATGTTCTCCGTGAATACCTGTTTCTCATAGGGGAACGTCGAGGTGAAGGAGACGCTGCTGCTGCCGTAGTTCTGTTTCACATAGTAGTCGAGGTAAGGCTCTGTCTCTGCGGGCGGGGTATGTCCGTCCACGATCAGCAGTTTTTCGGGGTTGGGCGACATCGGGCCGATGAACTGGCCGAGATACTGCACGAACAGGGTCATGCGATCGCCGTAGATTCCGTAGTTGCGTTCGTCCGAGGATTCCGGCTCGTAGTCGAGATCCAACCCGTCGATGCCGTACTCCCATACGTCTTTGAGCAGGTGGTTGCCGTAGAGCACGCACCAGTCGGGATAAACGCCGTCGGGGTCGATCGTGGTCGTCTGATTGACCATGTCTTCGTACGTGAGTCCGAAGTTGGCGAAGTTGTCGTTCTCCATGATTCGGATGATCGTGGGCATCACCAGCCGGGTGCCCTTCTTGTTGCGCATCTCCCACATCTCCTTGTAGGCCAGCGGATTCTTGACCGGATCGGGGTAGCCGCCCCAGAGCGAGCAGATGTCCACGCTGTCGGGAAGCCCCGCGAAGCGGTAAGCCATCGAGTAGCTCTGGTCGTAGTCCGAGAACCACACGAAGCAGAGCGAGCGTTCCTTGAAGGTATCCTTGTAGGCGCGCAGGTTGGCGTAATATTCTTCCGAGTATTTGTAAGCCGGCTGCAGGTTCAGCGGCTCGGCGTCCGTGTCGCATGCCGTAAATCCGGCGAATACCGCAAATAGGACGGCAAGGGTCGTTATTGTCTTTTTCATGGTTGTTCAGGTTTTCGGTTTATAATCTCGGATTTTTGTCCCACCATACGCTCGTGCCGCCGTTGTCGCCCGTGGGGTTCGACGATTCGCTGTTGAGTGTGTGCGTGGCCGTTGCGACGGCTTCGGCGTTGGTGCTGTACTCCGTCGAGGGGTAGTTCAGACGGCGGATCTGCCGGGTGGTGCTGATCTTGCCGCCGCTGTTGTTGACGAGGACCGGCAGGATGCGCGGATAACCCGTGCGGCGGAACTCCGACCAAGCTTCCTGCCCTTCGGGGAACATGGCCAGATACTTCTGGGTGATGATCTGTTCGAGATGGGTCTCGAAGTTGCCGCCCGCTTTCCAGCAGATGGGAATCGAGGCGAGCGGGCTTTGATTCGAGTTGCCGCCGGTGACCATGTCGGTATAGCTGCCGGGCGTCAGCTCCTTGTCGGCGATGTAGTCTTCGGCTCCGCTGGCGCCGAGCGTCGAGAACGAAGTGCGGATACCTTCGGCGTAATAGGTCGCAGCGTCCGACTCGGAACCCCAGCGCAACTCATATTCGGCGCGCAGGAACCATGCTTCTGCGGGCGTCATCCACATAATGTTGTCGTTGTTGGTGCAGTTTACGCGCGAAAGGTCTTCCGAATCGGCATAGGACGAAGTCGGCGTGATGCCGGTGCGTACGCCGTGGTACTCACCCTTGGCCGTCGCCACGAAGTACTTGCCGCGGCGCGGGTCCTGATAGCCGTTCATGTAGGCTTCGATCGTGGCGCCGATGCGCGAGTCGTCGAAATTGTACTGGATCATGTAAAGCGGGTATTCCCACGAACCGGTGGCGGGTTTGTGCAGCTCCGCGAGGTCGGCGGCGCCGGTCATCAGGCCGACCGGATTGCCGATGGCGGCCGCAGCCTGCTCTTGGGCCAGCGCCGCGTCGGCATAGACCACGCGCATGGCCAGACGCAGGCGCAGCGTATTGGCGAATTTGATCCAGCCGCTCACGTTGCCCGAAAAGACGTTGTCGTAAGCCTCCAGCAGTTTGGTGCCGGGTTGTGCCTCGTAAAACGCGGTCAGTGTCGTGATGGCGGCGTCCAGCTCCTCGAAGAAGCGTTTGTAAACCGCCTGCTGCGGATCGTAGGCCTTGTTTATGTCCCCGCTGCTGATGTTGAGGTAGGGGATGGGGCCGTAGGTATCGGTTACGCGGTGCATCGCGGCGACCTTCACGATGTCGGCGAGGGCGACCACTTCGGGGAATTCGCCGCGCTGGGGATCGAGCTGGTTCCATGCGCTGATGACGCGGGTGTAGGCGTCGTTGAACATGGCGTTGTACCAGTCCTTGCCCGTGACGTTGTAGAGGTTGTTGCCCGTGAAGCTGGTGTTGATGACTCCGGTGTAGCCGGCGAAGATGTTGCCCGCGAGGTCCTCGATGACCTGATAGTTGGCGCTGCCGTACTCCTTGTCGCCGACCAGCTGGAAGGAGGGGATGACGTTCTTGGTCATCTGCGCGAAGGCCGAACCCGTTGAGAGGTTGTCCCACGACAGCATCTCGTCGGTCGCTTGGTCGGGGTTGGTGTTTTTATTCAGAAAATCGCCCGTGCAGGCCGCGGTCGCCATAAGACCGGCCAGCGTCAGGAGTTTTATGCCGTTAGCTTTTTTCATAAGACTGTAATGTTGAAGTTAGAAGGTCACTTTTACCGAGAATCCGAGGTTGCGCGTACTCGGCTGCATGAAGTAGTCGATGCCGGACGAGAAGGTGCCCGTGCCGGCGACCGTTTCGGGATCGAACGGCGCTTTGCAGTAGAGCATCCAGAGGTTGCGGCCGATGAACGAGACGTTGAGTCCCTTGATCCACTTGCACCACTTCTGGACGGGGATGTCGTAACCGAGGGTCAGCTCGCCCAGCCGGACGTTGGTCATCGAGTAGACATAGCAGGCGCCGATGGCGTCGGCACCGTTGCCGCCGATGGTCTGGTAGTAGTTTTCGGCCGGAATGCGCTGGCCGTTTACGAGCGCGCCGCCGTTCAGACGGTCCGTGGCCGTGCGTTCCGAGACGCCGAAGTAGTCCATCGCGGCCTGCGTGAGCGATACGCCTACGCCGCCTACGCGGGCGTTGAACATGAAGCCCAGCGAGAGACCTTTCCAGTTGAATTCGTTGCGCCACGAAAGCGTGTAGCTCGGATTGCTGTTGCCGGCGTATATCCATGTGTCCTTGGCCGGGGCGACGTTGCTGCCGGTGGGCGATACCCAGATCGCGCCATGCTCGTCGGTCTTGAGCGTATTGACGTAGATGTCGCCGATCTGGCCGCCTTCGCGCAGCACCATCTTGACGCCCGTCGTACCGCCCATGACCATCGAATCCTGCGAAATCACCGTGCCGTTCGACAGTTTGTAGGAGTCGAGCATATCGACCACCTTGTTGCGGTTGCGGGAGTAGACGAGGTTCGAAGACCACTTCACGGGACCGAGGTTCTGGTTCAGCTCGGCCGACACCTCGACGCCCTTGTTGTCCACGCGGCCGGCGTTGACGTAGAGGCTGCTGTAGGTCGATGTCGATGAGATGTCGGGGTTGAAAACCTGATTGTAGGTGCGCGAACTGTAGTAGGTTGCGTTGAGTATGAGCTTGTTGCCCCACAGACGGACGTCGGCGCCGACCTCCCACGATTTGGTGCGTTCGGGTTTGAAGTCGTCCGAGGTGAGGTAGGTCGATGTCTGCGGCGTGCCGTCCGATACGGGGTAGGTCGGAATGGTGATCCAGCGCATCGGGGCGTTGCCCACTTCGGCGTACGATGCGCGGATCTTGGCGAACGACAGTACGCGCGAATCGACCTTGAAGATGTCGGTCAGCACGGCCGAAAGACCTACCGACGGGTAGAACATCGACGTCTTGGAGGTATTGGCCAGCGCCGTCACCCAGTCGTTGCGCGCCGTCACGTCGAGGAATACCATATTCTTATAACCCAGCTGCAGTGTGGCGAAAAGCGACTGCGTCTGGTCGTTGATGGTCTCCTTCGCCTGACTCTTGTTGGTGGTCATGTTGGCCAGCGTGAAGAGGTTGGGCACGCCCGTCAGGTCGCCGCCGAGCAGTATCGCGCGGTGCTTGTAGTCCTCGATCGAGGCGCCGAGGGTGGCGTTGAGCGAGAACGCTCCGTCGGCGAAGGTCTTGTGGACGTTGGCCAGCACGTCGGCGTAACGTTGCGAGGTGGTGTAGGTGTTGTTGTAATAGCGGCCCTTGTCGCCGGCGAAGAGTCCCAGCGTCGAAGCGTAGTTCTTCTGCTCGGCCGTGATGTGCGTGTAGTCGATGCGGGCGCGTCCCGTGATGTCGAGCCAGTCGGTCACGTCGTATTTGAGCGAGGCGCCGAACAGGAAACGGTCCTTGCCCGTGTTGAACATGTTGCGGTTGGTGATCCAGTAGGGGTTCTGCATCTGCAGGCTCTGCGATCCCCACGGCCAGTACTGCACCGGGAAGTTGCGCGAAGCGTTGTAACGCTCGTAGACGGCGTATTTGCGGATGTCGTCGCTCGGCGACATGAGGTAAACCGGTATCATCGGGTTGTAGTACTGGCCCGACGAGAGCATGTTCTGCTCATTGACGTTCATGTACATGCCCAGCACGCTCAGGTGCATGCGCTCGTCGAGGAACGACGAGCTGTGGTTGGCCGTGAAGTTGTAACGGTTGTATTCGTTGTTCGGAATGATGCCCTCGGCCGTCACCACGCCTGCCGAAACATAGGTCTGGCTCTTCTTGCCGCCGAAGGAGAGTCCCACCGAGTTCGAAGTGTTGTATCCCGTCTGGTAGAAGTCGGTCGGCGTCCACGACTGCTTGGCGGCGAGTTTCGTGCCCCACGAAGCGTAGTAGCCGTCCTTGGCTCCGTAGGTGTTCTGGAAGGCCGGGGTTAGGAACGGCGACATGAAGGTCGTGTTGTTGCTGTAATTGACCGAGACGCCCTCCTCGCCGCTGCGCGTGGTGAGCATCAGCACGCCGTTGGCGGCCTGCGAACCGTAAAGCGCGGCGGCCGAGGGGCCGGTCAGCGCGGCCATCGACGCGATGTCGTCGGGGTTGAAGTTGGAGATGCCGTCGCCCGTGAGGTTGTTCTCGCGCATGATGGTGAACTCGTCGCCGGGGTTGGTCAGCGAGAGCGACGGCAGCGGAATGCCGTCGAGCACGTAAAGGGCGTTGTTGCTGCCGGCGATGGATTTCGAACCGCGCATCACGACCTTCGTTTCGCCGCCGACGCCTGCGGCACTGGCGTTGATGGTTACACCGGCGATCTTGCCCGCGAGGCTGTTGACCATATTGGCGTCGCGCGTCAGGAATACTTCGTCCGATATGTTCTGCACGTTGTAGGATACGGCGCGCTCCTGCCGTTTGATGCCCAGCGCCGTCACCACGACCGCTTCGATCTGCTGGTCGTCCTCTTCGAGCGTGACGGAGAGCGACGTGCGGTTGTTCACCGAGATGCGCTGCGGCTTGTAGCCGATGAACGAAACGTCGAGGGTCATGCCGGCCGGCGAGACGTTGGACTGGAGTGCGAACGTTCCGTCGACGCCGGAGGTCGTGCCCTGCGTGGTGCCCGAAATCATGATCGTGGCGCCGATGACGGGCACGCCGTTCTTATCGACGATCCTGCCGGTGATCTGGCTGGCCTGCTGCGGCTGCGCGCCCCCGCGGGCCGAGAGGATGATGCTCTTGTTGTCGATCGAATAGCTGACGTTGGTGTTGCGGAACAGTTCGTCGAGTGCGGCGCGGATGTCCTTGTTCGCGACCGAAAGGGTGACGTTCCGGTCGAGCGGAATATCCTTGGTGTTGTAGAAGAAGGTGTAGCCGCTCTGCTCCTCGATCTGCTGCATCACCGTCGAAACGGGGGTGTTCGAAGCCTTGAGCGTGATGTTTTTTACCTGAGCCTGTACGGGGACGGCGGCGATTGCGAACGCCATGCACAACGCCAGTGCATACGACCGGACCGAGCGGCTGACTCCGGCTGCCGGGGTACGGTGTAAATTTCCCCCCCCCATAATTTGGGTGGAAAAGATTTTTTTCATAAGTTTGTAAGAATTGAGTTTTAGGTTAGTCCGGCCGTTTCATGCGGCCGGGTGATCTTAACGATTCGGCATACGGGAGGACGTGCAGGTCTTTCCGTATGTTTTTTTGTGTCAGGTCGGTGTCATGGTGTCATTCGGTTTTTGGGTTTATGGTTGTAGGCAAATCGGTTCGTGCGGTTTTTCAGTAGACTTCGAATACGGCCCGGCCCGCCGAGGCTTTGTCGCCGGCCGTCTGGTCGATCCGTCGGAATTTGATCTTCGACGAAATGGAGAAGTGCTTGAGGATCAGGTCGAGACTCTGGTTCGAGAACGTACCCGTGAAGGTGTTTCCGAGCAGTTCGTCGTTGCGGATGTTGAACGAGACGTTGTATTTGTTGCCGATCATGCGCAGGGCGTCCTTGAGTGGGGTGTTGCTGAGGACGATCTTGCCCTCTTTCCACGAGGTGTTGCACGGAATGTTGGCCGTGTTGAGGTAGATTACCCCCGTGCGGGCGTTGTAGGTTATCTGCTGGTCGGGCATCATCTGCACCAATTGGCTGCGGTGGTTGGCATCGTCGTACTTCATGCCGATGCGCCCCGACACGAGTGTCGCGCGGATGTATTCGTCGTCATAGGCTTCCACGTTGAACTCCGTGCCGTAAACCTCTATCTCGGTCGATTGCGCTTCGACCACGAATTTGCGTTCGGGGTCTTTGGTCACGTCGAAGTAGCCTTCGCCGTAGAGCACCACGCGGCGCTCCTTGCCGGTGAATTTGGCGGGGTAGCGCAGGTAGGAGTTGGAGTTGAGCCATACGCGCGTGTCGTCGGGAAGGGTGACGGAGCTGACCATACCCGTTGTGGAGCGGATTTCGACCATGCTGTTGTATTTGTATCCCACCTGCATCAGCAGATAGGCCGACAGGCCGACCAAGGGCAGCAGCATGACGGCGGCCGCGCGCTCGACCTGCCGGAGTGTCCGGCGCCATTTTTCGGCCCGGATGCGGCCTTTGACCTTCCGCAGTGCGCCGGCGGTGTCGAGGGCGGCTTTCGCCTCCTGCGTTTCGGCGGCGAAACAGATGTAATAGATTTGTTCGGCGATTTTGCGGTTCTCCTCGCTGGCGGCGATCCACGCCGCGACGCGGGCCGTCTGGTCGAACGGCAGTTCGTCGTTGTAATATCTGACAAGGAGTTTTTCTATGTTCGGGGTGTTCATGTTTTTTCTGCTTTTTATATTACAGACTATTCAAAAACAAAAGTTCCTAAACGAAAACCACAAAATTTCAATTTTTTTTATTCCGGGGAATCTAAATCCGAATTTTTATTAATTTCGCATCATGCCCGAACGGAAAAAGATATCCGACACCTGCTTGCTGAACCGGTTGGTCGATGGTGAGATGAAGGCGTATGAAGAGATTTTCGTACGTTATTATCCGACGCTCTGCACCTACGCCCGCATGTATGTCAAGCGGGAGGAGACCGCCGAGAATATCGTGCAGGACCTGATGCTGTGGCTGTGGGAAAACCGCACGGTATTGTGTATCAGCACTTCGCTCCCCAAATATCTGTTCGGCGCCGTGCGCAATAACTGCCTGACCTATCTGGGGCACGAGTCCATCGAGCGGCGCGTGCTGGGCAATATCCGCAATAAGATGTGCGAGCAGTTCGAAGTCCCCGACTTCGACGTCGTCGAGGAACTGCGCGAAAATATCCGGGCGGCCGTGGCCGACCTCCCGGCTTCCTACCGCGAAGCGTTCGAAATGAGCCGTTTCCAGCGCAAAACCTATGAAGAAATCGCCGCCGTGCTGGAAATATCGCCCAAAACGGTGGATTACCGCATCCAGCAGTGTCTGAAAATCCTTCGTGTCAAACTCAAGGATTACCTGCCTTTGCTGACGATGCTGCTGGTCGTGAACGAATAGGCGGTTTTACGGTCTCACCTTGGCTGAAAAAAACTTGTCGGACTATTTCGATCTCACCCGGCGCGATCAATTCGGACCGGATGCTTGTGTCTGACGCGGAAAATTGCTAATTTTGAAGATTGGAGCGCAAAACGGCTCCCGGCTGTTTTTATGATTAGAACTTTTCTGCTGATTGCTTGTCTATTGACCTCCGTTGCCTGCCGGCAGCGGGGTGGAACTCCGGCCGATGTCAATATCGTTGCCAATGCCGGAAATCACTCCGCGGAGACGATCCGGCCCGATACGGCGGCACGTCCGCCTTTGGCGTTCGGCCATGAAACGTGGGATTTCGGGACGATTCCCGAAACGGGCGGTCCTGTCGTGCATGTGTTCCGCTTCACGAACAGCGGTACGAAACCCGTCGTCGTCGAGCGTGTCGGCGTGACCTGCGGATGTATGAAACCGACCTTTTCGCAGGCGCCGGTCCTTCCCGGCGGCAGCGGCGAAATCGGGATCGCTTACGATCCGGCGGACCGTCCGGGAGCTTTCGACAAGGCGGTATACGTCTATACCGACGGCAGCCGCATGATGCCGCTCCGTATCCGCGGCAGTGTGGCGGCGCGTCCCGAAACGGCTGCCGACCGCTTTCCCGTGGAGTTTGGCGGCGGAATCCGCCTTAGCGTTAAGGAGGTCAACTTCCGTATGGTGGAGCAGCGGCATGACCGGCGTCTGACGTTGCGCTGTCTCAATACGTCGCCGTACGAGGTGCGGCTGAGGGTGGAATTCGCTGAACCTCTTCCCTTTCTGCGGGCCGAAGCACCTGCCGTACTGGCGTCCGGTGCGGAGGGTGAGATCGCTTTCATCTGTGACTTGTCTGCTGCCGAGGTGTGGGGAACGTTTGTTGATTCGTGTTATCTGACCGTTTCCGGACGGCGGCTCGAAGGGGCGGTCGTGGTGCGCGGAACCGGTATCGGTGACTTGGCCGAATTGCGCGAAATGCCGCGCGGGAAACGTCCGCAGGCGGAAATTGCCGAATCGTTGCTGGATTTCGGAACGTGCGCCGCCGACGGCACGGCCGAGTGCCGGTTTACGTTGGAAAACAAGGGCGGTTCGCCGCTGCGGATCCATGCGGTGAAATATCCCGCAGGGGTGACGGGGCAGATTACGGCGGGCGAAGAGATTGCGGCGGGCGAAGAGATTGCGGCGGGTGGCTCGAAAACCTTTGTGCTGCGCGTGGACGGCCGCACGGCCGGGTGTGGGAATTACTTCGCGCACGTCGAATTATTGGTGAGCGATGCGCTCAGTCCGTTGTGCGACCTCCGGGTGCGCGGCCGCTTCGAGTAATCCGAAGCCGGAAATCGGAAAAATAAACAAGCTGCCCGAAAAGGCAGCTTGTTTGTTGTTCGTATTACGTCGGTCGTCATTCGGGACAGCGGACGTTGTCCACCCATTTCATGGCCGAGCTGGAGTAGGTCGCCTTGTATCCGTGTCCGGTCAGGTCGTCTTCCACCTTTTTGCCGTCGGCTTTTTCGTTGAAGCGCCAGTATGCCAGCAGGCCGTCCGTCGCCGGGTCTACATAGCACATGTTGTTCTTCAGGTCGTTGCCGTTGAGAGCCTTGGCCCATACGCGGGCTTCGCTGATGTAACCCTTCAGCTGGCGGCCGTCGTTGCACGAATTGGCGATGCGGAACGAGTCGTCCTGATATACCTGCGTGAGGTCCAGCGAAGTCTTGTTGGTGTCGGCCGAGCAGGCGAGTACGCCGTCGATGTAGATGCTCACCTTCTTGTTCGGACCGTCGAATACGGCCGCCACATGCGTCCACTTGTTGAGGCTCACGGCGATTCCGCCCGTAGGAACCATCAGTGTGCCGCCCCATCCGGAGAGCTGCAGCTGACCTTTGAAGTCGTCCTGTACGAAACGCAGGCAGAAGTTCTCTTCGAGGCCCATCACCGTATTGCACCAGCCGCCCCAGCGCTGCAGGTTGATGCGGGCTTCGTAAGTGACTTCGCCCAAGTTGTAGATGTCGTATTTGTCCTGCTCGCCCTCGGCGAAATCGACCTTGAAATAGGTGCTGCCCGAACAGTCGGCAGCCGGGCCGATGATGATACGGCCGATTTCGACGAATACCGTCCGGAATCCCTCCTTGACTTTCAGATCGCCGTCCACGCTCTCGATGCTCAGCGGAATGACATAGCTGACGCCCTCCTTAAGCCCTTCGTCTTTGGTTACGCTCACTACGAGCGGTTCGGCTGCGGAAAACGAACCTGCTGGAATGGTCAGTTCGGTGTTCTTGAGCACGAAGTTCGTTTCGGGGAGCATTACGCCCTTCTTACCGTACTGCGTGTTGTACTCTTCGATTTTCGAAGGGTCGGTTACGAGCCGGACTTTGGTATCGTGTCCGACGACGATCGACGACGAGACCTTTACGCTCAGCTCTTTGGGAAACTGGTCGTCGAGTGTGAGCGACAGGGTGGGGACTTCGCCTTCGGCTCCGGCGATGTAGACCACATCGTCGTAAACCGGGGCTTTCTGGCAGCCTGCGACCGCCAATGCGATCAGTGCGAATAAACTATATTTCAGTTTCATGGCAATTTCTTTTTTTGTCCGTTAAACGATTACTTCCGGGCGGGGTTCTGAATCTGTATGGCCTCGATCAGGAACTTGTAAGGTTCGGGATTGCGGTATTCGTACTCCATATGATAGGTTCCGCAGCCGCCTTTCATCACCTTTTCTCCGTCTATGATCGGCTGCCACTGCGCCATGCCGGCCACCGATTTCATCGACTCGCCGTCGCGGGTTCTGTAGTTGGCGCCGCCGTTGGTGCGGTAGGTGATATTCTCGAAATTTTCGGTGACGATGAACCTGCGGGCAACGTCCTTGAACGGAACCTCCGAGAAGTAGTTGGCACAGCTCTGCAGACGTCCGTCGAGATTCGAATCGCCGCTGCATCCGTACGCCTGCGAGATGAAGTAGTCGAAACACTTGCCGAATTCGCGGGGCATGTTGGCGTTCAGCTCGCCGTCGATGGCCAGTATGCGTCCCGTGCCCGAAGTGCGGCCGAAATAGGTGACCACGACATCCATGAAGACTTTGTAGCGGTTGGGGAAGCCCGATATGCCGTAGGGTTTCTTGCCGGTGCCGATGTTCGGCTCGTTGTCGATATCCAGTCCGTCGTATCCGTTGTCGATGATGCGTTGGCAGAAAGCATGCGCAAAACGCTGGATAGCCGCGATATTGCCTTCCGTGAGGTTGTCGTTGCCGTATGAGCGGTAGGGACCTTCCCAGCCCCAGTAGGCCAGCATCTCCTCTTCGGTGGCCGCCGTCGCGCCGTCGGGCGCCACGCCCATTTCGAATCCGTCGAAAAGCGAAGTGGCGATCACTTTCAGACCGCGCTTGTGCTGGGAATCCTCCATATCTTTGCGCTGGGCTTCGGTGATGGTCTGCCAGCCGCCCCACAGACCGACCATGTCGATGCTGTCGGGGAGGGATTTCATGTAGTTGGACGCCGAGGCTCCCGTGGCGCTCCAGTTTCCGAACCAGCCGAAGACGATTTCGTGGTCGCTGTTCTTATAGTCGCGCAGATCTGCATAGTATTGATCCGACTTGGGGTAGGGCTTGACAATCTCCAGTTTTTCGGGATCGGTCTCACACGAGAACAACAGGGTGCCTGCCAATGCGATACATCCTAATTTTATGAGTTTGTTCATGGTTTTCAGACTTTTTGAGGTTCGTAATTTATTTGGCATCCCACCAGAGTTTCTGTGCGCAGTTGTCGCTGCCGCCGAGGAATTCATTTACGGCTTTGGCCACCTGCTCGGCATTGCCGTCGTACTCCTGCTGCGGCAGGGGCACGCGGCGGATCGTCGCGCCGGAGGGCAGTACGCCGCCGCTGCGGTTGGTCTGCGAGGGGAATACCTTCGGGTAACCCGTACGGCGGATTTCGCTCCACGCCTCCTGTCCGTCGGGGTAGAGTGCGATCCATTTCTGCACCATGATGCGTTCGAGTTCACGGCCGTCGGCGGCCCACTTGACGGTGACGTTGCTCGGACTCTCGATCGAGCCGACCTGTCCCAAGCCGGGATATTTCACCGGAGTGCTTTTGCTGTCGGACAGATATTTGTCGGCGTTCGGCGCGCTCCACTGGGAGAACGACGTGCGGATACCTTCGTTGTAGAGGTTTTCGGCCGTGCCGCCCATGTTCCAGCCGAGGAGTGCACCCTCGGCCCGCAGGAAGCAGACTTCGGCGGCGCACATCCATGTCAGCGGCGAGGTGAAGCCCACTTTGGGACAGCTGGCCAGCGACTGGTAGTCCTTGGGGTTGGAGATGATGCCGTTGGGGATTCCGTGGTAGGCGCCGTCCTTTTCGGCGGGCGAGAAGTAGCTTTCCAGACGCGGATCGCCGTATCCCGACAGGTAGCTCTCCATGGTTGCGCCCATGCGGCATTCGTTATATTCGCCCCAGAGGTATTCGAGCGGGTGTTTGTACGAGAAGCCGATGCCCGTGCGGGTGAGCAGCTGGGCCGAGTGGGTATTGTCGGTCATCACGCCGATGTTGTAGGCTCCGAACTGGAAATTTACGGCCTCCTCGGCCCAAGTCTGGGCATCGCCGGGAGCGGCGAAGCGTGCGCGCATGGCCAGACGCAGCTTGAGCGAGTTGGCGAAGCGGATCCACTTTTCCAGATCCGAATCGAACACCACGTCGAAGTCGGCGATGGGCTTCGCGCCCGAATCGGCTTCGTATGCGGCCTTGAGCGTTTTCAGCGCATGGTCCAGTTCCTTGATGAAGGTGCGGTAGACGGTCTCCTGCGAGTCGTAGGGCAGGCCGCTCGACATTTTGCCGAAGGCGGTGTAGGGCAGCGGACCGTAGATGTCGGTCACACGGTGCATGGCCTGCACCTTGACCACCTCTCCCAGCGCGAAGACCACCGATGCGGAATCGACCTTCTGGCGCAGGATGTTCCATGAACTCATCACGTTGTTGTAGGCCTGCTTGTAGGGTTCGTCCTTCCATTTGGCCGTGGGAAAGGCGTAGCAGGTCGAGTTGCTGCCGCTGTCCCAGTCCTGCGCCTGCCCGAAATATCCGGCATAGCTGTCGCCCAGCAGGTTGTCGGCCAGCTGGTAGGCGTTGGCGCCCTCGGCGAAGACGTTACGCTGCATGGTTTGGATGAACGCCGCCCATGCGTTGTCGCGGTCCACGTCTTCGGGGGTGGGTTTGTCTTTGCTGGTGTTGATATTGTCGAAGTCGCCCGTACACGAAGTCAGGCCCGTTGCCAAGAGTGCGAGTGCCGCAACTCCGCAAGCGATCGTATTGCGTAATTTTTTCATAACCTGTCTCTCCTGATTTAGAAATTAACTTTTACGCCGAAACCCCATGAACGCAGCGACGGCGGCATGAAATAGTCGAAGCCCTGATAGTACGTCCCGGTGTTTGAGGTCAGTTCTGGATCGAACGGCGCCTCGTTGTGGAGCATCAGCACGTTGTTGGCAATGAGCGAAAGGG
>OCHL01001213.1_pt1 | contig 17413 bp, 17 predicted proteins | sample 1538421 | NCBI WGS metagenome assembly OCHL01 (sample SAMN04571690, study PRJEB22368) | human gut metagenome | biome: human gut; material: stool | host: Homo sapiens | place: Luxembourg | collected 2012-06-01 | reverse complement strand
GCAAAGGACTGAAAATCCTTGTGTCCCCGGTTCGATTCCTGGTGGTACCACTTTAAAATCAGAGGGTTGCAGAAATGCGACTCTCTTTCTTTTTGGTGTAAAACGGGCGAAAAACAGGGTTTGTTTTACCCAGTGTTTTACCCATGAGCACAACTATCGAGGTCGTATGTTTCAAGTACAAGCCTCTCAAAAACAATGAATTTCCTTTAAGAATACGCATTACCAAAGACCGTAAGACCAAGTATATCAGCCTTGGAGTGTCTGTTGCACCTCAGTATTGGGATTTTGAGAGGAATCAGCCTACATTGGACTGTCCCAGCAGGGAATATCTGGAAAAGCTGATCGCCAATAAACTGTGTGAATGTAAAGGTACGGTTGTAGAACTGAAATCCGAGAATAAGGAATTTACCGCAACAACTCTCAAAGAACGTATTGCCAAACCTGTAAAAGCAGTAACCGTCGGAGAGCTCTTTGAAGAGGTTATCAGGGAGTTACAGGATGAGCGAAGGGCTGGCTATGCTACCTCTGTGGAGCAAGTCTATCGGTCTTTGTTGAAATTCAACAAACATTTGAATATCTATTTTTCGGACATCGACCATTCTTGGCTCAACAGGTATGAATTATGGCTGCGTAAGCAGGGTAGGGCTGAGAATACCATAGGTCTTCGGTTTAGAACCCTGAGAATGGTCTTTAATCAAGCGATAGAGCGAGGATTTGCCAAAATGGAGCAGTACCCTTTCAAGAGCTACAAGGTGGGTAAATTGCACGCAGAAACCTTGAAACGAGCCATATCCAAAGCTGAGATAAAAGCCGTCATGGGCTATACGACTGAGGTTGCAGGGGTTTATACCCGGCTTGCAGTGGACTTATTCAGTTTTTCCTATCTGATGGGAGGTATCAATTTCGTGGATATGGCAAATCTTACTCGGAGTAATATCATAGACGGCAGATTGGTTTACAGGCGCCAAAAGACCGGAAAACTTTTAAACTTGCCTATTCATACCAAAGCTATGGAAATTATTGAAAGCTATGCTACCAATGACCAGTATCTATTTCCTATTTATTCAAAGGAACATAAAACCATCCAACAAAAACTGAATAGGCATCATAAGGTCATTACCAAGGTAAACCGGGCTTTGGCTGAAATAGGTAAAGAGTTGAAAATTCCGATTAAGCTCACAACCTATGTTGCTCGGCATAGCTACGCTACGGTGCTGAAAAGGTCTGGTGTTCCTACCTCCATTATTTCCGAATCTCTCGGACATAGTTCAGAGCGAGTGACCCAAATCTATCTGGACAGTTTCGAAAATGAACGGATGGATGAAGCTTTGAAAAATCTGTTGTAGGATTGTACACTTATCTTTCTAAGATAATTTGGAGATAGGTGTGCAATTTTGTAAATTTCGAAGAACTAATCTCAAACCGATATGGAAAACCAAAATAAAGATCAATTGGTATATGAAATAGATTTGGATGCGCCTACCAAATTTTCGATGGTAAATGGTGCAAATATTAATCCTGAAAAGGCTAATGCTTTTATTTCTTTGGATTATATTGGAAATAATGAGGATGGAGGGGCATGGACCATGCGATTGGAACAAGGTGATAAATTAGGATGCTTTGTGGATAGAGTGCCTTTTGGCATCTTGGATAAAACTATTACCGGGCTGGGGGCGACTACTTTGGAGTTGGAAACACAAGTTCGAGATTCCATTATTGTAGTGCCTACAAAATCTTTGGCCTACAATAAACATCTTACTACTGAGCAACGGATGGGACGGAATAGCTCCATGTATATAGGAAGCCCGATCGGGAATATTTTGACAGATATAACGATTGAGGATATACAAGAATATTTGGATCTTGATAATGACAAGCGCAAGAAATTTTTAGTTGTTGCAGATAGCCTGTGGAAAGTCATTAAAGCAATCGGTCCGGGAGTGTATCATGATTATTTTTTTATGGTCGATGAAATTGACACGATGCAATCAGATAGTGTGTATCGGCCTAATCTTGAAAAAGTGATAGACTATTATTTCCGATTTGACCGAACTATGCGAGCGGCGGTAACTGCGACATTGAGAATTTTTTCAGATGAACGGTTGCTGAATGAATCTTATGTAAGAACTATTTGGGAACATAATCCAATACGTGATATTCGATTGATTGAGGCCAGAGAGGTGGATGTAACGGCGGAAAAAGTGATGCGAAATTTGTTGGAATGTTCGGAGGACGAAAAGATTTTAGTTGCCTATAATTCACTTGATGGTATTCTGAACATTATAAATACTATATCGCAAGGAAAACACCCGGAATACAGGCAATTATGCGGTGTATTGTGTAGTGGCCGAAATCAAGATAAGGTTAAGGATTATGTGGAGAATGTATTGGATGAGAATAACAACCTGCAAAAGCGTATTGTCTTTATGACTTGTGCCTATTTTGCAGGAATTGATATTAACGACAGGTGTCATGTTATTTCCATTTCCTCCAACTATCAGCCTTTTACTTTGTTGTCTCCTGAAAGACTGACCCAGATACAGGGGCGATGCAGAAACGGAGTTTTATCTGAAACGATAATCTATGATATAACTCCGATGGAAAATACGGAACAAACAACTTTGAAAAAATATAAGACTGTCTTGATAAATAAGGCTACAAAATTCTCTAATGCAGTTGACAGGCTTAATCAACTTTGTAAATCCGATCCAGATCTGTCTGATATGGGTGTATTTGTAGAGCAGATACTTACCATGAAAGCCGAAGGGCAGGTTGCCAAAGACTATCCAGTTACGATTATTCGCAAAAATATAGATGGCAATATTGTTCCTGCTTATTTCAATATAGATGCTTTATTGGAAAAATGGGAATTGCATCATACTCTGTATAGTCAGTCCGGAGCTTTATTGGCAAAATTGCAAGAACAACATCATGTGGGTTTTGAACAATCTGAACAAGGAAAGTTTGGGCGACATATTGGTTCTATCCAACAGGTGAAAGCTCACAATAAGGAAGTGCTGGCCCAAATCTTATCTATCGCAAAAGAGACTTTGGTGAATTGGGAGCAAGAGGGAGCTAATATGCAAGCGCTTGATGGCTTAATTAGGCGCTCCAACAAACAAGAGGCACTATTTTATACACGGTTCAAACGATTGTATCCATATTTTGGAACGGAATTTCTGGTGGATAAATTAATTGAGGTGCAAGGTGATAAACGTGAGTTTATGAGCTTGAATAATTCGCTTATATTTTGGGCATTAGATGATACTCATGCTTTTAAGTCTCATGTTCTTGCGAAGTTTGAGTGTAAAAAACTTTCACAAGGACCTATTAAAATCAGCCGAGTAGAACGCACTAAAAAGATGCAGGAGGTAATGAATGCTTATTTGGGGCGGTTAAAGTTAGACAGGACATTTTGTTCTAAACTATTTACTCAATTCTTTGGAGCGGAAGCTAAGACTCGCAGCGGTGGTATGTATAGGATAACTTCGCTAAATCCGTATAATTATCCTGAACCCAAGAAAAGAATTACAGATGCAGATAAGGTGAATTTAGCTGAAATATTGGTTCTTCCGAATAGACCGGCATGAACACCTATCTTCTAGATTGTTAAAGAGATAGAAGTGTAATGCTAAGATTTGCTGCTCGGTTAATTTGTTATGTAATTACAAAACTAAGTGCTCATAAGGGCGGGATTATACACCCCGCCCTATTTTCTAAGCAAATGAATCAGTTAGAGTTGACAAATATTATTATTGATAAGACATTATTTCCTGCCTCCCAAGTACTAACAATTTTTCTTATATATTTTTTTCAATTTTCTGTGCACAAGTTCACTTCAATCTCCTCTTAACCCCTCCCCGCCTAAGGCGTGGGGGGATAGTCCCCCGCCACAACAATTTAATCTAATATTTGTGGTATGGAAAGCAATCTGAAATTTATCGAGACGTGGGAGGTCTCCCAGTTTAAAGCCCAGCAGGGAGTTGAGAAGCTGGAGGTAAAGAAGAATCCCCACACGGGCAAGATTTTCTTCGTTTATGGCTGTGATGTGGGTCCTTGCAGCCGAAAGGTGGAAGAAGGCCAACTGACAGACCCGGTGGTATCTCAAGTCTGCAATGCCGAGACGGGTGAGCTGTTTATGATGCTTCATCAGCGGGGAGAGGGAGGAGCACCTACTTTGGCTGTCTTTTAGGCCGATCAGTATAGCTCTCAGAACAGGCAGTAGGCTTTCGGGCTTTCTGCCTTTTTTTTTATCTATTCATCAAACAGATACTCAAAACAATCCAATTTCCCATGTTACATCTTCGTCAATCTACCCGAAAACAGGCCAAGATCAAATTGGCCCTCCAAGGCTGTGCAGGTTCTGGCAAAACCTATTCAGCGCTTCTATTGGCCTATGGCATGACCGCTGACTGGAGTAAAATAGCCGTCATAGACTCAGAAAATGGTTCTGCCGATCTTTATGCTCACTTGGGGACTTACAATGTGGTTTCCCTCGGCGGAGACTACTCCCCTGAGAATTACATCGAAGCTATCACACTCTGCGAAAATGCAGGTATGGATGTAATCATCGTAGACAGTATCTCCCAATGTTGGGACTACCTGCTGGATTTCCATGCAAGCCTGCAAGGCAACTCTTTTGCGAACTGGGCCAAAGTTACACCCCGTCAAAATGCCTTTGTGCAGAAAATCCTCCAATCTGCGGTGCATATCATCTGCACCATGCGTACCAAGCAGGATTATGTGCTCAATGAAAAAAACGGTAAGATGGTCCCGGAGAAAGTGGGCCTTAAAGCCATGCAACGGGATGGCATGGACTATGAATTTACCGTCGTCTTGGATATAGACCTCAAACACCATGTGCAGGCTTCCAAAGACAGAACAGGTCTGTTCATGGGCCGTCCCGAATTCACCATTACCCCGAAAGTCGGCCAAGCCATCCTGAATTGGTGTGACCTCAATCCCCAACAACCTATCGTACAACCTCAAATCCCCCGGACTCATGGAATCGGCACTCCGACTGCAACCCGTTAGACAGCTCCGCGCTATTCACCCCCTCTCTGGAAATCTTGGAATAGCCCCCTCGGATAATGACTCCCGCACTCAAGGTTTCAATACCAAGCCCTTTGTCGAGGCCAATACCAAAGAGGTTACTATGCACCATTTGCAAAGCGATTGTGTAGTTCCGGTGTTCTCGAAGGATAACGAGGTAACCATTTCACACCCTGCCTTTGTAGAGACCGTCCACGAGGCGGCACAACAATTCTTCCGGGGTGAGAGTATCAATAATCCTGAGATCAGGGTAAGCCATATCATCAAGGGCAGAATCCCCGAAGCAATCCACAAGCCCGTGAATCAGCTTTTGGAGACAGACAAGACCATCTACTATGAGCGTATGATGTTCTGCTTCGAAATTCCCACTATTCATCGAGACATCGACGGGAGCCGACTTAATTTGACTGTAGGCGGGGTAAGGGCCTACAACCATGAGAATCTCTACAACAAGAAATCCGTAGAGAAATTCAAAGTCTTTGTGGGCTTTAAGAATATGGTGTGCTGTAATATGTGCGTGGCCACGGACGGCTATAAGCGTGAAATCAAGGTGATGCATACCCGTGAACTCTATGAATCCGTGATGGAACTGTTCCGGCGGTATGACCCGGAGAAACATATGAGACAGATGCGCAACCTGCTGAATTCCTCTATGACGGAACATCAGTTCGCCCAGCTGCTCGGAAAGTCCCGTCTCTACCAGTGCCTACCTCAGGAGGATAAAAAGAGACTGCCCCAACTGCTGATGACCGACACCCAGATCAATCTGGTGGCAAGAGCTTACTATCAAGACGAGGCTTTCGGGGTAGATGCACAGAGCCGAGAGATTTCCATGTGGAAGGTCTACAACCTCCTGACAGGGGCCAATAAGTCCTCCTATATCGACAATTTCTTGGATCGGGCACTCAATGCCTCGCAACTGGCTGAGGGAATTAACAAGGCTCTTTATAGGGAGAGTGAATACAAGTGGTTTATAGAGTAAGGAAAAGGCTGTCGGATTTTCAAAACCTGAACCTTATAGGGGAATGGAATAAAAAATTCGACAGCTTACCTACCTTACGCACTTACTTTTTATATATTCCAAAACTAAATGCGTAGAATGACTGTCTGATATTCCAACCCACATCTCAGTCTTATCACCCACACTCTCTAGAGTAACACTATCTCTCTCCCTTTCTCCATTATGATATGAAAGTTGGAGGTTGCGCACTTAATTGTTTTATAGAATAACACAATCTATCTGCGCATGAGCTGTACATCTATCTCTCTTATACAATGGAAAGATAGGTGTACAGAGGGGCGTGTTATGCCATCCTGTCACATTTATTTTACTTTAATTTTAGCTTATGAAAGACTTGTATATGACGCTTGTTGTCTGGGCTATAATCTGCCTTGTTGCTTACATCAAGGCAAATCCCCGCAAGAAAGAGTAAACAATTTCTAAGATCAATATTGATTTTCTGAAACTTTAAGCCGAAATTTGTTTCTGCAACAGTCCTAAAAAGAAGGATGAGTTATTGCATTTTCCAAGTTAGTTTTCTACTTTTGTGGGACATACTAACTGACACGGAAAGTGTAAGTTTATTCCCATAAAGCGAATCTGGAAAATTCATTGATGGTGAGAATAAGCTAACTTATCCTTTCGTCGTATACTTATCTCAAGTATATAGGCGTAGGGCTGTTGCTTGTTTTATCCATCGAGGTATTCCAGAACCCGCTTTAATAAAATAGGCTTTCAGTCCTGCGCTTTCTTTTTATTACTAACCATCTGTGAGGGACGGCAGAGGAAACTGTGTGTCCTATGGATATTAAAAAAGCTAAAGCGCTCCGTGAAGCGTGGGGTGATAAACCGTGCAAACATCCCGGTTTTTCTAAAGAATCTGTTAATGGGCTTATTGGTGCCCGATTTATTGAGTATAAAACCGGAGAATATGTCTGTACACAATGTGGCCGGACTTTCTCTAGAAATGAAAAGATTGAGATTGAAAATCTCAATCAGATATCTAGTTCAAATTAAATAACTAGAACCATCTCCTAATCTTAATCCTATAAAAACGATATGAAAAGACTTTTTATATTTGTTTTTTTTCTAACCCTTCTTGGGTGTTCAAAGAGTAATACACAAGATGATCTACCGTCAACGGATGCGAAGATATCTATCAGTCAGAATTCATTGCTATTCGATGCCTCCGGAACCGAAAAATCTATTACGGTTTATAGCAATAGTACTTGGACTTTATCCGGGGGTGAATTCTGGTGTAAGCCATCTGCGACAAAAGGTGAAAATTTTGATACCATAATTTTTCGCTCAGAAGAGAATCCTAATAAGACGGAACGGAAGACTGAATTTATATTTACTTGCGGTACAGCTACAACCAAATTGGTGGTAACTCAAAAGCCGGCGGTGGATGGCAATATTTCTCTTAGTGAAAATAACCTTACGTTTGATGTTGCAGGTGGAGAACAATCTATCTCGGTTTATAGTAGTACTAGTTGGACATTGACGGGTGGCGAGTCTTGGTGTCGCCCCTCTGCTATGAGTGGAAGTAGTTTTGATTCTGTCATATTCAAAGCGGAGGAGAATGTTAGTCCAGATGAACGCAATGCTGTATTTACATTCAACTGTGACAATGCGACAGCGAAACTTCTAATTACCCAAAAACAAGCAGATGCACTGACGATTACTTCATCTAAAATTGAGATTGGCAATGCTGGCGGTGAGGTCTCGGTCGAAGTAAAAGCGAATATCAATTTTGATTATAAAATCCAAGATGATTGTAAAGAGTGGGTCAGTTATGTGACAACCCGTGCTCTGACGACATCAACATTGATTTTTAATGTCGCACCAAGTGAGGAAGCAGAGCGGCGTACCGGGACAATCTCTATATTTAGTGGAGATAAAAAGGAAGATGTTACAATATATCAGTCGGGAGAGCATATACTTGTGCTGACTCAGAATGAATACAATATTTCCGCAGATGGGGAGACGATTGCTGTCGAATTGAAGTCTAATCTCGACTATACTTATGAAATCCCTGCAGATGCACCTTGGATAACCAAAGTTGATACGCGGGCTATTTCAACCCATACATGTTATTTGAGTATTGAGCCAAATTTAGTATCTACGCCACGAGAAGCAACAATTATATTTACAGATAAAGATAAATGTAGAACTGGAGTAGTGAGGGTGAAACAAAAAGGATTGGATATTATTGTTGTTAATGTAAGGGAAGCGGGGACATTGATGCAATTATTAGCTGAATATAAAAACGTCGTAAAGCTGAAAGTTACAGGGATGATGAATGATGAGGATTTTGCATATCTTCGGTCTTTGTCAAAATTAAGCTATTTAGATATATCTGGCGTGCAAACAACAACATTACCTACTCATTGTTTTAGAGAGGCAGACAATATTGAAGAAATTATTTTACCGAATGCATTAGGTGCTATAAATAGTGAGATGTTTTATGCATGTAAAACATTAAAAACTATTCATATTCCGGCAAGCGTTGAGATAATTGAAGCTGCTGCGTTTAAGAATTGCACTTCTCTAAGAGATGTTTCTTTTGGAGAAGGAGCAATTCTAAAGACTATTGGTGGTTATGGCGGTATGGATGAATATGGTTTCGGTGCTTTTTTAGGCTGTACGGCATTAACAAATATCACAATTCCAGCTAGTGTAGAAGAGATACAAGCCAGTGCATTTAAAAATTGTACATCTTTACAAAAAGTAGTTTTTGAAGAGGGCTCCCAATTGAGATTCATTGGTGGTGGACGGTGGGAATTCAATGAGAGAGGTGATGGCTATTCATATGGAGCTTTCAAAAACTGTAAAAGTTTAACAGCCATTACTATTCCGGCTAATGTTGATAATATTGAAAGCCATGCATTTGAAGGTTGTTCATCTCTGGCGACATTGACATTTGCTGAAGAGTCAAAACTTAAAATTATTAGTAAGTATGCTTTTGCAACAAGTTCGATTGAGGAGCTAAAAATACCGGAAAGTATAGTTGTAATAGAAAGTGCCGCATTCTATGATTGCAAATTGGATGTACTTGAAATTCCCATTAATGTTGAATATATTGGACCGGATGCATTCTCTTGGTCTAAAACATTATCATCAGTCCATTTTGAAAAAGGCTCTAAACTTAAATATTTAAGTGGTTTTTCAAGTTGCAAGGCATTAAGCACTATAGATATCCCTGCAAGTGTGGAAGAAATCGGCGAGCGTGCTTTTGCTCATAGTAATATAATTTCTGTGACTTTTGCGCAAAACAGTAGCCTCAAGACAATTGGGATACAAGCATTTTGGAACACCTCGATATCTTCTATTGAGATTCCTGCAAGTGTGGAAGAAATTGATTGTGAGGCATTTTATGAATGTGGAAAGTTGTCGAAAGTAATTTTTGCCAATGGTTCTAAATTAAAAAAGCTGAATGCAGGATACTTCTATCAAATACCAGATGGCATGATTCAGACTGTCGCCGCAAGAAAAGGTGTGTTTGCAGAGTGTTCTCTACTATCTTCCATTGAAATTCCTGCAAGTGTGGAAAATATTGGTGCAGGAACTTTCTTGAATTGTACTTCATTGTCAAAAGTTTCTTTTGAAACAGGAAGTAGGCTTAAAAAGATAGATGGAGTATATTATCGAGATTATTCACCATTAGGAGCTTTCCAGAATTGTTCTCATTTGACAAAAATTGAAATTCCTGCAAGTGTGGAAGAAATTGGTCCTGCCACCTTTAAAGATTGTGTCCGTTTGATCTCTGTTGATTTTGAACAGAATTCAAATTTAACAAAGATTAGTGGTGGATATTTTTTGACAGCGGATAAAGATAGTCATTACGGAGCATTTTTAAATTGTCGAGAGCTATCTTCAATTGTGATTCCTGCAAATGTAGAAGAGATTGGCATGTGTGCATTTATGGGATGTCGGAATTTAAAATTGGTTGATGCCTCAGAATGTGAATATTTAACTAATATTGGAAGTGAAACTTTTAGAAATTGTAATGCTCTAAATCTTTTTAAAATCGGACGACAAATTCCCCCGACCCTAGGTGTTGGTACTTTTGATAATATCAGTGAAACTGCAGTGTTAAAAGTACCTGTCGGATGTATTGAGGCTTATAAAAAGATTAGTGGATGGAATAATTTTACAGAAATAGTAATTTTAGATGAATAATTTTAGTCTAAATTATGGAATCTTAAAACTAGGCATACCTCTTGTTGTAGTAAAAGCACAGGACATACACCTGTGCTTTTTACTTGATACAGGGAGTAACATTAATGTCCTTGATAAAAGAGTAGCTGAGTTCTTCCAACTTTCGGGTAGAACAGTTCAACAGCAACAATTTGGGATAGATGGAACACACCGGATCACAGATGTCGTTGAAATGGCTTTCGCTCTGGAAGAACGGGAGTACAAAGCAGATTTCTCGGTGATGGATTTATCCTCGGCTTTTGGAAAAGTGGAGGAAGAGTCGGGCATACAGATTCACGGTCTGTTGGGATGTTCTTTCATGGAGCAACAGAAATGGGTGCTTGACTTTGAAAGATTATGTCTGTTCATTCCTTAATAACCTCTCTTGAATTGAACACTTAAATCTTATAATGATAAGAGAGATAGGTGTACAAATATGTAATGAATTTTGTTTAACCCAACGTCTTGTTTTTCCCTGTGTCTTACCCAAAATAAGGGGATAACTTGGAAATGAATCCTAAGATGCAGATAGTGTAACTATTATGATTTTCAGTTATTTGTACTGAAAATCCTTGTGTCCCCGGTTCGATTCCTGGTGGTACCACAATGAAGCAATAGCCGCTGCAAATTCAATTTGCAGCGGCTATTGCTTCATTGTATCTTGATGGGAGGTCCCCAGAGAGGCGGTTTTGCAGGCTGTTTCATGCTGCTCTTAAGCAGGCGGTGGTATTACGAATATCGAATTTTTGCGGATAGATTGAAAATTGAAAAAGGCAGGTTTCTCAGACCTGCCTTTTCGCGTTTGCGATCGTATGCTTTTTTCGACTTGTGGACGGCCCGGAACCTTGCCGGACGGCCGTGCCGTGCGATTTCCTCCTCGCGGCTCGCCTTGCGGTGGGCCTTGAGGTAATCCTGCTGGGTGATCTTTTGTTTTTTCATGTTACACTGCGTTTTTGACGGGCTGGGTGCACCATCCGCGGGGGTAAAGGTAGCGAATTCGTCCGGATCGGCAAAATCGGCAAAAAAACTTATCTTTGCCGACGATGGATTTCAACCGTTACATATCGGCCGCCGAATTCGCGCCGCTTGCCGAGCTGTTCCGCAGGGAGGGTGAAAGCCTCTCCGTCCCCAAGGACGGCTGTTTTTCGTTCCAGCAGGTCCGCAACCGCTGCAGCGGATTGGTCGAGGAGGGCGCTTTCCGCTATGTGCACGCCACGGAAGCGGGCGAGCGACATGTCGTCGGGTACGCTTTCGCCGGGGAGTTTGTCGGTGACTATATCTCGATGCGCAACGACGTCCCCGCGTGGGTGAGTATCGAAGCGATGTGCGACAGCCGAGTGCTGACGCTGACGGGCGAACGGCTCGAAAAATTCTACCGGACCGATGCTGCACACGAGCGGTTGGGCCGCACCGTCGCCGAGCATATGCTGGCCGAGATTTACGAACGGCTGCTGCAATCGTACGTCTCGACTCCGCAGGAGCGTTACGAATCGCTGCTGGCGCGCTGTCCCGGCCTGCTCGAACTGGTCCCGCTCCGGGAGCTGGCCTCGTTTCTCGGCGTGCGTCCCGAAACGCTGAGCCGCATTCGCCGCCGGGTGCGGTGATTTCTTGATTCGGATCAAGTGTTTTCCGCTTTCCGCGTCCTATCTTTGCGCATATGAAACGAGCTATTGTCATCGGTGCCACTTCCGGCATCGGCCGCGGCCTTGCGGAGTGCTTTGCGGCGCAGGGATATGCCGTGGGGCTGGTCGGCCGCCGGGAAAATCTGTTGAAGGAGATCGCGCAGTCCGATCCTGCTGCATACCGCTTTGCCGTCGCCGACGTGACACGGCCCGCCGAGACAGTCGCCGCGCTGGAATGTCTGGTCCGGGAGCTGGGCGGCATGGATTTGTGCGTCGTCAGCGCCGGAACGGGCGATCTGAATCCCTCGCTGGATTTCGCGCTGGAAGAGACGGCCATCCTTACCAACGTGCTGGGCTGGACGGCGGTCGCAGACTGGGCCTACAACCGTTTCGAGCGGCAGGGCGGCGGACATCTGGTCATCGTCTCGTCGGTCGGCGGACTGCGCGGCGGGGGAGCGGCTCCGGCCTACAACGCCTCGAAAGCCTATCAGATCAACTACGCCGAGGGACTGCGGCAGCGCGCCGCGAAATCCAGACTCCCGCTTTACGTCACCGACGTCCGTCCGGGCTTCGTCGATACGGCGATGGCCAAGGGTGACGGTCTGTTCTGGGTGATGCCGGTCGAAAAAGCCGTCCGGCAGATCGTGCGGGCGGTCTGCCGCCGCAGACGGGTTGCGGTTGTCACCCGCCGCTGGCGCATCGCGGCGTGGCTGCTCCGGCACATGCCCGACGGAATTTACCTCAAAATGTAATGTGTATGAACGGATGGTTTATTGCGGCGGGGACGCTGCTTACCGCGGCGTTTTTCGTCCATGTCGTTTCGGGGAACCGCTTCTATACGGCAGCCTGTCCCGGCCGGAACGCCGCCGCGGACAAAGCCTACGAAGCGTGGCTGATGGGACGGTGCGGCGTCCAGATGATTACGGCGGATCTGGCCCTCGGAGCGGTATTCCTGCTGCTGCTCGGCTTCGGAGCCATTCCCCGCAATTTCCAGCTGGAACTCTTCCTGCTGCTGACTTACGGCGGCTGGTTCCTGCTTTGGCTGGTGTCGCTGGGCTATGAACGCGCGGCGAAGCCTCGTTATCTGCGTCTCTGCCATTGGGCGCTGTTTCTGACGGTCGCCCTGCTGGTCCTGCTCGGCATGTAGCGGCGGTACGCCCGGCGTCTCTCCGGCAGACTGTCCCGGTTGGGACGGCTGTTTTCCGCTGGCCCGCCTATCCCCGAAGGGCCGCTATAGAGTCGTGAGCGATTTCACGCCGGCGTTGTATTCGCCGATGATTTGCCGGACGATTTCGCCTGCCGGCGGCAGGTCGCGGATCAGCGACGCGATCTGTCCGATCTCCAATTCCCCGTCTGCGAGGTCGCCCTCGAAAATGCCCCGCTTCGAACGCCCGCGGCCCAGCAGCTCCTTCAGTTCTTCGGCCGAGGCGCCCCGGTTTTCGGCGGTTTCGACTGCCGTGTAGAAGTCGTTGCGGATCAGGCGCGTCGGCCCGATCTTCTTCAGCGCCAGCATCGTGCCGCCCTCTTCCAGCCCGATGCAGAGCCGTTTGAAGGCGTCGCTGGCCGAACTCTCTTCGGACAGCGCGAAGCGGGTGCCCATCTGAATGCCCTCGGCTCCCAGCGCGAACGCCGCCAGCATGCCCCGGCCCGTGGCGATGCCGCCCGCCGCGATCAGCGGAATCGTAATCGCTGCGCGCACCTGCGGAACCAGCGCCATCGTGGCCGTCTCCTCGCGGCCGTTGTGCCCGCCCGCTTCGAATCCCTCGGCGACGACCGCATCGACACCCGCTTCCTGACTTTTCAGGGCGAATTTCGTGCTCGACACCACGTGCGCGACCTTGCAGCCTGCGGCATGCAGTTGCCCGGTCCATGTCTTCGGGCTTCCCGCCGAGGTGAATACCGCCGGGACCCGCTCCTCCATGACGACCTGCATGATCTGCTCCGCGTAGCGGTACATCAGGGGGACGTTCACGCCGAACGGTTTGCCGGTCGCCGCGCGGCATTTGCGGATGTGTTCGCGCAGCAGGTCGGGCGTCATCGAGCCTGCGCCGATCAGGCCCAGTCCGCCCGCGTCGCTTACGGCCGCCGCGAGCCGCCAGCTGCTGCACCAGATCATGCCGCCCGCGATGATCGGGTAGCGAATGCCGAAGAGTGTGGTTATTCTGTTTTCCATGCTTACGGAAGTTTAGTCGTTGCAAAAGTAGCCAAATTATCGGGAGTCCGGCAGGGCGTTTCTGCTAAATACCCGGTTTTTTGCTTGCCCGGTCCCGGAAAAATCCCCATCTTTGCCTTCCGTTTTACGCAAACAATACCGAAAATGCTCTATACCGAAGAATCCCGGATCGGCGCGCTGGCCGTGCATATCGTGGGCAACAAAGCAAAAGACGAGCCGCTGATGGTCTCGCCGTCGCTCTCCGACCAGCTCTCCGACGCGCCCCTGATGCAGACGCTGCTGGCCTATTTCATGGGCGGTTTCAAGTCCGAGGAGTATTTCAACCTCTACCACGACACCGACCTGACCTGCAACGAGGTCTGGAATTTCACCTGCAGGATCTTCGACGACCCCGAATCGTTTTACGACCATTCGGTCAGCCTTGCCAGACATCTCTATGAAACCGGCATGCACCCCCAGATCAAGAGCGGGGAGTTCTATGTCGTCTACTTCACCGACTGCCGTTTCGGAGGCGAGACGGTCGATGCCGTCGGGCTGTTCAAGTCCGAGACGCGCGACACGTTCCTCGACGTCGAGGAGCAGGCGTCGGGGCTGCATATCGCCGCGCATCAGGGGATCAACGTCAATAAGCTGGACAAGGGGTGCGTCGTTTTCAACACCGAGCGCGAAGCGGGTTTCGCGGTCTGCGTCGTGGACAACACCAACCGTGCCGAAGCACGCTATTGGATCGACGATTTCCTGCACGTGCGCCAGCGTCAGGACAATTACCACAATACCCACAACGCGATGGCCATGTGCAAGAAGTACGTGACCAAGCATCTCCCGAACGAATTCGAGGTGTCGAAAGCCGATCAGGCCGAGATGCTCAACGAGACGATGAAATACTTCAAGGAGCAGGACAGTTTTTCGCTGGACGACTTTTCGGAGAAGGTGATCCGCCAGCCCGAAGTCATGGAGAGCTTTTCGCGCTACAAGCAGGAGTACGAGCAGGACCGCGACATCCGCATCGAGGACGAATTCGCCATCTCCGAATCGGCGGTTAAGAAACAGGCCCGTTCCTACAAGAGCGTCATCAAGCTCGACCGCAACTTCCACATCTACGTCCACGGCAACCGCAGTCTGCTCGAACAGGGCGAGGACGAGAAGGGCAAGTTCTACAAGGTCTATTACGAAGAGGAGGAGTAGCGGCGCCTTCGGTTCTCTTCGGTTCTCTTCGGTCGATCGGCGGCCCGCAGCGATGCGGCCCGCTTTTTTGTGTCAGGACCTTTTGCCGGTGTTTTTCGGTGTTGCGCGGGGCGGCTGTTCCCTGAGTGACTGGCGTCCCCGGTGTCTCTGGCGTCCCCGGTGTCTTCGGTGTTTCCGGCGAAATTCGCAGCGACTTCTCCCGTTTCTCCCGTTTCTCCCGTTTCTCCCGTTTCCCTCCCGCGCCCCGTATTATACTTTTTTCATTCCCCGTCTGCTATCCCCCGTCCGCCGTTTTTCCGCTCGCCGATAGCCGCTCCTCTCCGTATTGTCCCGGAAAAATTGCCCCTCCCCGGTCCGAAACCGCACCGAAAACCCGGCCCTGCGTTGATTTTGCCCCGTTTTGCTTGCTTTATTCTATTATTTTTTGTAATATGAATTTATTATCCGTGCGTGTTGTGACTGCACGCATGGTACCGGCCGTGCTGCGGAACCGGATGTTTTCCGAAGAATCTGTATTATGGCCGCTGGGGGTTGTGATAATTGTAGCTTGCGACGGGAAGTATTTTGCCGTCGTATCGATCGTTTTGGGATGTGACGCCGCCTCGGCTGCCGGATTCTTTCTATCTCCGATATTCCGAAACGGCGCGATTGTGGCGTGAACGGGTGTGAGTTCCCGGCTTGTCCGCGATTGAGCTTCGAAACGGGGCACTTCTTTTGTAAGCTACAAGTGTGTAGTAAAAAATCAGGCTATTATTCCGGTAATTTGCGCTATGAAAAAGCAGAGGCGAAATGACTTTTTTATTGGGCAGGTTGTTGCCGGGCTGAGAGCGGCCCGGTTGGAACGCAAGCTGACTCAGGAGAACGTACGCTTCGATACCGATCTGAATATCGCACGGATCGAAAGCGGGCGGCACAGTATTTCGCTGACTACGATCGCCGATTTATGTGACTATTATAAGATTTCTCCGGCGGATTTGTTCCGGAACATTGCGACGCATCCCTGACTTCACACAGAAAGAACCGGTCTTAAGGCCGGTTCTTTCGCTTATGCTTCGAAGGGTTTCTCGAAAGCCAGCCTTTCACCGCTTCCGTAGACGATTTTGCCGCAGTAGGCGAATCCCAGCCGTTCGAGCATCCGCAGCATGTAGCGGTTGTCGAAATTGGTGTCCACCCTGAAACTGCCGACGCCCCGTTCGCGGGCCAGCGCTTCGGTGCGGCGCATGAACTCCGCCGCCACGCCGCGGCCCTTCTCCCCGTCGGCCACCGCCAGCCGGTGCAGGACGACGTAGTCGCCCCCGGTCAGCCACGCCCCGTCTATTGCCCCGTAGGCCGGTTCGCCGTCGAAAACCACCGCCCCGTATGCGATCGCGGCGCCGGATGCCCTCCCTTTGTCGCACTTCTGCGGCGTTCCTGCAGCTGCGGGTTCCTGCGCCGTGCCGGACTTCTCGAACACATACCCGTACCCGCGCGCTATGTCGTTGTCGATATCGGCCCGTGCGGGGTAGCCGTCCTGCCATTGCAGGCTCCCCAGCGCCCGCATCTGGGCCTGCGCCTGCCGGATGATCTCCATGCCGTCCATATCCGGCAGGCCAAGGTCCAGCAAAATTACATCCGGCCGTGCCGAAGCAGCTTCCAACAGGGCACCGGCTCCGTTCTGTACACGGTGGTACTGATAATTGCGGGTTTCCAGTGTGGTGGAAATCAGCCGTGCAACAGCCAGGTCATCCTCCACCACAAGGATCAGCGGTTTATTCATACAGGGTCACCTCAGTTCGCGGGAGTGTAAAACGGAAGCAGGCACCGTGCGGTGCAGCGTTCTGTACATCGATCACACCGCCATGGGCGGCAACAATGGAACGGCACAAGGCCAGCCCAAGCCCCAGCCCGCGGCGGCCATCGCTGCGGGTTTTGCCAAGGGTATAAAACATATCAAACAGCTTGTCCCGGCTTTCTTCCGGAATGCCGGGGCCGTCATCCGTTACGCAGATGCGGACAAATTTACCCTCCGGCGCGGCGAAAAGCTCGATGCGGGAATGTTCGGGGGTATATTTGATGGCGTTGTTGATGAGGTTCACCAGCACCTGCTCGATCAGCTGGGCATCCATATCGGCCATCAGCAGGTCATCCGCCACGTTGGTCACAATGGTGTGGCGGGCGGCGTCATGGTCTAAATGAGCCAGT
>OCHL01001199.1_pt1 | contig 17604 bp, 14 predicted proteins | sample 1538421 | NCBI WGS metagenome assembly OCHL01 (sample SAMN04571690, study PRJEB22368) | human gut metagenome | biome: human gut; material: stool | host: Homo sapiens | place: Luxembourg | collected 2012-06-01 | reverse complement strand
TTATGTATGATAAATCGGTTTCCAAAATCGATACTGTAAAGCAAATTGCGGAAGAGACCTACCGAAAAAAAGTCTGTAAAAACGCAGTCAACTATGGTAAAATATAAATAACACAGGAGGCTGATTTTTTATGGCAAGAAGAAAAAGAGAACCAATGAGCGAAGGAAAGAAAAATATCATCGCAGAGCTGATCGAGGAGTATGATATCAGGACAGCAAAAGATATTATAATGTACCCTAGAAACTGAACACAAAATTGCCAAAACATCGTGACAGTGGTATAATAAAAGAAAGAAACAGGAGGACACGATAATGGCGAAGAGGAACACATACACACCGGAGTACAAGGCAAAAATCGTAATAGAAATACTGGAGGGAGAGCAGACGGTCAGCGAGATAGCAAGTCGTGAAGGCATCAATGTCAATCAGCTGAAAAATTGGAAAAAGGAATTTCTTGAGAATGCATCCCGTGCCTTCAATGGTTCAAAGTCAGAAAAGGAAGCAAAAAGAGCAGCTGAGAACGCAAAAAAGCGGGAAGAAAAGCTTATGCAGAAAATCGGTCACCTGACAGTTCAGGTGGACTGGTTCAAAAAAAATCTGAAGAAGTGCTCGGACCTGACTGGAAGGAAAAGTCTGGTTATGAAGAATGATAGGCTGACCATTAAGGAGCAGTGTGAACTGCTTGAAGTCAACCGCACTTCGATGTACTATCAGCCTGTTGAACCGGCAGAAAAAGCCTTGGAGCGTGAAGAATACATCAAATCACGTATTGACTACTGGCACACAAAATTCTGCTACATTGGTCATCGGAAAATCAAAGAAAAGCTTGTACAGGAAGACGGGATTGCAATCGGCAGAAAACTTGTCAGACGTTATATGACGGAAATGAATATCTGTCCAGTTTATCCGAAACCCAATCTTTCAAAGCCCGGAAAGAACAGTTTAAAATTTCCGTATCTGCTGAAAAATCTAAAAATTGACCGACCAAATCAGGTATGGTCAATTGACATCACCTATATCAAAATGGGGCGCAGCCATATGTATCTGACAGCGATTATTGATTGGTACAGCCGTTTTATCGTGGGCTATGAATTGTCTGATACGCTGGTATTTACAAAAAAACACTCTGCAATTTCTTTTGCATTGTGTGTTTTATTCCAAGCTTCAATAAGTAGTTTTCTTGCTTCGTCATGTAACATAATCATCGCCTCTTAACTCTATTATAGACCTGTTGTCAAGAGTATGCAATATTTTTTGGGAGCGCTATAGAAACGTATCTGCAGCATAGGCTCCAAGATCTGGTTCAATTCCACGAATAGCAAGGTTCATCTGTGCCATCTTCCATGTAGTAGGGTTTGAGTCCTGGCCGTAGATAGAAATGTTACTGATGTTAGCACTGTGATTCTCAACAAATTTTGCAGACTGAACAAACATACCGCCTGAGCCACAGCAAGGGTCTATCAAGACGCTATCTTTGATACAATGTGCTTTTCCCGAATATGTATCCCGATGCCCGTAGAAAGCCCTATTCTGCGGGCTTTTTCGCGTTTCAGAGGGCATAAACCGGCCTGCGAAATTGCTCCGATATACTCTTGCTGTCGATGTGCTCATTCCGGCTGTGCCTCCTTTCCGAAACCCCTAATAGGCAATCCTTAAAAAGTATAGGTATCCTTAAATTGTGTAAGGATACCTTAAAAGGTTTATTCCTCGTTATGCCTGCTACCGCGCTTGTACGGATTTACATGTACAGTCTTACCGTTCTGTTGACGATCGTATCCCGATACATCATGTTCTCGTGGCGACGAGCGTTCATCGGGATATTCTCTTGTGTCATATGAATCACTGTAATCATCGTCATACTCATCATCAGCATTGTCGCTATAATCATCATATGAATCTGAAGATGAATAATCAGAGTCGCTATTTTCAGATGATCTCCCTCCACCTGAACTATTACTTGCGATAGCAGCCGTTGCGATTGCCGCAGCAGCGGCTCCACCCCATTTCACTATTCCAGTCAGAACAGGATGTTTCTCACTAAATTCTCGTACAGCGTCGACCGCATGAAGTATCTTATCTCCAAAGCTCTCGTGAACCTCCGGTGGAGCCACAGCTATCTTCTTTTGCGACCTGTGTTCTACGTTATGTAAACCACCATCTTGTTTCGAAGACTGCGTTTGCCCTGACGATGCTTCTTCTGTCTTGGATGGTTCTTTTATTCCATCGTTGCCTTCCTGTTTATCAATAACAGGAGTCCGCACCGGCTCAGTGAGATTGATCACTTCGCAGGGAATAGGCTTATTCTCTCCGAAATCCACGAATTCTTTAGTTTCCGGATTATAGTACCAGTTAGTCGGATTCTGCCAGCTACCCTTATGCGCCTCCAGATGTTCCTCTCTTGTGAGGAACTGTATATTATTTGGATCGCCCTGATACTCCGGATATTCTGCTGCACTTTTCATATGCTGGCCTTCAAAGGCACGACCGTTTTCGTCATAGGCCTTTCCTTTTTCCGGATTAAGAATATCCTTCTGCTGTTCCTGAGACCAATCCCTTGTCCCTTTTCCTTCAGAGACTAATTCTTGTTCTCTTTCCCAAGCAAGCCTTATAGCCTTATTTCTTTCCTTTATACTCGTTTTTGACATAGGATCACTCTCCTATACCAAGCAAGTCATAAAGGTCATTCAAAAAAGCAAGAAAATCATCATAAACCAGTTCGTCATCTATATCGCCAGCTTCATGATCGTATATTGAGATTTTCTCTCCGGACTTCTCGCATAATACTGGATCACCAGAAGCCAAAGCACCGATGACGATGTAATTGTCGCTCGGCCTGTCATTTTCATCTACATCAATGAACGGCTTATGCGCTACTCCGTAAAATTGAACTCCAGCTGGTAGAAATAACTCACCACCGTCAGAGTGCTGCAACCATTCTTTATATTTTTCAGGAAGTTCAATTCCTTGTTCTTTCTCGAACTGAGTAATCTGTTCCTCTGTAGCGCCTTCAAGGAAATGCGTCTTCCCTTGTTCATTTAGCTTTTCTATACTTTTCTTCAATTCCTCTGAAATCATAAACATATACTCCTTTATTCACACAGCTTCTGATACGCCTTCTTAACGATACCGGCCATCAGCTTCCTGCGCTGTTCAAGAAAGTCCGGATACGACATCTTCTCGAAATCGACCGGAAGGGCATTCTCTGCGCAGGTCTTCTTATATCCGTCCTCGCCGAGCTTCTGACGATACCTATCCACATACTCTGCAGGCGGATCATCAGAAATATCGATGTTCGTGTTGTAGTCCAGATAGGTGAAGTTGGCAATCTGGTTACGATCACGGTCGCTGGTGTATCCTATCCCGGTCAGATAGTTCTTAGGGAAGATATGGTGCTTATCAACAGCCTTCTTATCACCGCTGGCTTTGCCGCCAATGTTGTCGTGCTAAACAGCATAGGCGTCCCTAAAACATTGAGAGCGGCAATATATCCGAACCATGCTGGTGAAGTTGCAGCCGCGCTCATGAGATCGGAAGGCAGTGTGAGGTTGAAATAATCGTCTGAGAATCTGGTGGAGATTACTCCGTCCAAATAAGATATAAACTCGTCAGCAGTATGTACATTTCTCAGGTCAGCGAACTGCTTCTCTACCTCGGACTCTGTGGAGCCGGTATAGAAGTACGTTATCGTAGACATGAAAATCCACTTTTTTATAACCTTCTGCAGTGCAATCGGCTGAACCTTATAATCGTACTTTCCAATCAGATAGAGAACATAGCAGAACACAACGGCGTTCGTGGATGCGACGATGCTTCCGTTGACGTATTCGGCGTCGGCAAATAATCCCATGAAGGCATGCCAGTTATTCAGGTTTGTTACCTCATCCAGCGCATTTTTGAATTTGGTAAGATTTGCGTCCATCTCCTCTTTTGTCACGATGCCGGTTTCGAGGTTTTTGCCTCGCATGAGCATGTAAGCATAGCGCAAACGGGCACGACGAAAGCCAACCGCAACAGCCATACGAATGAGGTGCGATGGATCAGCCTTCAGGATAAAGTTATACGGAGTACCGTCTTTCGGGATACGAGACTCCGCGCAGAACTTATCGATCTTGTCGTGGACATCATTGTCATAAACGGCGAGAAGAGTCTCTATGAAGTTCTTCTCAGTCAGCTTCTGACCGCCGGAATTAACGCGCACGAAAACCTCTGCCACGTCCTCCTCGGTCGCCTTGGCGTTAATTCGGAGTGTAGGCAAGGTGTAAATGGAAAGGTTGAGCAGGTCATTCAGGTTTGTTTCGATTGCTTCCTCTTCATCGTCGGTCAGGAGAGCTTTTCCGTTTCTCTCCCTGCCAGCATTGCAATCCTTGATGAACTGCCTGCGGAACTTCGGAACATCGTGATTTGCATCCGCCTCAAAAACAGCACTGATTCCGCTAATCCACTCCGGATTCCGCTCATATGCCTCTGTCCAGACTGCAAACTCGCGAGTGAGCGGATTGAAGGATATCCTGATTTGCCGCTCGGAGTAGTTTTTATCCTTGACCTTGATTCCGGATATGGCCGCCAACAAAGCGGTCAGACGCTGCTGTCCATCGATAACCAGATAATCCGGTTGGATATAGGTCTTGTCGTTTGTCCCGATATGGTTCACGGTTTCGTAACCATCAGGAGACTGCCAAAGCATAATGTATCCTATCGGATAGCCCTTCAGCATTGAATCCAAGAGGTCACGCGCCTTGCTATCCTTCCATACAAAAGGCCTCTGCAGATCAGGAAGACCAACCTTTCCGTTCCTTACATCACTAAGCAAGTCACCGACTTTGCTCGGAATGTTGTCAAATAATTCTTTTCCCATGTGGCTTAATCCTCCTCGCTAACAAAGATTCCCGGAACATTCTGCCGGATGTATTCGACTTCGTTCTCTACGCTGGTTCTCCCGCACTTTGATAACGAGGCCTTCAGTTTCAACTTTCCGGTGCTGCCGTCCTTCACGACATACTCTGGATTTTCTTTTATAAACCGTGCCGACTCACGAGAGAAACCGTTTCTCTGTAGAAGGATCGTCAGCGGATTCGTGGTGCCATACTCTACATATTCGTACCAGTTATTCGCGTCCAGTTCATCATCACCTTTAATACGCCTAAACTCATTAGAAAAGCGCAGGAAGTAATTTGATATGCTGAACAAAATCACGTTTTCAATCACCTCAAGCGTGTCCGCAAATACAATGTTGCGATGAATAAGGGATGTATCGTCATACACGCCTTTGGTATATCTGTTGATCCAGAAATCCTCCGGATTGTCTCGGTGGTGTTTTAACGCGGCCTTCATGATAAAGTTCAAACCGTTTCCTTCCATCCACTGGCAGAGGATAACCGCATACCAAGTTCTTAGCGATTCTTTTCCAAGCGTGCTCGATTCATAGATCGGCCACTGGAATACGCGACTCAGCCTGTTCAGAAAGCCAAGAACCACTTTATAATCAAACCGGCCATCAACAACTTTCGGATAACGCAGATCGTCATTCTTAATGGCCATGATGAGACACTTTGTCTGATCAACAGATGTGTTTATATCATCGTCCGGAATAGTCTCCGTGTTTTTGAATTTCTCGCGGATGTTCTTTTCATCCTCATCGGTCAAAAATGACTTAAACTCCCGACGTACAAGTGTGTCCTTATCCTCAACAATATCCCGAAGGAGAATAAGTCCGAATTTCCGCATCATGATATATGATTCTTCTGATTGAAGCGGATCGCCATTCGAATTGACGCGCTGCGGGATTACAGAGCTGCCTTCCTTGAGGATATCGGCAACATACTTCTTTTCGATTTTTTTGAGCACCTTTGGATTCGTAGCAATAGAAAGCACCTGCTCCGGCACCTTTTCTTGCAGCATCCTGACATAATCATCGGACTTTACGGTTTCCTCCTCATCAGTAACAAAGTAGACATTACCAAAGAGGTTGAAGCTGATCCTTCCGACACGACCTATCAGATTTCTGAAATCAACCGGCTCCATCTCGCTGCGAAATATCTTGTTGTCTGTGATGAAGAGATTGTCCGCAGGCAGGTTTACGCCCTCCAGCAAAGTGCTGGTACAGAACATAATCGTGATATGTCCCTCTTGAAACAGCGTCTCTATCCTTGCACGAATAGATGCTGGCAGATAACCGATATGGTATGCGATGCCCTTTCGAATCATGTCGGCAAGGAAATAATCACCGTGGACTTCTTGCCGAATATCTTTTGCGAGTGTCTCCAACAGCTGGTCATTCTTTATCCCATCATACCCAAGAGCATCAGAGAATTTACGGGCAGCGTCAATCGCCTTATTTCTACCATTGAAGTACACGATGGTCTGCTTCCGCTTATCCTCCGGCAGGCCTTTGTTCATTTTCTCAAACCTCAGCAGGATGTCTGTAAGGTTAGCGCTCCGACCACCACGGTCACGGATATTTGCAACATGGATTCTTTTTCCATTGTGCTCGTTATATACCTGTATCTCCTTGTTTTTCAGATCAACAAGGAACTTCACCTGCACAACCGGTGAATATGTAATTGCCAGATTGCTATCATCACCGGCTTCTATATCCGTCATCATCCGAAGATAAACCTGCGGATTTGGAATATTCGGGGAGGCAAAGATGAAGTGTGGCTTATGCTCTCGTTTCAAAAGCATATCCACAACCTTGTAATAAAACGGAGCACGGCTGTTCTTGCCAGACAACTTATGTGCCTCATCGACAAACAGATAGTCTATCTGTACCTTCGGTTGGCTGATCAACAGGTAAAGTAAGCGCTCCGGCGTGAGAGCGAAGATATAATTATGTTCCTCCTCCAACGCAATATCACTGGCCGCAGATACCACACGATAATTGCAGCGATCAAGGTAGTTGATTTTCTGAAGGTTTCCATTTTCACCGAGGTCATCAATAACTTTGCCACGGACTTCGTTTATGAGTGCCTTTGTCGGCACAATCAGAGCATAGTTCTTCTGTGCTCCGTGAATGACCTCATTCTTGATAAACATCCGCATAATGAAGGACTTGCCCATGGAAGTCGGAGCAGAATAGCTGAAGCAATCATCGGTCAAATGATCATAGGCTGTTTTCTGAGCAGCAAAAAACTTCTCATCCGGTTCCGCGGGAATCGTAAGATAGTCATCTCTGAAATCGGAAAAGAATCTCTCCAGTGCTGTAATATCCTGATATTCGGAATTGATGTGTTCGACACCCTTGTGGTTTCCGATACTCGAAAAGACATCTCCGGCATAGAGCTTAATCAGGGAATCCTCCGGGTAGAGTTCATTCAAGAGGATTACAATTTCCTGTGCCCAGATTTTATGTGCATTTGCCTTTTCAGGATCATTGGATTTTGACAGAAGATCAGCAAAACGCAATGCATCCCGCTTTTCCTTGTCATCAAAAGGCATTGGCTCCTTTTTGTTAAGCTGCAGAAGCCGGAGGGCATAGTTGTACAGCACTTTCTCATGGAGCTTATTCAGATATGCGTTATCTTCGATGTCTGCAAAGATGGCGGCACCGAGTGTTCTCTTTTCACCGCTCATAGGTCAACATCTCCATCCAATACGTGCTGCATTATCGTTTTCTTTTCGTTCTCGGCATCATTCAGCGGAAGAAGATAGAAATAGAATGCGTGGTTTTCCAGCCCGCAGTCTTTTATCTTCTGCGCGATGTACTCTGCGTGCGCCTGCGCATCCTGTTCCAGCTTCTCCTGCACGATTTCCAGCAATTCGTCATCGCTCCGGCCAGAGGGAAGGATGCCGAAGTTGTATCCCAAGAACACGCCATAGGATATCGCGTACTTGGATTTCTTTCCTTCTTCCGGGACAACATACTCTTTGAGAATGGCAAGATCGTCCTCGTCATAGAATCGGTCAAGGACTGTCTTCTCGACCATGTAGACCTCGTCGTCCTCATGGGCACTTATCTTCTTTATAATCTCGAAAGCCTGATCTATGGCGTCCTTGATCTCGCCGACGATGTTTGAGGCTCCAAACACCATCTGGTTATAAGCCGCGCCGGTGCCATCGGCGCAAAGGAAATGAATCCCGTCTGCCTCGCTCAGGTATTGCGCTGCATCCGTACTCAGCTCTATCTTGCTCAGTAGCTTATAGGCTTTCAGCTTCTCTTCAAGGAAAGCGTAGATCATAATCTCGCCGAGTTCATTGCCGGAACCCTTCACGTCTGCCGCGCCTCGTTTCCGCATAATACGGAGTGCCTGCTGCATGACAGCATCCAGATTTCCAGATTTTTCATATTGCTCCTGCTTTGCCCTTGAGAATACATACCTGCCAATATTCAGCATCGTAAACTTCTCAAGGTCGGAGATTTTGATTTTCCCACTCCTGATGTTGAGGTAAAAAAGGCGCATTGAACCCGGTCGATCATCACTGATACTTTCGCTGTGATCGACCTCTGTAAAGTAATCATCAAATGTTTTATCCTTTACAGTTTTTGTAAACTCCAAAGCCTTTACACCTCCCAGCCATTACTTGTCGTCTTTCTTTTCACCATAAGGAACCGGATCTTCAGCCACCATCATCAAATCCTGCTGTGGAGTAAAGTCATATTTCACGACCTTCGGCTCCGATCCCGGCATCAGATACGGTTTTCCTTCAGGATTGTAGGTAAGGTTAAACACCAGATCAGAAAGCCATTTCTTGAAGGACGGATTGTCTTGGAACTGCTTGAACAGCTCCATATTGTCCGCCATGATGGAGAAGATAACCTGCTGCAGGGCACGCTCGCTTTCGGTACGCGCTTCCTGCTCATCAGAATTCTTCATGGCATTCTGATACTTCTTATCCTTAGACACCATCTCCGGAATGGCCAGAATCTGGCGTTGCACATTGTCAGCATCATTCCAGTTGATGTTTCCGAACATATCATTAAAGTCCATGATGATCTTGGAAAGCAGATCCATTTCCGGCTCAACGATGTGGCCGACCGTACCTGCAGGTACCGGAGCAATTTCCGCATCATCGTCCTCCAGCTTAATTGCGATGGCCTCTTGCGCCTCGTTACGATAGCTGCTAAGGTCAATCGTCTGAAGGATACCCTCGGAAAGATCATCATCGCGTGGCGATGGTAGCTTCGGGATCAGCAGATTCATGAAGATAGACAACTTCTCCCACTCAACATTTCCGTAAGGCAGGATCGCGCCAAGGAAACCATAAGTACGCACAAATGACTTAGCCGCGCTCTTGAACTTAATCTGATCGTCCAACTCCAGCTGCTTATATACGGCTGTGCAGGCATCCAAAATAGGATCAAGCCTGTCTCGCTCCGCACCGCCAAGGAACAGATCCACCAGCTGGTTGACATCGCAGTCATCATAAACCTGATAGCTTTCCATCAGCGTTATGAGATCATACAACTTATTCGGATCGGTCTCTCCGGAGAGAATCGTCGTCCTATAGAACCTCTGGAAGGCATCCTCAATCGTGGATGTTTTGTTGGCAAAGTCCAGAACATAGACTTCGTCCTTGCCGGGACAAGCCCTGTTCAGACGAGAAAGCGTCTGAACTGCTGCAATATTATAGAGCGGCTTGTCCACATACATCGTCTGAAGCAGCGGCTCATCAAATCCCGTTTGGAACATATCAGCCACAATCAAAATACGATACGGTTCCTTCTTAAACTCCTTCGGAATTTTTGCATCCGGGAATCCATTCATCGCAGCCGATGTAAGCGCCGGTTCCTGACCGTTATATTTATGCTCACCGGAAAAGGCCACAATTGTCTTATACGGACTATGCCTGTCAGCGAGACACTTGTTGATTGCATAGTAATACTCGATACATCTTGGAATGCTGGCCGTAACCACCATCGCACGAGCCTTGCCGCCGATCTTTTTCTTGGCAATGACCTGTTCGTGGAAGTGCTCCACCATCATGGCGGCCTTCTTTGCAATGACGTCCGGATTGCCCTCGACGAAAGCACGCAGCTTCTTCTGCGCACGCTTCTTATCAAACATCGGATCATCCTCGACCGTCTTCATGAGCTTGTACCAGCTATCGATGGTCGTATAATTCCGCAGCACATCAAGGATGAAGCCCTCCTGAATGGCCTGCTTCATCGTGTAGACATGGAACGGGCGATGCTTGATTTCTCCGTCCTCTTCATAAGGAACCCCAAACATCTCCTCGGTCTTATTCTTCGGTGTAGCAGTGAAGGCAAAATAGCTGGATGAAGAGACGAGCTTGCGTCCCTCCATCATTGCATTGATCTTATCTTCATTGTCCGCATCGTCATCTGTAGCAAGGCCGGAGAGCGCCAGATTCATGTTAGCGGAGTTACGTCCACTCTGGCCGGAATGCGCCTCGTCGATGATGATGGCGAACTTGCTATTTTTATGTTCCTGTCCAATCTCGGAGATTATGTACGGGAACTTTTCTATTGTGGATATAATGATGCGTTTGCCATCCTGTATAGCCTTGCGCAGATCTCCGGAATGCTCTGCCCAGACGACCGTGTTCTTGACCTGCATGAACTGTTTAATCGTATTTCGGATTTGCTTATCCAGAATACGACGGTCAGTGACTACCAGAACGGAGTCGATCATCGGATGACCGTCTTCTTCAAGACCGATCAGCTGATGCGCAAGCCATGCGATAGAATTGGACTTACCGCTACCTGCGCTGTGCTGGATCAGGTACCGCTTGCCGACACCATTCTCCTGCACGTCTGCCAGCAGCTTCTCCACGCAGTCCAGCTGATGATAACGCGGCCAGATCTGTTTAATGGACTTTTTCTTGGTATCCTCGTCCACCTCTTCAATGACCTGCGCGTAGTTTTCAATAATGCGGGACAGTTTTCTCTTGGTGAGGATGTCCTTCCAGAGATAGTCCGTCATGAGGCCGTCCGGATTCGGAGGATTTCCTGCTCCGTCGTTATAGCCCTTGTTGAACGGTAGGAACCAGCTGTCTTTTCCAGCCAGCTTTGTGCAGAACTGGATCGTGGCATCATCCACGGCAAGGTGAACCATGCAGCGCTTGAAGGAAAACAGAAGATCATGGAAATCTCGGTCTTCCTTATACTGGCACACGGCGTTTTCCGTGTTCTGCTTTGTGAGCTGGTTCTTCAGCTCCATCGTGATGACCGGAAGGCCGTTGATAAACAGGCAGACATCCAGTGCCAGCTTTCCGGCATCCTGTGAATAGCGCAGCTGCCTTGTCACGCTGAAGATGTTCTTCTCGTACATGATTCTGGCCTGCTCGTTATTTTCGGTCGGAGTCAGGTAAAACATGATGAGGTCTGCCGGATAGACCTTTACGCCATTGCGCAGCACATCAATAATGCCACGCTTGGCAATCTCTCCGGATAACCGGTTTAGAAACTGTCGCTTCTTCGTATCCGAAGCGAACACGCCCAGCTTGTCCATTTCCTTCGGCTGCGTGTCCTGCAGGAAGCGGAACAGCCGAGTCTCGTCGACAGCGTATTCTTTGTTATAGTCGGCATTTGTTCCTTCCTCGTACCCGTTCCGCTCAACCAGCCACTTTACGATTAAGGATTCAAGGCCGTTTTCCTTTGTGTTGGTAAATGGCATACTTAATCCTCCCGTTCCTCGGTTTCTTCTTCGTCAGAATTTATATCGGAATCATCGTCGCCTTCGTCTTCAACGTGTTCAAATTCAGGGATTTCAATTTTCCTTACATCATCGGAAACCAGTCGATCTTTCATATCATGCAAAGTTTCAATTTCTTCTTCTATCTTTTCGATTGCATTCTTGTACTTCACTTGAATTTCATCAAGATATTTCACTATGGCATCCTGTTCTTCCTGTGGAGGATAAACAGTATAAATAGCTCCGAAAGCGGGTGTATAGAGCCTGTTAAAGCCACTACCAACACCACGGGAGGCATTGGCAAACTGCTCAACTTGTAATGGATTTCTGAACACGTACTCGTAGAACTTTACATTAACATACCTTTCCGCAGAAGGATTAAATACGCTATAATCCGGAGAAACGCAACCATTTCTCGTTACACAAATAAACATCCCACTCCATGCCTGCATTCTGTTTTCAAGGAGTTGCCCCGGTCTCACAATGCGATATTTTGTTAAATCAGATGCGCTCGGCTGTTTGTCGGAAGCCTCGGAAAAAGGAATTAGTCCCTTCTTCCGGCTAAACGTTAGAAGTTCCTCAGTTCCATCATCGTTTCTGCAGTTATCCTCATCAAAAAGCCATTTAATTTTTATGATTTCCCAATTCTTAGGTATCGATCCCAACCAATATATTCCGCTATCAACGAATTCTTCATTGCGTATACCCTGCGTCACGGCCTTGTTGATTGAGTATCGTAGATGCTCATTTAACAGGTCAATCTGTGCTTTCTTTGCCAATATCATCTTGTTGAGCTTGGACAGTTGCCAATCAAGATATCTGACAATCTGATCTTGTTCATCTCTCGGAGGGACAGGAAGCTGGACATTGTTCAAATAATCCATTGAAATGCGCATTCTCACTGTATTCAATTTTCCTGTGCTCGATTCATGCATTAATATGCCTTTTCCAAGTCCGAGCAAACTCCGTTGAAATGTTATAAGCCTAAAAATCCTATGGTAATACCATACATTACAGGACTCCTCATTTCTGGGAAAAAGAGCATAGTAAACTGGGCTTATAGCTCCTGTTCATCTGGATACTCCAGCCGCCCCAGCCACCACATTCATACAATTTACAAGCAAATCATTTTCGTGAGCCACATTATAAAGAGTCAAATCTTCTTTTGGCTTGTTACCGCCAACGTCTTTTTTTTCAGCAACAGGAACAACCCCCTGATTGGCGGTCAAAGAAAGTATAAAGTCCGTCACAATAGGATTGTTACGTTCTTTCCTATCTTGGAAGATTCCCTTTAAGCGCATCATTTTCCAGTGAGCCGGAATTGATTGAACCCACTTCTCGTCAACGCTTCTATATTCGTCATATTTCATCCTTTTAATCCCTCCAAAATATCATGCATCATGCCGTCAGTAACATTTTCGAGAGATACCAAGTCAGATACAATATCTTCCATGTTCCTCAGTTCAGTTGGCTTATAAAAGTATTTAATGAATGAAAGCTCATAGCCTATTTTTACACTTTTCTCATCTATCCAAGCATCAGCAGCATACGGTTTCACTTCGTCAACCAAGAACTGTTCTATGCCACCATTATATGTAAAAGGAATGATTTCTGTACTTCTTAATTCCGAGTCAGCCTCGCCCTTTACTGGTTTTGCAGAACGATCTTTCTCGGTAATATATGGACGCACTTTCTTTAGAATTGCTGCTTTCAGCTTTGTTGCCTTCGAAAACGCTTCCCAATCATCTAACGGCGTTCCTTCCGGCAGTTTGTCAATAGCAGCCTTATATGTTTTTAGTTCATCGTCTTTCTTAAACACACCAGCCGGTATTCTATTTTCAGGATGCACCATAAGTCTCAAAGGACGTTCAACTGTAACAGACCAGAAACCAAATTCCTCGTTATTGAATATCTTACTTACCTCGTTTTCTTCCATTTCAAGGAACAGACGCATAATTTCAGATCTTATCTCAGCAGTGAATTCGCAGTTTTTCTTTCCCATATTTTTGCGCAATGGAGACTTCATAGAAGATGCGTCTATAAGCTGAATCTTTCCTCTACGATGTTCCTCTTTTTTATTCGTTAAAATCCAGATATAGGTTCCCAGTGGAGTGTTGTAAAACATATTATCTGGCAATGCGATAATAGCTTCCACTAAATCGTTTTCAATCATAAAACGTCTCGCATTGCTTTCGCCGCTGCCTGCGTCTCCGGTAAACAACGATGATGCATTGTGAACTTCGGCTATTCTACTTCCAAGAGCTGTATCCTTCTTCATCTTAGCAATATTGTTCAGCAGAAACAGCAGCTGGCCGTCGCTGGTACGCGGGATCATCGGCATAACCTCGCCGCCCTCCAGATAGGTGTTGAAGCGCGTGTCGAGAATTTCTTTCTTACCGCCCATCTTCTCGGCATCGGTCTTCCAGCTCTTTCCGTAGGGAGGATTTGAGAGCATGAAGTCAAACTGACGGGAGGCATGCTGGTCATCAGAAAGCGTGGAGCCGTACATGATGTGCTCGGCCTCTTCACCATCACCCTTCAGCAGCATATCCGCTGTGCAGATGGCGTAAGTTTCCGGATTGATTTCCTGCCCGAACAGATGAATTGCGACTTCCTTACCGCGTCTCTTAGCCAACGTCAAAAGTCTGTCCTGAGCGACGGTGAGCATTCCCCCCGTACCGCAGGCTCCGTCTATTGCCGTACCGAAAGTGATACAATTTAACGCATACACGAAAATGCACCCAAGCGGTTGCATTTGTAGATTACTGGGTGCATTTGAGCGAATGATGCACCGATAAACTGTGAAATTTGTTATAAGTATATTATAAACAATTTCGCACATTTTTTCAAGATGTTTTTCTTAAAAAATACGGCAGCACCGTTGTTCAGGTGCCAAGCAAAAAATCAACCCAGTCAAAGCATATTCCGCTTTTCATCACATCGCACGAAAGATTCCTCTCCAAAGAGAAAAAATTATTTAATCTTCAGAAATATATCTCAAAAGCTTGACAAATTTATCTGATAGGTGTATACTGCTGGATAGTTTACATTGTGAACTATATTTTCTGGTAAAAAGGAGGCATGAGGTATGAAAGACATGAGCTGGATAGAAATGATGAAAAAAGCACAGGAAATTCGGCTTTTTACGAGTCTTCAAATAAAGCGTGCCCAAAAAGGCGGCATTACATCTGCGCAGGAACTGGATCTTCTCTCCCGTATTGTATTATCAGACGCAGAACTGACACCCCTTGAATTAACGGTACTGACAGGCTTAAGCAAATCTGCAGTGAGCCGGTTAATCGAACATCTTGAACGTAAAGAACTTTTACAAAAGAAATATAATTCAAATGATAAACGAAGTTATACGCTCCTTTGTACTGCCAAAGGAACAATGGAGCTGGAAAAGACATACCAGTATTGTCTGGAGCCTATTTATCGGCTTCGAAAAATCCTCGGAGACGAAAAATTCGAAGCCTTAATTAAATACATTAAAGAAGCTAATGATCTAATGATGAAAAATGGGAGGTAACTTATGAATTTTTATCAGGAACTTCAACTCAACCAGGCAGGTTCAAAATCGTATATTGCAAGTTTTAAGAATCCAAAAGATAAATGTAAGCATATTGCTGTTTATCTATTCAAAATTGCACTGGTTGTTGCTTTTTGTGTTTCCTTTGTCACATTATTTTCTGTACTTTTTGGCAATGAAAACAGCATTGCCGGTGTAGTTGTACTGCTTTGCGTGTTATCATTTCGATATTCCGACCTTGGAATCCAGAATTCTCAGGGCACACTTGGAATTCTTTTCATCTATGGTATTCTTGCATTTGGTCCGAAGCTGTCTAATCTCGCTCCCACCGGACTGTCATTCTGCATCAATCTCATCTGCATTTTCGCTCTGGCACTGATAGGATGTCATAACATTACGATGTTCAACCATTCTACTTTTGTGCTTTCCTATCTTCTCCTGTTTGGTTATGATGTAAGCGGAAAAGCATACCAGATGCGTTTGATCAGTCTTTTGATCGGAGCTGTTTTGACCGCCTCTATTCTATATTTTAAGCATCGCAAGGTGGAATATAAACGCAGCTTCATGGACTTATTTAAAGAGATTCATCTTTCTTCTTCCCGTACCAGATGGCAAATCTGTCTTTCTGTGGGCATTTCCAGTGCAATGTTAATCGCTGCACTTCTCAATGTTCCGAGAGTATACTGGATTGGTATTGCCGCAATGTCCGTTCTGATACCATTTCGTAAAGATGTCGAATATCGCACAAAGCATCGTGTTTTAGGCAATATATTAGGCAGTGCAATCTTTTTTATTTCATATTTGATTTTGCCGGAAGAAATTCGTCCTTGCCTTGGAATTATTGGAGGAATCGGAACCGGATTCTCTGCCAGCTATGTATGGCAATCTGCATTTAATGCATTCAGCGCAATTACAGTGGCTGTACCAACTTTTGGTCTTGCTTATGCAGTTTTACTTCGTATTTTTACAAATGTATTTGGCTCAATTTATATGTGGCTGTTTAATCGGGTATTTGACCCATTTCTTCTTTTTATCAATCAGATATTTGAAAGACCAAAACGCATAACCACTACCTCTTAAGGAGTCAAACAAAAAGGGTCTGCTACAGTACGCACATACTGCAGCAGACCCTTTATTTCATCATTCTCTTAAATCACACTTCCATCTCTGAAAGTAACCGTTTTTTCTCCGTTCTCATAAACCGTGATGTAATCAACCAATGAACCCCAAAGGTCGCTATCGAATTCAGTCACCTGTCCGTTTAAGGATTCCAGCGTTTCCTGAAAGTGGCGGAGATTCTGTCCTCGTGTTTCTATTTCTTCAATCCGCATGGCCAATTCGTCATGCTTTTTCTTTGCCGCCTCAAATCGTGCGGAAAGGACATCATTTTTCTGCCGGTACTCCTCCTGGTCGAGTGCGATACGAGCATTCTCCAGCATTGCCGCCTGAACCATATCCGCAACAAGGGACATTTCCCCGGCATATTTTTCTTTTTCGGCTTCCAGTTCTGATGTATTGGTCAGCTTATCACAAATCAGCTTTACGTTTTCTATCAGTTCATCCCGATTGGCAAGCAGCTTATTCAGGCTTTTCAGAAACACAGCCTTTACTTCCTCTTCCATGATGTGCGGTGTAGTACAGCGCTCATCGTTATATTTGTTGTTGCAGCGGTAGATAACTTTACGGTACTGGTCGGTGGAGTGCCAGACCTTAGCCCCATACCACCCTCCGCATTCACCGCACTTAATTTTACTTGAAAAGATACTGACACCGCTATAGCGTGATGTTCCTGTCTTTCTGCGTTCCATTTCCTGCTGAACCATATCAAATACTGCAGGATCGATAATGGCTTCATGGTCATCTTCGATATAGTACATCGGTATTTCACCACAGTTTTTCTTTGTCTTTTTGGTCAGAAAGTCCACAGTAAATTCTTTCTGAAGGAGTGCGTCACCTTTGTACTTTTCATTTGTCAGAATACGGCGGATTGTAGTTGCATTCCACTTATCTTTTCCGCCGGGCGTTTTAATGCCTTTCTCTGTTAAATGAATAGCAATCGTATGCGGTGTCATGCCTTCAAGAAACAGACGGTATATCAGCTTTACAATTTCGGCCTGTTCCGGGTTCACAACCATTTTTCCATCAGGGCCTTTGTCATATCCGAGAAACCGGCTGTAGGCAACACTAACCTTACCATCGGCAAAACGCTTTCTGTGTCCCCAGGTTACATTCTCTGAAATAGAACGTGCTTCTTCCTGGCTTATACTCGACATAATGGTAAGAAGCAGTTCTCCTTTGCCGTCGAACGTCCAGATATTCTCTTTTTCAAAATAACACTCCACGTTATTTTCTTTCAGAAGACGAATGGTTGTCAGGCTGTCAACAGTATTTCTTGCAAAACGGCTCACACTTTTTGTTATGATAAGGTCAATTTTTCCTGCCATTGCGTCCGATATCATTCGCTGAAAGCCCTCTCTGCGTTTGG
>OCHL01001177.1_pt1 | contig 17948 bp, 10 predicted proteins | sample 1538421 | NCBI WGS metagenome assembly OCHL01 (sample SAMN04571690, study PRJEB22368) | human gut metagenome | biome: human gut; material: stool | host: Homo sapiens | place: Luxembourg | collected 2012-06-01 | reverse complement strand
ATTCCAAATATTTATGTTGTCGCAATTTGTGGAAATAATCAAACATTATATTCTTCACTAAAAGAACTAAATAATGAAAACCTTATTGTTAAAGGATATGTAGATAATATAAATGAATATATTGCAGCAAGTACTATTGTTTTAACAAAACCAGGAGGCCTTACAAGCACAGAAGTTGCAACATTACGAAAACCAATGATTCATATAATGCCAATACCTGGTGTTGAAAACTACAATGCAAGATTTTTTGAAGAAAACGGACTTAGCCTCGTATCTAATAGTGTTGAAGAAGTATTAACAAATACTAATAAACTTTTAAAAGATAAAAACTTGCAAAAGAATATGATAGAAAATCAAGCTAAAATTATAAATAAGAATTCAGCAAATGACTTAGTAAACTTTGTATTAACACATTTTTAATACACAATCAAAACTAAAAAAGGGATTTAAGGAACGTCCCCATATCCCTATCCCTGTGGATATCCTTATTCCTTTTTAAATTGCACTTTCCATGTTTTTAATATTATTTATTATAAAATTCTTTAAGTAATCTATAAACTCAAGTTTTTCTATACTTTTGTTTGCACTTATTGTTAATTCTAATATTTTTTCATTATCATTATACACACATAATTTACCGATATAGGCATCCTTTTGTATAGGAGCATTTAGCTCGCTTAAATTAAAAATCTTTACATTAATTTTTTCTCTATCTAATTTTTTTATAGGGTAATAATAATTATCTAATTTTTCCAATTTTGTACTAACATTTTTCTTCTTTCCTTTAATAACTTCTATTCTATTCTCATTTATTTGTTTCCATTCGTTATATTTTTCATTAATTATGTCTTCTAAATTATATATTTCGTAATTTGAGTATGCATATTCAATTAACTTTATACTATCATTTGTTCTGTCCTTTTTGGTATCTGCACCTAAAACTGCAGTAATTATATTCATTCCATCTCTATTTATAGAAGTTACTAAACATCTATTAGCTCCATTTGTAAATCCAGTTTTTACTCCGTTTACTCCATATAAATTTCCTAATAGTTCATTTGTATTAGTTAAAGTTTTACTTCTATCGTTAATTGAAATCGTTATACTTTTAGTATTAACAATATTAGCAAATTTTTCTATGTTTAAAGCATAATCTGCCATTTTAGCTAACTCAAACGCAGTAGTATAATGTTCTGGCATGTCAAGTCCATGAGGAGTAATAAAATGTGTACTATTTAAACCTAATTCTTGTGCTTTCGCATTCATCATTTCTGCAAAACCTTCTATGTTTCCACCAATACATTCTGCCAAAGCTACTGCTGCATCATTTCCGTGACACCATTAATAAGCCATATAATAAATTATTAATAGAAATTTTATCACCACTTTTAAGCCCAAGCCTAGATCCTCCTGTTCCTGCTGCCTTTTTAGATACTGTAACTATATCATTTAAATTAGCATTCTCTAATACTACTATTGCTGTCATAATCTTTGTAGTAGATGCCATTGGACGCTTTTCATTTTCTGCTTTTCCCCATATAACTCTTTTAGATTTTCTATCATATATTATTGCTGCACGAGAATTAAGTTTTGGTTCTTCATTATTATTAGTTGTTTGTACAACGTCTTCAGACCAATTAATTATTTCCACATCATCTATATCATCAGCATATACTACTCTTGTAAAACTAAAAACTATAATAATCAATATACTTAAAGTTCTCTTAATACGCACAAAAAATCACCTATTCAAATATATTTAGAATAAGTGATTTTTATGCTTTTTTATTACATTTCGCCTGGAGCTTTTCTTTCTTCTGGCCATCCGTGTCCATCGTCTTCCTCTTTTTCTTGTTGTTCTTTCTTTTTCTGTTCTTCTATTCTTCTTTCTTCTTCCATCTTTCTTTCTAAATTTTCTTTATTTCCTTTTTCTTCTTCTAACTCATATTTTTTAGCATCTACATCTGATGGTTTATAATTTGAGGTTTGTATTGGTTCGTTTGTACTTCTATTTGTTAGTGAAATCTGTCCATAATTTATATCGATTCCTAAAGCTGATGTACCACCATCTTTTCTTGGAACTACCATATCAACACTACTTTTACCACATTCTCCAGGTTGTTCATCTGTTCTTGCAGTTCTCGCCCCAACGAAATCGGGGTTAAGCTCAAATTTATTGTCTGGTCTTAGACCTAATAAACAAATTGTGCCATCTTTGGTAATTCCCATATATTGTTCTGCATAACCTGTCTCCTTACCTACTACATCTCTAGAAAAATTTTCATCTTCTATTCTTACTAATGAAACTAATTCTAATCCAGTATCTTCTTGCATTTTACTTACTGTCTCTTTTTGCTCTTCTTTCTCTTCTTCTTTCTTTAAATCGGATTTATCTTCCTCTTTAGATTTTTCTTCTAACTCCTTTGGTTCTATTTCTTTTAATTCTAGATATTGTGCAGGAATCAAACCTTCTAATTCCTCTCTATATTTATCAGTAACTTCTAGTAAACCTTGCTCATTTGTAGTAGCTACTAATTCATAATCCTTATATAAATCGTACTTACCAGATTTATATGCAATTAGGGCTAATTGCTTTGCTTTTGCCTTAATTTCTGCTATTTCTATAGCTGATAAAGAATATATATTTTCGATATCTCCTTTTGCTTTTTCCTCAGCTACTAATTTTTCTTTAAGAGACATTAGGTATTTTCCATCTTGTTCTTTATCTTCTAATTTTTTTATTTTGTTTTCTATCTCTTGAATTCTTTCATTTTGTAACTGTAATCTTTCGGGTAAATCTTTTTCTGACATTTACATCCCCTCCAATTTATTGTTTTACATCAAATGATAACTGAAAATCATTAAATCCATTTTCTATCAAAATAAATTTTTGGTCCATAGAATAACTTGAATCTAATGGAGCTTTTATTGTAGTAAATAATATATAATATTTTCCTTGTCTTTCTATATTGTTATATTCTACTGCTATTAATGTTGATGGAAATTTCTCCTCTGCATATTTTTGAAAATCTTCTACAGTTTTGAAATAATTATTTTTAAAGTCAGGATATAATAAGGCATATGCCTTATCATAATCCTTACTTTCTATGTATCTTATAAACTTTCCACAATATTGTTGTATTCTAGTTCTTTCGTCTTTATCCTTTAAATCTTCAATTTCTAACTGATTTGTATTTTCTTCTATCTCTTCTGCAGTTAATATATTTTCTTGAGCAACTCCATTTACTAAAACATTCTCTGATTTATTAGATTTTGTCATAAATATTGTATTTACTACTACAATTATTACAATAACAACTATTAGTAAAAAGAATAATATTTTAAATCCTTTACTATCTAAAAAACTTTCTTTCATATCTTCCTCCCATTATTCTGCTGAAGCATATATAATTTCTGGATTTGTAGAAGTCATATTTGCAAAATATACTCGTAACTGTAATTGATTTTCTTGGTTTTCATATTTTAAATTCATTATAAAACTTAAATATCTATTTCCACCTGCAGTTCTATATGAATTAGAATCTATTTCGCAATATTCAAATTTGATACCACCATAGTTATTTTTTTGTAGGTATGTTGCTAATTTTTTAAAGTCATCTTCTTGAGTTATTCCTAAGTTTTCAGTTATTTCAGTTTTCTTTTCATTAAATAAATTTGTTAATTGACTATCACTTAATCCTTTTATATCTTCAAATAATGTTGGTAAGTATTCATTTACTAAATTATCTAAACTTTCATATAAATCATTTTTGCTATTTTGCCCCTCATATTTTGCCATTAATTCAGATATTCCTCTTGGAAATACTTTTCCTTCAGAATAGCTTTCTACACTTTCTTGTACTAATTGCTCATCTGTTTGAGCAACTTCATTTACAACTTTTTTATTAATAGAATTTCTTACTAAAACAATTATAATAATTACAACAATAATAACAATTAATGTTATTAAAACTTTCTTTCCTAATTTCATATAACTCCTCCAAATTAACCTAAAGTAGCAATTTCAGATGAAGGTGTTCCATTTATAAAGTCTGTCCATGGAGTTTCTGTATTAAATGTATATTTAGGGAATGATTGATCATATGGATTCCTATATTCTTCATCTACCGCTAATACACCACGTACATGTCCTCTTCCTCTTAATTGGGTTTCATAATTTGTATTTGTACCCCAATGGTCTTCGAAATCTTGTACTGTTAAAGTATTCTTTTGATTAAATACTTCTATAATCTGGTAACATTCAGACGGACTTGCATGGTGTAAATCTACCAGAGCATCTAACATACTTTCCGACAATGCACTTTGATTAGTTATTTTTTCCAGAACTGTTTCCCTAGCAGCTTCTAATACTAATACAAATACGTCTTGTGCTTCCTTCTTTGGAACTCTTCCTGCTGCTAAATGTTCTGCGAATTGTGGATACATATTTGGAACTTCTCCTGTTTGTGCAACTGCTTTTGTTAAACCAAATGCTGTTGTATTACCTGCACCATCTGCTAAAACTTCTACACCATAACTATCCCCTAAATCATATTTTCCTTCACAGGCACCTTCTAGTTCTACACCTAGCCAGAATATAAATTCTTCTGGGAATTCTGTATCTATTCCTTTCTTTACTAATCTAACATAAGACTCTACATCTTCAACCATAGAGTTCTCTCTATTCATTAGATATAATCCTAAGTCTGAACCAGTTGTTGTTCCTAATACTGTTCCTTCCTTAATATATCTCTTTCCATCTTTTTCTAAGTATGCAGGTGCATCTATTCTTTTTTGTTCTGCTTCCTCAAACGCTGTTGCATATGGTTCTACTTCTGTATAGTCATCTGCAAATCCCATCTCTATGAAATATCTATCTGTATGTGTTACTTTTTGATATTCCGATACAGAATTTGCATCTATAGTTCCTTTTTGGAAACCTCTAATATACATTATATATCCTGTACAAATTCCTTTATATTCATTATAGAACTCTTCATATTCAGAAACAGCAGATGTATCTAATACTTTTATCTTTATGTAATCATCACCCTCTTCTAAGATTTCTCCTGTTACAGGTGATACTACATTTAGTCCAGATTCAAAACCATCTATAAGTGTATCTGTTGGATTTGAAACTTCGTCAGTTTCTTCTTCTGATTCGTCTGCATCCTCATCATCTAAATCTGGAACTCCATCATCACTTACTGCTCCTGTTGTATCTGCATTAAAGTTAGCTTCATATATATATGCTTGGGTTTGTTCTTCTGTTCTTTCACTTCCATCTGCATTTAAACCTGCTCTTATGTTATCTGTTGAAGCTTTACTTCTTATTAATGTTCCATAATCTGCTTGTTGTTTTTCGAATCTTCTTTGTGGCCAATATGTATTAATATATCCACTAATAGGCCATTGGAAAACATGAGTATCATCTTCTCTTAAATCATCCTTTGTAAAATATCCTAAGTCTACAAATAACTTCTTCAAATCTCTTAAGATATATTCAGAATCTTCTGTTTTAGAATTTTCTAGTATAGAGAATGCTGAAAGCGCATTTTGTCTAACATTAACTTCTTTATAAAAGTCAGTTCCATCTGCCTTTTCTTTTGCTTCTACTGCATCTTCTGCTGCTTGTCTTGCTGTTTTATCATCTTGTATTATATCCCACGAAGCAGAATATGCTTCATCATATACTTTTCTTAATTCATCTATTTTTTCTGCTGTTTTTGTACTTCCATCATATATAAAATATTTTGCAGGTCTATCTTCTGTACCAACAAACAATTCTTTTGTGTGTTCATTCACTGGTCCTCTTATGGCATCTTCTACTTGTACTAATTCGCTACCAGCACCAACAGTCTCTACTGTATAGAATGCACCTTTCCCGTTTGGAGCTAAAGCAGAATCATCAGATTGTGCAACAGGTTCAAATTTATTCTCATATGTTGATTGACTTCCACTAATATCATATACGTCTACCTCACCAGGACCACCATATCTTTCATCTTCAGTTGTATCTCTAAATATTACATCTCTATACCAATGTTTTTCTACATATGTTATATATGGTTGAACTCTATTTATATCTGTACCTTGACCTTGTCCATTTGCATTATTGTAATCAATAGCTGCATTTATCGCATCTGTAGTTAAACCTATTTTTTCTAATTCTGTAGTTAATTCTTTTATTTTATCTTCCATTTTTGTATCATTTTCAATTAATTTATCAACATCTGCTTTAACTTTTTCATGTATTTCTTCTAATTTATCTTGTAAAAATGTAAATAGCTCTTCTTCTTCATCTTCTGTTAAATCGTCATCTTCTTTAGCTTCTTCAAATTTTTTATAAAATTCATCCATAATTCCAGTTGTACTACCATCATATGTCCAACTATTCCAAAAAGTATAATCATGAACAGTTTTTCCCACAATTTCAGAATACGTCTTTCCAACTTCATCAGTATAGAATGTAAGGTCAGGATTATCTTTTTTAGCTTCTTCAATTGCATTATCTAAATATTTATTAAACATTTCTTGTATAGAATAATCATAATTTAGCAAAGCTGAATTGTCTGCCCCATCATACCTTTGTAATAAAGTTTCATTTTCTCTTATGTATTTTCTATTATTACCCGAATCTATGTCTGCATTCAGAAATGCCTCATAATTACTAAATCCTGCCTGTATATTTTTTACTGTGTCAGAAGTTTGGTGACTGTCTATATAATCTTTTAATTTCTGTATATCTGCTACAGATAATGAATGTTTTTGTTGCTGTAAATGATTATCTAAATCTGCTAAATCTTCATCTACTCCTGCAAAGTTTGTTGGATTTTCCATTAATGCAGATTCGGAAACATGATATTCGAATTTAATATTAGTCTTTGCCTTTATTGTAGAAATATGAATTTTAGTAGCTTCATCGGAATCCATGTCAAATCTATAAACTAAATCTGGCGCCATTGTTGCTAAATGTAATGTTAATGACAATTCTAATGGTTTACCATATCTTGCAGTCCAGCCCTCCATACTGTAGGTATAATTTGTATGTTTAAATGGTGCCTCCCAAACTCTAAATGTCATCGTCTTTGCTTCTACATCTGTTTCTACGCTATCTAAAAATCCCATTTTTTTAGCATTTAAATCATCCCCATCAGCGTCTATATATAAATCATCTTCAAAATATAGCATACCAAATTGTGGATCTCCTGTGTCTTTTTCGGTTTCCATTCCTAGTACATATCCAACAGCTTTTCCTATAACATGCAGTACTTTTGAAACTCCTGCCTTAAACTTTTCATATGGCACATAAGTATTATAATCTGCTGTTAAATATGCATTTAAATACTTACTATTCATTGTTGCATCATCAGAGTCTCCGTCCTCTATGTAATTTCCATCTTCATCAGTATATCTACCAAATCCAAATTCATAAGGTGAATACCCCATATTTGTTAGATATTCTGCAAGTTCTTTTTGCGGTTCACTACCAAACCTAGCAGAGTTACCTTCATAATAAGTTTTAAGTTCTGTACAAAATGCTGTAGCAATTTCTGAAACTTTATTAGTTATAAGACCTGGCATCTCTAAAAAGAATCCTACAATCCCGATTATTACAATAAGTGCAATAATAACTATGATTATCACAATACCTGCTACTCCTAGAGCTCCTAAACCTTTTAAGCTTTTTATAAGTTTCGCTAAAAATTTTCCTTTTTTAACAGCTCCTGCTGCAGCATTCCCTGCTTTTTCTACTTTTTCAGCACCTGAAGATTGCTTAGTTTGTGTTGTATCATTTATGTTTTGATTATCGTCTCCCAAAATCTCACCACCTCTACTCTGCAGTATGGAAATTAATTCTTAAACTATATATTCTAATAGCATTATCTAATTCAGCTTGTCTTGTACTTTCATCTCCAGAATATGATTGTAATACTCTAATATTATTAAACATCATATATTGTGGAGCATTTCCATCATCGCAATATTTTGTAAATACAAATGTATAACTTTTGTTCTCCCCTGGTTGTAAAACAATTCCATATGTTGCTACATTTCTTTCGTTCCTATCATCTTCTCCTGTATTTAAAATAACTTCATTATTCGAACTTCCGTCAGCAATTACAATTGGATGTTCAGATCTATTAGTTAAAGTAACTTTATATGTTTCGTGATCGTAAAATACGTTTTTACTATCTATATTTACTTTTAAATTCTCATCTTCTGCAAAAACATTTAAATCGTTTTTTCTTACAAAACCATCTATTGCAAGTTTTAAAGAATCATCGTCTTCTGTAAATACAAATTTTTCTTCATCATAGTAGAAGTCTTTTCCTGTAAGTCCTGTTGCCATTAAATTTTCCATAAGATTTACATCATATATATATTGTTTTCCTACATTAGAAAAATTTTGAATACTATATGCCCTTTTTTCTTTAAATTTTGCATCTACATATTTTTGGAAAGCGCTTAATGTTGGATATACCTCTGCTTTACAGTCATCTGAAAGCATGTTATATGCTGCTTCATACTCTTTATTATTACATCTTTGTACAAATGTTTCTATAGTACTTTCTATTGTTTCGTGCCATTTACTTGGTACTTCATCTTCTGCCATAACAGATATATTAGGTTCGTATGTTGTTTCAGGAATTTCTTCTTTTGGCATATTTTTCAATATATAATTTACTACAAAAATTATTGCCCATAATATAACAATAAATATGATTATTTTTTTATATTTCTTAAAAAAACGTCTTATTTTTAATCTAGTATCTATAAAGCTCATCTTCGCTCCTTCCTATCTTTTAACTATTAAGGATTATTATTTTGTCTTGCCTGTAATTCTTGCATTCTTGTAACTGTTCTTTCCATGTCTTTAGCAATGTTCTTCTGTGATGTTCCCATTTGTTCAAATGTATTCTTAAATTGTGCTAAACTTTGTGCTAATTGTTGGTCTTCTGTAGCAAAAGAGTTTACATCTTTTCCATTTAATACATCTCTTGCGACTCTATTAAATTCTAATCTTGCAGCAGTCGGATCATTTTCTAATCCTTGAGCATGTACGTAATTATTATATGCTTGTCCAAGTTGTGCCCTTTCTGCGACTTGAGCATCTCGTTTTTGTTGCGCTCTTTGTCTCATTCCTTTAGCAGCTGTATATGTAGAACTTCCTACTTGATATCCAAGAATTGCACCTTGTGCTCCAGCTGCACCTGCTCCCATTGCAGTAAACGCTATTTGTGGTGCAAATTTTGCCATACCCTTTGCGGCTGCCCAGTAACCTCTTGGAAGTGCAGTAATCACTTTTCCTGCTGGTGTATTTGCAAGCCTTGCTGCTCCTTCTTTCGCTTTTGTTAACTTAGAAGTAGGTTTGCTTCCTTGTCTAAATCCTTTTGAAATCTGTTTATTAGATTTGTTAATATTTCTAGCTTGATTATTTTGTCTAGGTGCTTGTGTTCCAGCAGCAGCTGGAGCAGCTCCAGCTGCTCTTCCTGCTGTTCCTCCACCTGCTATTGCTCCTCCTAATTTTTTCGCTCCTTTTCCTAATTCTTTCATAAGGGTTAATGTCATAAATGTATCTCCCAAGTTGTGAGCATGTTCGAAACTGAATATTCCTCTTACTATATGTTCTGCTTGGTGTATAAATAATAACATTATACATCCTAATATAGCTGCCCCCAATGTCCTATCTTGCATTAATGTTAATGCTGTCGTTGCAAATACTATATATATTAAACACTGGAATGGTTGTATCAAAACAGTGTATACAAACTCTTTAACCCATTTATTTAACGCTTGTGATTGATTATCTCCCATCTTGTCTATAGAATAAGTTATTGTTACAATTGGTGAAATTATAACCAAAAATGCTAATGTAAGCATACGTTTTATATAAAATACTAAGAAAGATAATGTAATACCTACTAATATACAAAACGCTATTGCAGAACCAAATCCCATTGTAAATGATAACGGATCAGCTCCCTGTCGAGCAAATGTATCCATTATATCTGCATAAATTGAATTTTCACTTGCATTCGTCATTGCCTTTTCCATAATGTTAACTAAAGCATTATTTGCATTTAATGTAAAAGCAATTATATATTGCATTAAAAACACTAATACGAAACTTACTACCCAATCTTTTAACATTACTTTATATTTTGCTTCTTCGGAAGCAACTGTAGAAATTGCCATTCTTATTCCTACATATATTAATATTGCAAGTAAAATTCCTATTGCCAAATTCCTTAATGCATAATACCAAATTGCAATATTTTTCCTAATTGTTAATACTCCATCACTTAAACTATTATCGAAATTAAAGAAGTTAACGTCTGTAATTTCCAGCTTATCAAATAGAATATCATTTGGACTAATATTAAGATTAAATTCTCCTCCTGCTATTGATGCAATTCCTCCAATTACCAACCTTACCGCATACCCACATGCTAAAATTAACATTCTTAATGGCCAAGTAAGTAAACCTGCAATACCATCCACAAATTGTCCAAAACCACTTTCATATCCCTCTGTGGCTCTAGTTTCTTCCTTTTGAGCTTCTGTCGTTTCTGTATCATCTGCATATACAACATAATTAACACTTGGTAGCACGATATTTAACATGGTAACTATAAATACTGCAATCGTTAGTATTTTGAATAAACTCCTTTTCATGTTATCTCCTTCCCCCATCTATATCTATATTTCTAAAAGTTAAACTTGATAGTACATTCTTAAGATTTGTTCTACTTTCGTCTGCTGATTTAATGTCTGTTCCAAATTTATATAAGTATGTTTTTTCTTTATTTGCTTTAGAGTTAGCGTACTCTCTATCTATTCTTTGTAATCGTTGCATTTGTTCTCTTAATTCTTCCATTCCATCGTCTACTTTTTTATCTGCATCGTGCTTTTTCATCATGTCCTCAATAGTTGATTTTAATGTATCTGCATTTATTGTTTCTGAATAATCAAATCTATCACCTTTAATAACTGTTGGTTCATTAGCTAAACTTTCATCTTTAACTGTGTTGTCATCTATCTCTTTGTCCAAATCTTTCATAAATTCTGCTAATCTTTCTTCTGTCTCATCTTTTATCTTTTGTTCTGTTGCCTCATCTATATGATAATTATTTTCTCTTTCATATTTCTCTCTTATTTTGTCTGAAATATTATTTCTAGCACTATTTTTTACCTTTGCTTTTATTGTATCAATACTATTTTTTCCAATACTCTTTTCATCAATGCCTAAGCTATCCTTATATGGTTGTAAATGTTTCTCCCTATCAACTCTTTCATCTACCATATCAGATACTGCAAAGACATTATCTACTGTTCTTTGGTATGATCCGTCATAAGATGTCTTAGCTAGTGCTTTTACTACCTTATCATCTTTTCCTGTTCTTGCCTTAAGTTCTGCTTCTTTAGACTTTCTACCACTTGTATATAAATCGATAATATTAGATTCAGCTTCTTTTGCTTGTCCAATTTGTGACATCCTGCTTTCGTATGAATCTTGAATTTTTTCACCAGTTTCATAACCATCCACTATAGCATCCTTTATTCCTCCTGCAGCTCCAACTACAAGAGGACCAACAAGTATTTTTCCTGCAGCTTTTACTGGCTTAGGAATTTTAGATCCAATCTTAGCTATTGGTTGTGAAAGATTATATTTTTTACTACTTCGTTCATTTTTTAAGTTTCTTCTATTTATAGAATTTGCTATACCATCAACTGATGCAGTGGTAAGATTAGCAGCACCAATACCAGCATAGCCAGATATTCCCATTAACGGAATAGCGGTAGTTAATTTTAAAGCATTTGTAAATTTATTGTTGTACGTAGATTTTAAATCTGATGCAAATTTCTTTCTTTCCTGTTTTCTTTTATCATTAGATAGTTTCGTTTCTCTTTCCAAATCTTCAGAAAGTGAATGAAGTGCCTCTCCTTTTTTCTTTGCATTCTTTTTACTTAAAACATATTGACCTGTTGCTGCGTCTATATTCTTAAGCTCTCCCCAACTACTGCCTAAGGCTTTTTTGCCTAAATTTCCTAAACCTATTGCTTGTGCTTGTATCTTTTTATTCCTATCTATTTTTGTTGTCATAGATGACTTCAAATCTCTTCCGAAGTCAACAGCAATTCCTGCAGCTCCACTTATCATACTACCTGCAGTCTTAGCGAAAAATAATTTTTCGTATATTTCAGATTTTGGATCAGAGCCTAGAATAGTTCCTAAAGATTTAGAACCACCATCTTTGTCTCCAACCATACTAAATATACCTGTAAATATATCTGAAGCTTTTAGCATAAAGTTCATAACAATTAGTGCTAATACAATTCCTGCTATAGATTCATTTGTAAGCTGTAGCACTACAGTTACAAAACATGTATAAATCAGTGCATGTACACTTTGTATTAAAACCAGTAATGTGTAATCTTTCATCCAACGTGTAAATGCTTTCGCTTTTCCTGTTCTAACTTTAGATATTGCATAACTTGCTCCCATCATTGGTGCCATAACTATAAGTATACAAACTGCTAAAAATCTCTTTAAATAAATATATAAAAATTTTAGCATTAAGATAATCAAAACAATATACAAAATAGTTCCAACCATACCAGATGAGAATTTTATTTCATATGCTTTTGTTCTTACTGTTTCATAAATACTATCTTCATAGCCCAAATTGTCTTGAGCTCCTGTTATCCATCCTAAGATTGTAGAATTTATATTTAATACTAATAATAAGAAATAATGTATTACAAATATTATTATGAATCCTACTAGCCAACTTACAAGCATTCTTTGATATTGTGCTTTTTCTGATGCTATTGTAGAAAGTGCCATTCTTATTCCTACATATATTAGTATTACTAGCATTACTGCTATTGTAACATTACGTATTATATAGTACCAAGTTGCAACACTATCTCTTATGATTAATAAAGATGAATCTTCTTTTAATGTATAACCTGCTGCTGTATCTGTAAATACGTTAACATCTAATAAAGGTACCTGGTTAAATATAATCTTATCAACAGTTAATTTGTCATCTCCTTCTGGTTGTAACTCTGTTGATGTTGGTGTATATAAATTATCATTGTCTAAGATAGATTGAGCTTCGTATGTATCTGCTGTATCTCCAGTCGTTGTATTTGTAGTAGTATTACTTACAGAATTTTCATCTGCTCCCCCTTCTTCTTGTACTGGAGCCTCTACTGTTTCACCAGTAATTGCGTCTAATGCATCTGTAACTATATTAACAAAAATATTTGCCCAACCTATAATAACAACTTTTATTATCATAGTTAAAAATCCTACTATATAATCTACAAGTTGAGAAATCAAATTAAATAGCCATGCTAATGGATTAAATGTATCAGTACCAGAAAAAGATCCTTGTTGTAAACCTTGATAATAAAATTCATCTGTTGGATCTTCTGTAGCATTATCTTCTTCTTCTAAAGTATTTTGGGTATTTGGCACAGTTCCAGCTGGTGTAACTTGTACAGATTCATTAAGGCTGAATACTTTAGTAAACGAATCAGAACCTCCATGAATGTTCATGTTTGCATTTGTTCTACCACTACCAAAGTTAAAGTGTGTTGCACCGCCGTCTGTTGCAACCATTTCAGCATGTCCATCTCTTACTAAGATATCACCTGGTCTAGATTGTGCCAAAGGTACTTCTGTCCAGTTTTCGTTCTGTAATGATGTTAAGTTTGTAACAGCTAAGTCACTAAATCCTAGATTATATATATTTAAACCTAAGAAAGCATTGTACACATATGCAATACCAGATGTACAGCATGAATGGAATGTAGTCCCAACGAAATTAGCAGGTAGAACTGTTAAACTATATACGGAATCTCCAGTATATGTATTAATAAAGTTCTCTGTTTGCTCTGCAAGAAATGCCCTAGCAGCATCATCAAAATTTCTTGCATAAGAAGATGATGTATTAGCTATTATTATATAAAATATTAAAAATGAAACTATTATATTTTTAAAGAATTTCTTTATTTTGTTCATCATCTTCTCCTTTCTTTATATTTCTATTTTTACATCTTTTCCATCATATGTTAGTGTTTTATTTGCATAATCAAAATTTGTTATATCATAGTTATCTGTTCCTGCTGTTATTGTTTTTGTTTCTCTAGTTGTTGCATTGTACATGTATATTCCTTGGTGAGCTATGCTATATATTAAATTGTCATCATCGTACCAATATGTTTTACTTGCATATATATTCTTACTTAATTCACTATCAGGATTACTTTTATCTATAGAGAAAAATGCAATATTATATGCTTTATTGTCTTCATTAAAATCTGCTTTCATTACATACTTTGTGCTCTTATAACTTCCATCTGTTACATCTGCCCTATCTGTTTCTAAAAGTATTCTGTTTTTCTCTTGTTCTATAATCAAGCTTTCATTTGGCTTATAATATAATTGATAGTAATTTTTATGCTCATCTTTAAATGAACCACTATATTCTTGATAAACTTGTATGCCTTCCATACTTGTTCTACTGTTGTATATCTTTATTCCTTTTAATGGATACCATATTTCGCAATAACTAGTATCATATCTGTATAAAGAATAATCTGACCATAAGCTTGTTAAATTGTTCATAAATGAATTAAAATCTTTATCTTCATTATATCTTTCTACTAATTTTTCAAATTGGGTATAATTATATGTAATTCTTGGATATATCGAAATTTCGTTAGAAGAAAAACATACATATAAATCTTTACCCATGTATTCTAATATTCCATTTTTCTCTATATAATTATCTCCTAATGATTGTTTTATCTTATCGAAGCTATCTCCTACTTTAATATCTTTTATAACTTCCTTTTGAAATTTATTTGTAAATACTATATTAAAAACTTTTCCATTAATGTTTCTTATTCTATATCCATTATCAAAGTAGATATCATAGTTTCTAAAGGTACTAGTTTTTTGTCCAAAATTTATATTTTCTGTTTTCCATTCATTATTTATAAGTGTTTGTAATTCGCTTGTTACGTCAAAATCTGTTTCTTTAAATGTATTCTCATTTTCTAGATTAACTTGTGACAATAACTTGCTAAAATATTCAGATTCCTCTACATCATTAAAATATTTTTTAGTAATCGAAGTAGAATTCGTATCTACCCTAATAATAAGTCCTCTAGATTCATCAATTAATCTTATACTATTATATTTTAAGAATTCACAAATTCCTTCAATAGTTACATCATAGTATGGTTGTTTAGATTCTCCGTCTTGATATGTATCATATTTAAATTCTAAGTAAATATCTAACGAATATCCATCTACTTCTGATTCCCTGCTAGATATAAATTTACATTCGCAAAATTCTACTATGCTTTGTAAAGAATTAGCCTCATCTTTAGAATTAATTGGTTTATTCTCGCTAATTTTTAGCAAAACTATTAGTATTACAAAAAATAATACAACTGCGGTAGTAATTATTATAATTTTCTTTTTCTTCTTATTCATTTTCTTTTTAACATTTTTCTTCATACTAACACCTTCTATGCCCTATGCATTAAGTGAATTCCACCTAATGAGCTAATTGATTGTGCACCTCTAATTCCAAAGATATTCTTTACAATTTTCTCTCCTCTAGATAGTCCTACAAGGAATATTGCTGCAAGTAATGGTGCTACTGTTGCTATTGCTCCTGCTGAAGTTATAAATAAAGAATAAATTACTAGATGCAATGGCTGAATAAATATATTTATAAGTATTTCTTTTAGCCATCTTTGGTAACCTTGTGCCTTTTCATCACCAATACTATCTATAGGATATGTTATCGAGATTAGTGGTGAAATAATTATTAAAAATCCAACCGATAAAACCCTCTTAAAATATAATATAAAGAATTTTAGTTGATAATATACTATTATCCAATATAACACACAGATTGCTACATAATTCCATCCTTTTAAAGTAGCCATTTTTTCTGCTATTGAATCTTTCTGTGGGTTCTGTATTGTACCATTACCATACATTAGTGTTTTTTCTAGATTTTCTGTGCTCTTTGGTACTAAATCTACAATTCCATTAGATACATTTATTGCTATCATAATAATATATATAAGTACAAATATCATACAAAATCCTTTTACCCAAGCTATAAGCATTTTTTGATATTTTGCTTTTTCATCTGCAACTGTTGAAATTGCCATTCTTATTCCCACATATACTAGAACTAGAAGAGTTATACCAATTGCTAAGTTTCGCATTGCACTATACCAAACTACAATGCTTTGTGTTAACATTCCTGTTACCTTTTCTGTTTCATTGACATTTCCGAAAAAGTCAATGCTAAACATATCATATTTTCCTTCTAGCAAATCTTGTATAGTGAATTCCAATGTACCTGAGCCTTCAATTTGTTGTGAATTTACAACTGAATTTAGTAAACTACTAACTAAAGTAGGTATAATATTAATTAGCTTTGCAACTGCACTTGCTGTGGCACCACCCATACTAGGCTCTGGTGATACTTTGTGTTTAGATGAACCACCCTCTGGGTTTGCTGTTGTTTTACCATCGTTCATAAGACTATCCGCAGATTCGTTAGAGATTCCTCCCATAACTTCATTAACATTTTCTTTTTTTGTTTCTGCTGCATAGGCTGTTTGTATTGGTAATATTAAATTAAATATTGTTACAATAGCTATAATTATTAAACCTACTTTTTTAATCATTTATTCTCCCTCTTATTTATGATTGTGAGTTATTTCTTTGTTCTTCTCTTTGTTTTTGTTCTTGTATTAATTTAATTTTGTTAACATTTGTTTCTACGAATTCAAATTCCTTCTTAGTTGGTCTTATAGAAATTATTGCTGTATCAGAACCAACTTTTAGTAAGCCTTCACCTCTGTTACAAGTTGTTAAGAATGCAGCTTCACCTTCGCTTAATTTAAATACTTCCTTTATGTAAGGAATTTCTGATTTATCTTGTGCTAAGAATAATTTTGTATCTGATGATGTTAAAACAGCTTGTGCTTCTGGTTTCTCGTAGAAATCTTGGAATTTTTGTGACATTACAGCTAATGAAACATTTCTCTTTCTAGCACGTCTTGCCATTGTATTTAAGAAATCTACAGCTTCTGGATATGGAAGCAACATCCAAGCTTCATCTATAAGAACTCTTTTCTTTGCTGCTTTTTCTTTATCTTCACTATTTTTCTTAACATATTTTTCCCAAATCCAAGAAAGTAAGATTTGTTGTGCAAGTGGTCTTGCAAATCTTTCCTCTAATTGTGATATGTCAAGATTTATAAATGGTGTTCCATCTAATAATTCGAATGTTGATTGCCCATCAAAATATGCCATTTGACCATTGTACTCTCTTACATATTGTTTCATAACTTTTGATAAATAACTGTAATGGAATCTATAGTCTGGGTTTTCATTTTCTTGACCTTTTCTTAAAATTCTCTTAAACCAAGAACCTATTGTTGGCATTTCTTTCTTAACTCTTCCTATATAGTTCTTAGAGAATCTCTTTGTTTGATCATTTTCTTCATACAAACTATTTATATCATCTGTAATTCCTCTAGATTCATATTCTTCTGCAACAGATTCTGCAATAATTTGTTTTGTAAGTTCGTTTACTTCTTCACTTCTTGTACTACCTCTTGCCATTGTAAGTAAAGCTTGTGTAACGTCCTCTACTTTATTTTCTATATTTAAAACTACTCTTTCTCTTCCTGTTATTTCATCTTTTACTGTTTCTGGTTCTATGTCAAATAAGTTAATTATTGTATTAGAGTTTGGGCTTATAGTTACATTAACTCCACCTAAAGCATCTGCAACAACACCATACTCACCTTCAGCATCTAGGGCTAAACTCTCTATTCCCATTAAGACAGATGATCTTGCTGTAATTGTTTTAATAGTAACACCTTTACCA
>OCHL01001163.1_pt1 | contig 18108 bp, 17 predicted proteins | sample 1538421 | NCBI WGS metagenome assembly OCHL01 (sample SAMN04571690, study PRJEB22368) | human gut metagenome | biome: human gut; material: stool | host: Homo sapiens | place: Luxembourg | collected 2012-06-01 | reverse complement strand
CTGGACTATAGATCACTTTGCGTGTATTCAGTGTGGATCGTGTATTCGCGAATGTCCTAAGTCTTGTTTAACTATGAATCCGGTTTTGGTTCACCCCAGTACCGAAAAAACAAAAGTAACATTTTCTAAACCAGAGCCAACTGAAGAAGAAAAGGCAGAGCTTGCGCGCAAAGAAGCCGAAAAAGCTGCTAGAATCAAGGCGGCAAAAGAAGCAAAAGCTGCAAGAGAAAAGGCTGCTTCTGAACAATAGATGCAGTGTTTCTTTTCAGTTGAATAGCAGTATAAGAGCCGGGTATTTTGCCCGGTTCTTTTATGGAGGATAATCTTATGGCTCATCATAAAAGCCCAGAAGAGTACGAGGTAAGCAATAAAATACTTACTCTGCCTAATTTCCTTTCTTTTATTAGGCTTTGTATGATTCCTGTTTTCTTAGTGCTTTTACTCAATGGCTTTAATTTGGCAGCAACGATTATCTTTGCAATTGCTGCTTCAACCGACTGGGTTGATGGACAGGTAGCTCGGCGTACTAATTCGGTTTCTAAATTAGGGCAATTGCTTGATCCTTTTGTTGATCGTTTTCTTATGATTTCTGGTGTGGTAGGACTCCTTATAATCGGACGTCTTCCCCTTTGGATTGTCTTAGTTGTGGTTCTGCGTGATGTATTTATGCTGGCAGGTGGATCCTATTTGATAAGTAAATGGAAGGTTCGCGTTCCGGTAATTTATGCGGGTAAAGTTGCAACAACGTTTTTGTATATAGGCTTTGCAGGAGTTCTTCTTAATATGCCTCTTCTTGAAGGACTTGGTCTTGTTACGGTTGCCTGGCTTCCTGGATTTAATTTTGAACCGTATTCGTGGGGCTTCTGGTTTGTATATGCTGGGTTACTATTATTAATTGGCACTACAACGTACTATATTATTAAGGGATACCAAGGTATGCGTGCTGCACAGCGCAAGGAACTGACGTGCGAGGGAGGAGAAAAATAAGGGAATGCCTACAAAACGTTCCCATAGTTCTCAATTTCAATTCCGAGGAGATGGCGACAGACATCCATCCCCTCGTAGAAGTGTGCAAAAATTATTTCCTACACGTTCTTCCGCGGGTTATTCTGAAGTATCGGGTGTAACTTACGAATCGCAGGAAACAATCTTCCCTCAGTCGTCGCTGCGATCTTCTGTTCGTATTAACGAAATTCGTGCGCGTGCCAATGAGAAGATGAATGAACCAAGCCCTACTATCGGTTCTCAAAAGTCAAACGAGCAAAAGGAGAGGCGCTCTGCTCCTACTCGGCGCTCAACCATTCAATCTCGAACGAAAAGGCCACAGGTGCAACGTTCTTTTAGGCCACGCACTTCAGTGAGTTCTGATCCTCAGCCTTCTCATTTGTCCGGATCATCTGCACAAGGACAAAGGCCTTCAGTGGTTTCTGCAAAACCTCGACCTTCTCATGCTGGTAAAGGAAGAGCTCAGTTAAGTGTTCAAGATCAAAAGGTCGGATCGTCCCGCACACGTAAGCGTACTGTTCCAAACCGTCAGGAATCTTCAACTACTGCTTCTATTGTTGAACAAAATATGTCCAGTCATATCTGGGATCAAGGTAGGCAATCCTCAAAAAGGTCTGACAGTGCCTATCGTAGTGCAGCTTCTGGGCGAAACAAGAATTCGAAACGTGTCTCTTCGTCTGACTATTCCGGAAGAAAGAGGGGAGTAACAGGGCAAGGCGCTGGTGTGCAACCACTTCATAGTGTCAAAAAGCATCGCTCGTTTCCTTTTAAGCCGTTAGTGGCCGTGTTTGTCGTGGTTGTTATTGCATTAGGAGCGTATGGTGTTGACTCGCTTTTAAACGGGAACAAAATTTATCAGGGCGTTTCAATCGGTGATATTAATGTGTCTGGTTTAACGCGTGAAGAAGCGATAAACCAGGTTTCGGGATATTATTCTCCGCGCGTGTCCGAAAATGTTCCTACGTTCTTTTCTACCTCTGAGGCACAAGCGAATCCTAAAACCGCTGATGATGCAGGTAATATTGAAGAACAAATTTCATACGAAGAATCGCTTGAAACGCGCACTCAATGGACTCTTCCTGCCAGTAAGCTTGACGCCACGTTTGATGTGGAGGGGATAGTCGATCAAGCATTTCAAGTGGGTAGAGATACGGGTGGCATTATCGCTCGAATCCAAGCAGCAGTAAGCGGCTGGCATTTTGCTCCTGAGTGCACCTTTAACGAAACTACCTTATCGGAAACGCTTTCTGAGATGACCGCCTCTATTGGTAACGAGCGCGTGAATTTTAATATCGAAATGAATGACGAAGGTATTGCTTCGGTTACTTCTGGTCACGATGGTAACGAAGTGGTTCGCGATTGGTTGACCTCTCGTTTGAACGATACCTATTTTGGGGCAAACCAAAATAGCTCCTACGTTCTTGAAGCACAATACATGCCATTGCAAATTACAGAAGAACTTGCTCAAGCGTGCGCTGATAAAGTTAATGCTTCCATAGCTTCGGGTGCCAACTTTTCTTTTGAGGGTCAAACGTGGAATGCAAGTCGTACCGATCTATCTCCTTGGATTACCACCTCAATTGTTCAAGTGGGGGATTCCTGGGAGTTAAAACCAGCCTTTGATGAAGCAACTGCTAAAAAAGCTCTTTTATCGTCACTGCATTCCAATATTCAACTTTCTGATTTACAAGTGACGTTCTCAAAGGATGATCAGGGCGCAATTACGGTTTCTTCCAATGCAACCGGTACGGTACCGCTGGTAAGTGATGCGGTAGCTTCCATGAATGAGACCTTCTTCGTGAATGAGTCTCGTACGGAAGCGCCAACGATTGAACTTTCGTCTACTGATTTACCTTCTACGGTATCGTTTGATGATGCTAAAGACTTTGGTCTTATTTCTGAAATATCATCCTTCACGACTCAATATTCTTCTGGTGCTGAAGCACGTACCGTCAATATTCATACGGCGGCAGATTTGTTGTCGAATTCGATTATTAAAGCCAATGGCGGAACGTGGTCCTTTAATGATACGGCAGGCGAGGCTACGGAGGACAAAGGCTATCAAAATGCTGGCGCCATTGTAGGGGGAGAATACTCTGACGCTATTGGTGGTGGAATTTGCCAGGTTGCTACCACGGTGTTTAATGCTATTTATGATGCGGGATATCCTATTACCGAGCGACATAATCATACGCTTCACATAGAAAGCTATCCCGAAGGACGCGATGCGGCAATTGCTTATCCTTATATGGATTTGGTCTGGCAAAACGACACTTCATCCGATGTTATTTTAGTTATGAGTTACACCAATTCTTCGGTAACTTGTACGCTATGGGGTGTGGACCCAGGTTATGAAGTTACGACCGACTATGGTGATTGGCAAAAGGGAGAACCTTATTCGGTTAAGTACAAAACTGATGATACGGTTGCTGAAGGAACAGAATACGTTGAAACTACTGGGGTAAATGGAAGCAGTATTTCTATTACTCGTGTCGTGAAAGATTCTGATGGCAATGTTCTTCATGAAGATGTATTTGAATCGAATTATGCACCAAAAGATGAAGTCATCGTAAAGGGCACTGCATGATCTTTTAAGGGATGATACACTTTCGAGAACAAGATGTAAGATACACAAACCGAAAGATGGGCATGTCGTTTAATAAAAGTTTTCTTCATATATCGAAATCTAATAGAGTAGGCGCTTGTATTGGCGCCTTTCTCCTTTGTTTTGCTCTTACCCTTGGTTTTAACCCGGGAGTTGCTCAGGCGGACGTACGTCAATCTGATGTTATTGCGGGCATGAGCGTTGAATCGCGTGGCTTGAATGCGGCTTCGTGTCCCAATGTAGTTGCTGAATATGCCTACGTAGTAGACGATCAGGGAAAAGTCTATTTTGAACGTGGAGCTGATACCCAAACTCACATTGCTTCTATCACTAAAGTAATGACTGCTTTAGTTGCTCTTGAATATGGCGATCCACAAACTACTACTATTAACGTGAGCCAAACAGCTGCCACTATTGGTGAATCTTCTGCCATGCTTCAAACAGGCGATTCAATGAATTTGGAAACTGCCTTAAAAGCTCTCATGATTCCTTCGGGTAACGATGCCGCTCAAGCAATAGCAGAATCAATGGGGGACTCCATAAAGCAGCAATTGCAAGAACAGGGCGATTCTAATGTGCCTGATTCTGCGTATGATGCGTTTGTATATGCAATGAACAAAAAAGCACAAGAGCTTGGTATGACCAATTCGCTTTTTGCTAATCCTCATGGGCTTGATATTGATGACCATGATGAGGAAATGTATTGTTCGGCCCGCGATGTGGCTACCATGGTTTCGGAAGTAATGAAGAATGATACATTCCGTAATATTGTATCGATGGATGGTGCAACTATTCAGGTGTCTCGTAAAGGTGAAACTGTTGATATACCTTTGGAATCTACTGATATTTTGATTGGTTCTTATGAAGGTGCCTGCGGTGTGAAAACGGGCTTTACCGAAAAGGCTGGACAGTGTTTTGCAGGTGCAGTTGAACGTGATGGAGAAACGCTTTATGCTGTTGTGTTGAATTCGAACTCCGAACAGCAACGCTTTATTGATGCCACCACGTTGGATGATTGGGTATTTGATAACACTATCGCGTATGCATTGGCTCACTCTCCTGAAACCACTTCGATGACCACGACAGACGGGCAAACCACCGAAGTTCCCGTGGTAGCATATGTAAGTCATTCAGGTTGGATCGATAAGACGTTTAAGGCTACTTTTGCCGATCCGAAAGCTTCGGTAGAAGTGTTTGCTCTGGAGGGCAATGTTAGTCAGAAATTGGAATTCGACACGGTTTCGGGCGATGTAAGCGTTGGTCAAAAAGTAGGTACGGCAACTTTTTACCAGCATAATAAAGAAATTGCATCGTGCGATATAGTTGCTGCAGAATCATGTAGTGCGCCGAACTTCATTGATGGCATTGGTATTTGGTGGGATCGTTTGTGGCGAGGCTTTAATGGCCAACAAACTTCTGCAGAAAGCGTTGTCGTAAATACTACGCCTCTTATTTATGGGGCCAATGCAACCCTTAATACAAACTAAGTATGTACTTCATGCAAGGAGGAATAATGGATAGATGTCCTGTATGCAATAGTCCGCTCAATCCTCAAGATGTAGCGTGTGCCGCTTGTGGTTATCGTCTTCAGGATACTACCGAGGAATTTAAGGTAGTATCGTTAGAGCCCGACACCACTGATGTGCCTAACACTCCTGCCTCTACTCCTACTCTTACGGTGCTGTATGGAAAGCAGGAAGGTTTGGTTTATCAGCTTACCGGAGATCGTGCTGCTATTGGTCGATCTCCAAAGTGCGAAGTGTTTTTGAATGATATGACCGTTTCACGCGAACATGCCTTACTCGAACGCGTGGGAGATGGATGGTCTATTCGGGATACTGAATCCTTTAATGGGGTGTGGGTTAACAATACCAATGTCGATCATGTCATGTTGTCAGACAGAGACATTATTCAAATTGGATGCTTTGTATTACGTTACGCCGAGTAACAAGGAGATTGCTCTATGAAGCTTCTATCGGGAAATGAAGCAATTGCTCAGGGTGCGTGGGAAGCTGGCTGCCATATTGGAACAGCGTATCCCGGAACCCCTTCTACAGAAACCATGGAGGCGTTTGCGGAATTACCTGACGTCTATGCGGAATGGTGCCCTAACGAAAAGGTTGCTTTAGAAGTTGCGGTGGGTGCTTCGGCTGCTGGGGCTCGTACGCTGGTTACCATGAAGCATGTAGGCGTAAACGTTTGCGCTGATCCGCTCTTTACTGCAGCGTATACGGGTGTTAATGGTGGTTTGTTGCTGCTTGCGGCAGACGACCCCGGAATGTTTTCCTCTCAAAACGAACAGGATTCGCGTTATTACGCTATGGCTTCTATGATTCCCGTTTTAGAACCTTCCGATTCTGCAGAGGCCTATCATTTTGCAAAGGATGCCTACGATATATCCGAGCAATTTGATACGCCGGTGATGATGCGTTCTACGGTTCGTATTTCCCATACTAAAACTCCTGTTGAAGTGGGAGAGCGTAAAGAGGTTGCTAAAAAGCCGTATGAAAAAAATCCAGGAAAATGGGTTATGATGCCAGCTTTCGCTAAGCCGCGCCGCAAGGTTTTGGTTGAACGAATTGCAGCGTTGCGTGAATGGGTTGAATCGTGTCCCTATAACGTAGTGGAGCGGGCTTCGCGGGATGACGTGCAAAGTGATTCTTCTTCCCTTACTAAACGACAGGGTATTATTTGTTCGGGTTCGGTATATCAACATGTAAAAGAAGCGTGTCCTTCTGCTGATATTTTCAAGCTCGGTATTACTTGGCCGCTTCCTCAAAAGGCTTTATATGAGTTTGCTCATTCAGTTGAGGAAGTCTATGTGGTAGAAGAGGCTTCGACCTATCTTTCTGATGCGGTAAAGTCTTGTGGAGTTGCTCTGCACGACTTTGTAGTTCCTCTTCCTCCTGATGGAGAACTAACTCCTGCTTCTATACGTCGCTCATTTGGGTTGGAGCTACCTTTACATAAGCCAATAGAACGAGATATTCCTAATAGGCCGCCTGCTCTTTGTCCGGGATGTCCTCATCGAATCGTATTCAAGGAGTTGTCCCGTTTGCGGGCAATTGTCACCGGCGATATTGGGTGTTACACCTTAGGTGCGCTTCCTCCGCTTTCGGCAATGGATACCACGCTTGATATGGGTGCTTCTGTTTCTATGGCCCATGGCTTTGAGCTGGCACTCGAAGGAGAACATAGGCCGGTTGTTGCAGTAATTGGGGACTCTACCTTTGCGCATTCTGGTTTAACTTCGCTTATCAACACCATTTATAACAATGGTTCAGGCACCGTTTGTATTTTAGATAATCGCACTACTGCAATGACAGGACAACAAGGCAACCCCTTTAATGGTATTACCTTACAGAACCGTCCTACTAAAGAATTAAATCTTCCTGCTCTTTTGCAAGCACTCGGGGTTGATCACGTTCATTGTGTTGATGCCTTTGATATGAAAGCTGTTCGTCAAGCTTTAAAGGAAGCTACGACTAATGACGAACTGGACGTAATTGTTTTCCAGGGTCCTTGCGTTTTACTTGATAAATCACCAAAGAAATCCTATGTCGTAACACTTGATTGCACGGGATGCGGTATTTGCAAAACGCTTGGTTGTCCAGCAATTGCTTCTGATCCAGAAACGGGTATTTCTTCCATTGATCCTGACTTATGTATTGGGTGTGATCAATGTCGTCAGTACTGTAATTTTGGAGCAATTGAACCACGCGAGGGGAGTCGATAACTTATGAATTCTAACGTATATACGATTCTTCTTTGCGGAGTAGGTGGCCAAGGTACTATTACTGCTGCTGACCTTCTTGCTCGCGTAGCTACTGCGGTTGGTCTTGACTGCAAAGTGTCCGAGATTCACGGTATGGCTCAACGTGGCGGCGCGGTAACAACCGTTGTTCGCTTTGGACAAAGTGTTTCAACGATGGTATGTGATGAAGGTTGCGCCGACAGTGTTGTTTCGTTTGAAGTGGTAGAAGCATTGCGAAACATTTCCTATTTGAAAGCGGATGGCTCGTTGGTTGTTAATGACGAGGCTATAAAGCCACTACCAGTTTTAACAGGAAGAGCTTCAATGCCCTCGCAAGCTCGTCGTCGTTTGCAAAACTATGGGGCTACGCTCATCCCTGCCAGCGAAATTGCACGCAAAGCGGGTACTGCAAAATGTGCCAATGTCGTTTTACTGGGAGCGCTTTCGGTCTCGCTACCTTTTGATGCTGCTTTGTGGGAAGAGGTTATTCGTGCAAAAGTGCCGCCAAAAACCATAGATATAAATATCGAAGCATTTCGTCAGGGTGCAGCCTATGCGCGAGGGGAGCTGTAAATGAGCATCAAACAAATCAGTGTCTTTGTACAAAGCAAGCCGGGCCATTTGAAGCGCAACTTGGATATTTTCCAAGAAGCGGGAATTAGCGTACGCGGATTTAGCTGCTCTGATACGGGCGACTATGGTATTGCTCGTTTTATCGTCGATGATCCCGAACGTGGCTTAGCGGTACTTCAGGATCGTGGTGCTGCGGTTACGCTTACCGACGTTGTTTGCGTTGAACTGGTAGATAAGCCAGGCGAATTAGCTCGTGTGTTTGGAGTAATCGCCGATGCGGGCATCAATTTAACGTATAGCTATTCGCTTATTGCTACCTATATTGCTTTTAGAGTTGACGATCCAAGTGCCGTTGAAGATCTTCTTCGTAAGCACGGAGTTCGTATTATTGAACAGGATGAATTGAAGTAAACGCTTTTATGTACTGGTAAGTGCCTTCTTTATCTAAGGCGAACTTTTGCTTATAGCGGCAACCATTGCAGAAAACCCATGGAAGGAACCATTTCGTTATGACTACCGTGCAACCAAGGTTATATCAGCCTGAAATAGAAACTATGGGACGAGATGACATTCGTTCTGTTCAGCTTGCAAAGCTCCAAAAGCAGGTTGCGTATGTCTATGAACGAGTTACGTGGTATCGAAACAAAATGGATGAAATGGGTGTAAAACCATCAGATATTTGTAGTCTTGATGATGTTCGAAAACTTCCTTTTACCGATAAAACAGTTCTACGAGATACCTTCCCTTATGGGCTTTTCGCTATTCCGCTTGAAGAAGTTACGGAACTTCATGCTTCATCAGGTACCACGGGAAAGCCCATTGTGGTTGGTTATAACACGCACGACATGCAGGTTTGGAGTGAATGCATCGCACGCCTTGCTTGTATGGCTGGCGTAGTTCCTGGTGATCGTGCACAAATGGCGTTTGGCTATGGTATGTTTACGGGAGGCTTTGGCCTTCATTACGGCTTGCAAAAATTGGGTTGTATGCTTATCCCTGCAGGCTCGGGCAACACCGATCGCCATCTTCAAATGATCGAAGATTATGGTTCTACGGTTTTAATTGCTACTCCTTCCTATGCGCTTCATATGTGTGAAGTGGGAGAGAAGGCAGGATTTGATTGGGAGCATTCTACTTTGCGTGTTGGTTTGTTTGGCGGCGAACCATGTCCTCCTAAAATGAAAGAAGAAATTGAAAAGCGTATGCATATTACCTGTACCGATAACTATGGTCTGACCGAAGTTATGGGTCCGGGTGTTGCGGGCGAATGTCTTTCTGTACGTGATATGCAGCATATCGCTGAAGATCATTTCCTCTGGGAAGTAGTAGATCCCCAAACGGGAGAACCAGTACCAGAAGGTGTGGAAGGCGAATTGGTGTTAACGCCCCTCGATAAACAGGCAATTCCCGTGTTGCGTTATCGTACTCACGATCTTACGTATGTAATCACTGAGCCTTGTGAATGCGGTAGAACTCATGCACGCATGAAAAAGGTACGTAAACGCAGCGATGATATGCTTATTATTCGAGGTACCAATGTGTTCCCCTCGCAGGTAGAAGATATTCTTTCTGGTATTCAAGGAGTTACGCCGTTCTATCGCATCGAAGTAGATAATGAAACGGGGCTTGATCGCATGAAGATTCTCGTTGAACTTGAACCCTCTGCTTTTAGTGATTCCTATGAGGAAATGAACACCTTTAGAAAACATATTGCCCAAACGCTGAAAGAATCGATGCTGGTTTCTTCTGAAGTCCAACTTGTTGAGCCTGGCGGAATTGAACGCTCCATGGGTAAGACCAAACATGTCATCGACCGAAGAAAATAAGCCTGCTCTCGTAGGTCGTTTCGCTCCGACGCCTTCAGGTAAATTACATTGTGGCAATGCCTTTTCTTTCCTTGTTGCTTATCTTGTAGTTAAGCAACAAGGGGGTATTATGCGCATGCGCGTAGAAGACCTTGATAAAGCTCGTTGTAAACCCGAACTCATTGCTGCACTCTTTCGAGATTTAGAGTGGCTGGGCTTTACCTGGGAAGGGGAGGTTATTTACCAAAGCAAGCGTGATGAGGTGTACGAGGCTGCGTTTGAGCGTCTTATTGAACAAGATTTAGTCTATCCCTGCTTTTGCTCGCGAGCTGATTTACATAGTGCTTCTGCTCCGCATTCGGGGGAAGCGCTGGTGTATCCGGGCACTTGTAGAAATTTATCCACAGAAGAACGTAAGAGTAAGGCTCGCTTAAAAGATCCTTCTTTTCGTCTTCGAGTTACCGATGAGGATATCTCTTTTAATGATTCTTTTCAGGGATACTATTCAGCTAACGTAGCAAAAGACATCGGGGACTTTATTGTACGTCGGAGCGATAGCGTTTTTGCGTATCAGCTAGCGGTTGTATGTGATGATGCGGATATGGGTATCACATCGGTTGTGCGCGGGTACGATCTTTTATCTTCTACCATTAATCAGATATATTTAGACGAAATATTAGGGTATTCCTTACCTTCGTTTGGTCATGTTCCTTTGTTTGTAGATGCAACAGGAAGGCGATTAGCAAAGCGTTCAGGCGATGTAAGTATTGAATATCTTCGTACTGAAACAAATCTTTCGCCTGAAGCGTTTTGGGGCGTAATTTCATTTTCGGCTGGTTTACTGCCTGATGAACAACCAATAAGCCTTAACGAGCTTTGTAAAGAAGCAAACTTAGATGCATTACATGGGAAACGCATGGTTACGATGCCATCCTTTACATCCAAGTTATAAATTTGCTTATCGCCAAAGCCAGGCAATAAAACACGGTAAACACAACATTTAAGGTAACGATTTGAGCCATTGCTCCATCGCGTGTGGTTTGATTTAAAGGATTAGAAAAAAGCGCACGAAGGGTAGGGAAGGCTGATAATACTAGCAGTAGAATAAACGGCATACCTGGTGCATAAAATAAACCTACAATTCCAACGATAATAAGTAGCCACACGACAATCATGGCTCGATAGGCTTTTACCGCCGAGGTTCGTCCTAAAAGCACCGAAATCGTTTTACGATGAGCAGGAATGTCTTTTTCTATATCGCAGGTATTGTTGGTAAACAAAATCATGCCAATTCCAATGATGCAGGGAAGCGAAATAAGCAAAACGCGAAAATCAAGCACTCCTGAAAGAACATAGCAACTTGCAAGCGTAATTAATCCGCCCATAACAACTCCACTTACTACTTCTCCAATAGGAAGATACGATATGGGGGTGTTTCCTGCTGAGTAGAGCACTACTGCAAGAGCGCCAATTAGGCCGATGACTAAAAGCGGCCAGCCGGTTAAGAAAACTAAGTAAATTCCTAAAACACCAGCTAAAACAAGCAGAAGAATGGCATATATCAGAACGCTACGAGGATTGATATGATGATAGACCAATACTGCATCAAAAGCATCTTCGGAGGAATTATCAACCGAATCAGTGCCTTTTTTATAATCAAAATAATCATTGAGTACATTAACCGCTGATTGCATTAAAACACTAATGGCAAGCAAAATTAATGCCAAGACAAAATTTAAATTACCAGAGTAGGTAAGACCACTATACACATAAGAAAGAAGAACAGGAGTAAGTGCTGCAGCCCAGGTATGGGGCGCCGCAAGCTGAAAAGCCAAAGAAGGCGTTAATGTAGTAAATGAGCTTGATGACTTTTTTACTGAAGGGCGTTGCTGGGGGTCAGCCATATACTCCTGTCCTTTCTTGATAGTTAAATTAATTCCAGGTTTCCTTGCGATAACCAGTGCAGCGCATGACGCAGAGAAGCTTGCCATCTTGGTCGTGCATTTCGATAACATTGCGAACAATTTTACGAGCACGAGAAACTTGAGTGCAGGTAGCAGTAACGGTGTCACCTAGCTTTGCAGAAGCAATAAAATCAATGGAAGCATCGAGGGTAACAACACCATTGGTAATGTATTGATTAGCAGCACCAAAAGTGAAATCACCTAAAGTGAAATATACGCCACCCATAGGAATATCAAGACCATTTAAGAAGGATTCATCGATGGTCATTTGAGCTTTGGCAAAATTTTCTCCTAATTCAGTAACGACCATACCGTTTTTTGCGGCAAATTTGTCACCTTTGCAATACGGATCTGGTTCGGTCTTAATCATGAGTACTCCTTATCTAAATACGTAAAGGTATCAAACATACAAATGAAAATACTAGCACCAACTAAGAGCGTTTGGTAGTAAACGTTATGAATCGTTACCGTAAGTGATTCGCTAAGCAATTCACTGACTGGAGATGAATCTTCCCTGGAATAGAGAAGTAAGAAAGAAGAATTACAGGTTTACATAACATATATTGGAGTCGAAGCTAAATCTAAGTGTAGGGGACTAAGATTTTCTATCCAATTTGGCAGCCAAAACTATGCAGTAGACTTCCTAACTACCGCCTATTGGACAACGAAAAGTCATGAATCCCCACACTAAACACATACCTAAATTTAAGGCTTATGAAGCTTCGAAATGAACAACATGGGTCTAGGGTATGGGTTGCACTAGCGGGCGTATACGGTGATAATGTGCTTGCAATCGTCTCTCTTGGAGACCGGTTGCGCTACATGGAAGTCACTGCAATACGTCCTGTTTGCACGGTTTTTCGAAATTGCGACTTTAGTCACAATTTCGAGCTGGTGAAGCAATGGTTTCATCAGACAGACGAATTCCCCTTGCCACTCGCAAGAGGGTAGCGTGTTACAGGTAGAGTGGTTACACCACGTTTGGGTGCGCTATTTAGTTGGCGCAACCCGCTTCCTCCGCATAGCAATAATGGTCTATGCGGAGGGGCACTTTCTCGTACAAACTGCAATGCCGACGGGCTGCAGATACGGGGTTCTGGGGTTAACCACTGCAGGCGGCAGTGACCCTAGGACCCCATTTTGCGTTGAAAGGGGGTCCTATGCGGCACCTTGACAGCGTGGTACACCCTCATACCTCTTATCACATTCAGATAGCTAGGACGTTAGTTCCAAGAAACCTCCGTTGGAAAATGGGGGCACAGCTCATTTGCATAACAAGTGAGCTAATTAGGAGCAAAGAAACCCATAATTGTAAGGGATTTGCCGCCCTGAACAGGGGTGGTCTTATTCGTACAATGTGGGTGGCAAAGAAAGCAGGCTGCGGTTTGAAACGTGGTCAGCAAGTTCACAGCAAAGCTGCCATGGAGGAATTTCTAAAGAAAGGAAATACCTTCAGAACGATTCAATTTCCAAGGGACACGGCTATTAAGGATGCTTTGAAGAAAATGGCTCGTATTATCGAACCTGTGCATCATCCCATTCAGTATGGCTTCGTCGCCAAAAGAAATTGCACACAATCAGCAGCACAACATGCCTGGGCTCGAACGGTATATCTCTTAGATATAGAGAATGCTTTCGACCAAATCACCTTCCACGAAGTTCGCGAAATATTGACTAAAGTTTTCTACGTCAACAAGAAATATGCGGACTTTATAGCCTTGCTATGTGCCCCAGAAGGACACTTATATCAAGGCAACCCAATGTCCCCTGCGCTTTTCAACATAAGGGCGCTGTGGATGGCAGAAAGGTTGGACAGGTTATGCAAAGCCAATGATGCAACTGTCACTCTTTATGCCGATGATATAACCATCTCTCATAAGTATTGGGAGCACATATCATCGGGCTTTCAAAAGACAGTAAGACGCATAATTGGTGAATGTGGACTTTCTGTGAACGAAGCCAAATGTAAGGTACGCCGTATATCGCCCAATAAGATAGGGCATTACGACATTACTGGTCTAACTATAGACTTCGATCCTTACACCCAAATCCCTTTGGTCAGACCATTGCATAAGAAAAGAACGCTTAGAAAAGCGGATTACTTGCAATACCTTACTAATCAGGGAATTGACTTCTCACAGGAACTTGCCAAAGACGGTTCCTATAAGTCACTCGATGCAGTTATCGCGGGACTTAGAAATTGGAGCAAAACAAAAGGTCAGCCGCCCAATAATGAGCAACTGACCCTTATCCTAACTACCTGACTTTCGTCAAGCCGAGTTTAGCATAACACACTCCAAGTTTACATAACATATATTATCACCAGTTAAGAAAGACTCATTAGTAGTTATTTGAGCTTGGCAAAATTTAGTTGATACGATAAAACCTGTAAGGCTTCAAGAAATATCGATGCAGTATATTTATGGTGTTAAAAGCCCAGGTCAAACAGGTGTAATAAAATTGAAGCCCTGAGAGCCGTTCTAAGACCCTGTTTTGAGTTTCCATGAGTATTTACTCGTGGAAATAGCTTACTTTTTATGCCAAATAATTTAGACCATTTAAAATAAGAAAAATTGTGCCAAATTCGGCACAATTTTTCTTATTGTTGGTTGGCTGATACACCGCTCGAACCAAATCCACCTGCACCACGATCTGAGTCATTTAATTCATCTACTTCTTGGAATTGCAATGACTCAACCTTCATGATAACAAGTTGTGCAATGCGATCACCAACATGAATTTCGATAGGATTTTTAGGATCAAGATTGATAGCAATGACTTTTAGTTCACCACGATAATTACTATCAATAAGACCTGGCGCATTTACTATAGAAAGTCCTTGCTTAATTGCTAGTCCACTACGAGGCACTACGAAACCAGCGTATCCGAAGGGAATTTCAATCGCAAGACCCGTTGGTATAAGAGTTCGTTCAAACGGTTGAAGAACTACTTCATCCGTCGAACAAAGATCATAACCCGCATCACCGAGATAGGCATTTCCAGGAATAATTGCTTTATCATGTAAGCGCTTAGTAGGAATGGTATGAGTTTCTGTTAAATTCATTACGTTAAAACCCCTTTAGTGCTTCTTTAAATTCATCGATGTTTTTGAAATCTTTATACACGCTTGCAAAACGAATATAGGCAACTTCGTCAATATTTGCCAATTTTTCCAGTGCCTTATCTCCTAGGGCTTTTGAAGTGATTTCGCGTTTTGATTCACTTCGTAAATCAGCTTCGATATCGTCAATAAGTTGATAAATTTGTTCAGGTGAAATAGGACGTTTAGCACATGCAATAAGAAGGCCTCTAAACAATTTATCACGGCTATACGCCTCTGACGAACCGTCAGATTTAATAATAAGAAGAGGGCTTGTTTCGGTGCGTTCATACGTGGTAAAACGAGCACCACAAGAAAGACATTCTCGTCTACGACGAATTGAAGCCCCGTCCTCAACAGGACGAGAATCAACAACTTTGGATTCTTGGAAACCGCAAGATGGACAGCGCATGCAAACTCCTTTTATAGTGCTACACACGCTAGTATACAAGATATTGTGGTAAATACTTAAGCTCCAATAAGAATAACTACAAATGCAAGCACCGTAGTAAGCACAGATCCCTTAATGAATAGCTGGCGATCGTTCTGAGAAGTTGATGCGGCAGCATGAGATTTTAAATTTTCCTTCGAAATAGCTCCCAGCAAAGGATCATTTTTAAGAGATTGTTTTAAGGTACGAGCAGAAAAGAACTCATTTTTAGAAGATAGTGCTGGAGATTTGCGTGAATTACGAAGTTTGGATTCTGGGCAGCAAGCGCCGGAATGAGAAAAAGGAATAATGGGTGTTTGAGAAGTGTAAACTTCCGCCTTAAGAGCCGCTGTTCCTTCAGTGCGAAAATGTTGATATTTCTTTTTCATTGCGGTCCTCCTTATTGGCATAGAACTTTTGTTCGTGTATACTTTAATTCGAACAGATGTTCTTGTCAATAAAATTACGAACAAAAGTTCGTATTTGGAAAGGATATACTATGACCGCTCCGCTTACCAAGCGTCAACGCTCTGTATACGAATTTATTGAATCTTATATTCATGAAAAGGGTTTTGGTCCTACCGTGCGTGAAATTGCGGAAGCAGTTAATCTTTCCTCCCCTTCTACTGTCCATGTTCATTTAAAAACACTTGAAGAAAAGGGCTATATTGTTCGTGATCCCCTTAAATCTCGCTCCATTGCGCTGCCTCATAGCGATGAATCGGAGCTCTCTTATGGATCGGAAGGTTTTGAAAACGCCTTGTCGCTTCCTTTGGTAGGTAATGTTGCAGCAGGAGAACCTATTCTTGCTGAACAAAATATCGAAACAACCATGACGCTGCCTACTGAATTAGTGGGTGATTCAGCTTCGTTTATTCTTTCGCATGGCGATTCCATGATTGAAATTGGTATTAACGACGGCGATTATGTGGTGGTAAAACAACAAAATGTTGCTCACAATGGGGAAATTGTTGTTGCATTAATAGATGATGGAGCAACGGTAAAGCGCTTCTATAAAGAAAAGGATCACATTAGGCTTCAGCCTGAAAATTCTTCTATGGAGCCAATTATCACCAAGGATTGCGCTATTGTTGGTAAGGTGGTTGCCGTACTTCGTAAGGTTTACTAAGGTACGACAACTCTTTATCTATTAATCCTGTTTGAAGTCAGCAACTTTAGCAGCTGCTTGTTTTCCTGCACGCACAATAAGGTGTGTCCCTTTTTCTTCGTAGGTTTCGCTTAATATGGTACAACGTTGATGTATGAAAGAAACTATATCTCCCCTGTTAAAGGGAACGAGCAGGTCAAGTAATTCATCTTGCGCAGAAGATACTACCCCAATGCGATGAATTAATTCATCAAGCCCTTCTCGTGTTTTGGTTGACGTAAATACCGCATGAGGGAATCGCGTTGAAAGTGCTTCGTATTGGCCCTGTGTTAGCAAATCTAACTTATTCATTACCTCAATACGACCAATTTCATGGGCTCCAATTTGTTCAAGAACCATATTGACCGTGTCAATTTGTTGAGCATGTTGATCATCGGACGCATCAACCACGTGAAGAATTAAATCGGCACCATTTATTTCATCTAAGGTAGATTTAAAGGCTTCTACTAAGGTGGTTGGTAGCTTTTGGATGAAACCTACGGTATCGGTGAGGGTTATTTCTTTACCTTCAGGTAAAACTAATTGACGTGTTGTTGAATCAAGGGTTGCAAAAAGCTTGTCATAGCTTAAAACGTCAGAACCGGTAATAGCGTTAAGCAGGCTCGACTTTCCTGCATTGGTGTATCCTGCAAGCGCCACCTTGAATATCCCTGATTCTTTTCTCTTTTTTCTTTGGAGGTCACGCTTTTTAGAAAGACTTGATAATTCGCGTTTAATAGCAGTAATACGGTTACGAATTAAGCGGCGGTCTACCTCTAACTGGCTTTCACCTTCACCGAAGCGGGAGCCAACACCGCCACCCATACGATTCGAAGCCAGATGAGCCCACATGCCTCTTAATCGAGGATATAAGTACTGATTTTGAGCCAAACGAACTTGGAGACGTCCTTCTTTACTTGTGGCATGAAGGGCAAAAATATCTAAAATAAGGGCCGTTCGATCGATAACTTTAACATCCTTCCCTACCACTTTTTCTAAATTGGATTGTTGAGAAGGGGTAAGCTCATCATCAAAAATGACCACATCAGCCGCGTAGGTTCGTGCAAGCTGTGCAATTTCTTCAGCCTTACCACTTCCCACAAAAGTACGAGGATTAGGTGATTCTAGACGTTGAGTAGTTTTGGCAACCATGTCCGCACCTGCAGTCCAGGCAAGACGTTCAAGCTCTGCTAACGATGATTCTAGAGTCCATTCTTGATTCGGTCTATCAACCCCGACCAAAATAGCGCGTTCTCGGGGTTTTTCAATGATGGTTGAAGGACCGTGCTGTTTAACTTCGTCAAAAATGTACTCTGGCATATATCCTCTACTTATAGTTCAACCGTACCTGTAAACGAACAAAGTGAAGGTCCGGCCATGTAAACATGATTATTTTCATTCCAGGTGATGTCTAATATACCACCGCGTAAATGAACTTTGTTATGGCGCTCTGATCTATTGGTAAGAACAGCAGCTACAAGGCTCGCACAGGCACCCGTTCCGCATGCTAAGGTTTCTCCGCAACCGCGTTCAAAAACACGCATATGAAGCCCGTCGTTATCGACCACAATGAATTCTATATTGCTTTTTGCGGGGAATACCGAATGATTTTCAAAGAAAGCCCCAATTTCGTTAAGTTTAAAGGTGTCAAGCGACTTTTCTGCTCCCGAAAAACAATCATCTGGCAAAGCTTCTATATCATTCAGGAAGCACACCGCATGGGGG
>OCHL01001152.1_pt1 | contig 18330 bp, 12 predicted proteins | sample 1538421 | NCBI WGS metagenome assembly OCHL01 (sample SAMN04571690, study PRJEB22368) | human gut metagenome | biome: human gut; material: stool | host: Homo sapiens | place: Luxembourg | collected 2012-06-01 | reverse complement strand
GGCGTTGTAGATGCGCTCGATGGCGCCGATCCACAGCTCGAGGTCGGGGCTGACGGGGTTTTTCACCAGCACCGGGACGTCCGTTCCGCGCAGGGCGTCGGCGATCTCCTGCATGGCGAAGGGGTTGGCCGCCGTGCGTGCGCCGATCCACAGCAGGTCGACGCCGCCTTTCAGCGCCGTGGCGACGTGCTCGCGGGTGGCCACTTCGGTCGAGGTGTACATGCCCGTTTCGCGTTTCACGCGCTGGAGCCAGGCGATGCCCGCCTCTCCGACGCCTTCGAAGCCGCCGGGTTTGGTGCGGGGCTTCCAGAGTCCGGCGCGGCAGATGCGGATGCCTTCGGCTGCCAGCGAGCGGGCCGTGCCGAGGACCTGCTCTTCGGTTTCGGCGCTGCACGGGCCTGCGATTACCAGGGGGCGCCGGGGGTCGATTCCCGGGAGTGTGATGGGTTGAATGTCGTTCATGGTTGCGTTATTTTTGTTTGTTTTTTTAGTGTCTTTCCTTTTTCCCGGCTGTTTGCGGTACGCGGCGTTCCGGGGCGTCAGATCGCGGGGTTGGGGCATTCGGCGTATTCGCCGAGAATGCGGAAGTCGCTGGTGAGAGGCCGTGCGGCGTCGATGGCCTGCCGGTAACGCATCGGGTCGTCGAACGTCACGTCGACGTAGAAGCGGTATTCCCACTCGCGCCCGATGATGGGCAGCGACTGTATTTTGGTGAGGTTGATGTCGTAGAACGAGAGGACGGTGAGCACTTTGGAGAGGCTCCCCCGGGTGTGCGGAAGGGTGAAGAGCAGCGAGGCTTTGTCGGTGTGGGCGGGATCGGCGAATTCCGCGGCGCGGCGCTCGTCGGCGAGCAGGAGGAAGCGTGTGAAGTTGTGTTTGTTGGTCTCGATGCCCCGCCGGAGGATTTCGAGTCCGTAGAGACGGGCTGCGTCGGCGCCGCAGATGGCCGCCGTGCCTGCGAGGCGTCCCTCGGCGATTTCGCGCGCGCTGCCTGCGGTGTCGTCCCTTTCGACGATCTTCATGCCGGGGAGGGTTTTCAGGAAATCGCCGCACTGCATCAGGGCGATCGGGTGCGAGCGGACTTCGGCGATGTCGTCGGGCGTCTGCCCGGGGAGGGCCGCCAGGACGTGCGAGATGCGGAGTTTCTGTTCGCCGATGATCCGGGCGCGGCTCTGTTGCAGGAGTTCGTGGTTGGGCAGCAGGCTGCCGGCGATGGTGTTTTCGATGGCCGCGATGCCCAGCAGCGCCGGATCGGCGGCCATCCGGGCGAACAACTCGTCGAAACTCAAGCAGGGCAGCACCTCTATTTCCCGGTCTGCGAAATAGCCGCGCGCCGCCGTTTCGTGATAGCATCCTGCGATGCCCTGTATTGCGATTTGTTCCATAATGGTTTGAAAAAGAAAATCCCGCTCAACCGAGCGGGATTTTCGTGTCATATTAATCTATACTATCTGTATACAGTTAATTGCATGCGATCCCGCTTTTTCCCTTGCTATAAAAGAAAAAGTAATAAAAATAGTATGCAAAACCGTATGCTCTCATCATTCGATGGCTTTTATCGTTGGCAAATGTAGCGAAATAATCCGTAAAACCAAACGTCCGCCGTATTTTTTTGCGAAAAAATCAGCCCTCGCAGTGCCGGAACCGCTTGCGCAACTGCTTGCGGCGGCCGAACGCCAGCCGGAAGAAGGTCCCGCGCAGCAGCGTGTCGTCGACATCCCATCCGCGCGTTTCGGCGTAGCGGTCGAGGATGTAGAGGAATGCCACGGCGGGGCAGGACAACCTCCGGAGGTTGATCATGCAGGCCCGGGAGGAGAGGGGCCGGTCGTCGAAATGCATGCGGTTGATGTCGATCAGCTGGAATCGGTAGGCGCCCGCGGGGGTGCGGTCCCAGAGGATGTTGCCGTGGTTGAAGTCCCGGTGCTCGATGCCTTTCTCGTGGAGTTGCACGGCAAAGCGGGCGAAGGCCTCCAGCACGGGCAGGGTCCCCGCTGCGGGGAAGCGGTGGTCTGCGACAGCGGGGTGTAGTCGGAGCGCCGCGAGACGTAGTAGCTGTCGCAGAGCAGTCCGCGGCGGCGGTATTCGCTCCATGCGACGGGTTCGGGCGAATCGACGCCCAGCGCCCGGAGCCGCACGGCGTGTTCGTACGAGCGGCGGGCCTTGCTCCGGCGGAAGAAGGTGTAGATGACGGCCCGCAGCAGGTTCGGGCGCTTGAACCGTTTGACGACCAGCCGTTCTCCCTCCGCCTCGAAGGCTTTGATCGTGTTGCGTCCCGCGTGCAGTACCTCGCCTTCCCGGTCGAAGAGTTCGGGCAGGCGTTCCGCGAAGTCCCGCAGGTGTTCCGAGGCCGTATTGACGTGAATGTGCATTGCGGTGTTTTTTCCGCAACAAAGGTACGCACCCGCGGCGTAAGGCGTTAGTCCTGTTTGATTGTTAAGTTGTCCTGAAACGGAAAAGAAAGGCGGATTTCATCGGGTGGCGTGCGGAGAACGCGCTCCTTTTCCCCGAAGGCCGGGTGCGGTTCCGGACGGGCATGAAAAAAGGCGGAAGTAATTCCGCCTTTTTTCAGGATTTATCTCATCCGGATGTGGAACGCTTTGGGGCGTGTCATCGTCTTCGTGGAGGTGCGGCCGAACGAGTCGGCGACCTCGATGCGGACGGTCGTCGCAGGTCCCGAGGTGCGGTAACGCCACATGTGGGGGGGGTGCAGGCCGTCTGGAACGGTCTGGTGCCGCGCGTGTAGGTGATCTTGTGCAGCCGAAATCGTTGGGCGTGACCGGTCCCCGGGCGAAGCCCTCGGCCGCGGCGGCCGTCGCCAGCGACAGCGCGCAGCACCGGTTTTTCGGAAACGGGTTTCCGTGGGGCGCGTTATTTCGAAGAGGGGTCGAATACGAAGATGTTCTGGTAGTGTTTCGTATTGTCGGCGGTGATTCCGCGGGCCGTGTATCCCAGGTAGAGCTTGTCCTTGCAGACCTTGATGCCCTCGGCTTCGAGCGTCCCGAACACCGAAACGCCGATCTGGGTCAGTTTGTCCTTGTCCGACACGACGGCCACCTGCGTCCGCTCCTCGACGATGTTGCCCTCGAAGTCGAACACCGTGACGTAGGCGAACGAGCTGCCCGAGTAGAACGAGCCGAAGAGGTTGTAGTTCGACTGCCCCTCGGCGTAGTAGAGCCGGTTTTTGTGGACGTCGTAGCCCTGCCAGTCGTAGTAGGTGGCGCCGCTCGCGCCGTATCCCGTCTTGAGGAAGCGCGGCCGGGCGACGGGCGTCAGCGTCGTGAGGTCGTGGCAGCGCACCACCACGCTGACCGGGTTGGTCGAAGCGGGCCTGTCGGTCTGGAAGCCGTCGGTGCAGGTGATCGTTACGTTGGTCATCGGGGCCTTTTTCGCCTCGCTCAACTTGTAGATGACGAAACACCGGTAGGACGAATTTTTGCTGTCGCCGTAGTTGATCGTCAGCAGGTCGTTCTCCGCGTCGATCGAGGGGTGCAGGTCGGTGTAGTCGCCGATGTAATAGTAGTCGTTGCACTCGTTGGTCTTGACGGTGGCTCCCTTCACGTATTTGACGCGCCCCACCAGTTTTTCGTTCCAGTACTGGCCTTTGGCGTTGCAGACGCCGTAGGCTCCGGCCCACAGGTAACGGTCGGCGCCGTCCTCTTCGAGGGCGGTGTTCGTCCCGTGGCCGAAGTAGGTGAGTTTCATGTAGTCCTTGTTTTCGGTCTGCACGTCTGGGGTCTTGTTGGGCTGCGCGCGGACCCAGTTCAGCTGCGCCTGGTTCGTGTTGGAGAGCTGCGTGTACCAGACCGAGCCGTCCGAGTCGAGGTTGAAGCCCTGCATCGCCGTGTTGTCCGGCAGGTAGGTGTTCCGGCTGAAGATGTTCGAGGCATCGAACCGGTCGATGCCCGTGGTCGACGATTTGTCGGGACCTTCGGGTTTGCCGGGACCGGGCGTTTCGCCGCCGTCTCCGTCGCCGCCGCAGGCGGTGCAGAGCGAGAGGCCCAGAATCGAAATAAGCGTGAATTTCAACAGTTTCATAGCATGTCGTTTTAGTTGCGGTAAATTCGGTATTGCCGCCCGAGGCGGCAATACCGAATAAAACCTGTTGTTTCTAATTTGTGATTATCGGTCTTTCGTTACCTGGATGTCGTCGATCCACAGGCGGTAGTGCTTGGTTCCGTAAGGATGCGCCGCGATTACGATGCGGGTCTCCTTGGTGGCTCCGGAGATCTTGACCACATGCTCCGTGGGGTTTACGTAGTCGGTCGTGGGAATTTTGTTGCTGTCCACGTGCGTCGTGCACTGCACGGTCACCTGCTTGTCCGTGTTGGCCGTGGCGGCCCCTGTCGGTTCGGCCTTGGTCGGGCCTCCGTCGGTGATGGTTCCGGGACCTTCGACCTGGATGTAGTGCTGTTCGTGGTCCTGTCCCCACGAGTGGTACGGCTCGAAGTAGGGCGCCGTGTGGCACGTTACGGTGATGTCGGCCGTCCCTTCGCCGATTCCGGTCAGCTTGGGCGTCTTGATGTAGCCCGAAACGGATGCGGTCGAGAGCAGTGCGGCTCCGGTCTGGGTGCGTACCCAGAAGCCCTGCCAGCCGGGATAGTCGGCGTCGGCGTAGTTCGTGCCGTAGGTGTCGCCTTCCCACCATGCTTCCCACAGTTTGGCCGCTTTCACCGGACCGCGGTTGTCGGTCGCGCTCCCGACGTAGTTGAAGAACGAGTCGGTGGAGTTGACGGGGTTTACGATTTTTCCGGTGGCCGCCGGGCAGTTCGGGTCGTCGGGGTCGATGTTCGCACCGATCTGGGCGTTGGTGACTTCGACGCCGAATGCCTGGTAGATCGGACAGCCTCTGAACCAGAAATCGTCGAAATCCTTGTAGAGGATGACGTTCGGCGCCAGATTCTCCTCGGGAGTGGTGAACGAGAACCACGTCTTGTCGGAATCCTCCTTATTGGGACCCAGCTCGTGGGCGACGATCCAGAACCAGTAGGTCGTGCCGGGTTGCAGGTTGCCGAAGGCGAAACGGTTGTGCACGAAGAACATGCTGCTGGCGGTGAGCCAATCGGCCGTCTTCGAGGTGTAGTTGCGCAGGTTGTCGCCCTCCTCTTCCAGCGCGAGGCCGAAGCTGAACGAGCGGGGCGTGCCGTTGTTGAAGTTCGTGCCGGTACCCTTCTCGTAGTCGCCCCAGTCGAGGACTGCCAGGCGGGGCAGCAGTTTGAACATCGTGACGGTTACTTCGCCGGCCAGTTTGGCGCGGCTCTCGGCGGTGAGGTCGTAGGGGGTCGCGACGGACGAGATCTCCACGTGCAGTTTGACCGTGATCGGGCCTTTTTTGGTCGGCGTTCCGCTCAAGGCGAGGGGAATCGCTCCGTCGCCCGCCTCCATTTCGTATCCCGAGAGCGATTCGATGGCGATGCCTTCGGCTCCCGCGCCTTCGAGCGTTGCCGTGACGTCGGCCTTATAGCCGGGCTTCGATTTCTGGTAGGGGATCGTCACCCGCTTGTCCACAAGCTCCTCGTAGAGGTCGAAACTGGGGGCGATCTCGGGCGAGCCGACGGTGAAGAATCCGTCCTCCTGCGTAACCCGGATGACCAGTTCTTTCAGTCCGTCGGAGAGCGTGATGCTGCCGGTACGCTCCGCGCCGTCGTTCTGCGCGACGGTGATGTTCACCGCCTGTTCTTTCGGCGCGCCGTTCCCCTCCCCGGGCGAACAGCTGATCCACGTGTCGTCGGGCGTGATTTTCCAGGACCCGTTGGTCAGGACGAGCAGCTCCTTCGTCGAATTGAGGTACGGGAACGAGAGCGCGTCGTGGCTCCGCTGCAGGAAGTGGGTTTCGTCGTCCTTGCAGGATGTGCCGAGGGCGACCGACGCCAGGCACAAAAACGAAATTATAGCGTGTATTTTCATAAAATCGGATTTTTGATCGTTTCGGGTAAGCGGGTTAGTCGTCCCAGCCGGGATTCTGCGGCCGCAGGTTGGGGTTGATGTCGAGCGCATTCTTCGGAACGGGGTAGAGGTACTTGTAGTCTGCCCATTCCCGGTCGAGAATGTAAACCAGGCAGTTGTCCTTGTTGACACTGTATGTCGTGACGTTGTCGCCCTCTTCGGCGGTCACCTCCACGTACGAAACCCCGGTCTGGTTGCTGCCCGATTTGGGATGGCTCTTCGAGTAGAAGCAGAGGTCGTTCTTTCCGTCGCCGTTCATGTCGAACGGCTTGCCCAGTTCGGGAATGTGGATGCCAGCGAATTCGACCGTCAGTTTGTGGCCCATGCGCCAGCGCATCAGGTCGTTGCGCCGGGTGTTCTCCATGTACAGTTCGATGCTCCGCTCGCGGCGGCATTCGAGTATCCACTTGTCGGTCACCCCGTCGTAGTAGCTGGCCAGATAGGGGTCGGCCGTGGCGGGCATCGCGCCGCTTACGCCCGAACGCTCGCGCAGCGGGCGGATCGTCTTGTTCCACACCGTCTGGTCCATCTCGCCCAGTTCGGCCTTGGCTTCGGCCTCGTTCAACAGGATTTCGGCGTAGCGGAACACCGGGAGCGAGTTGGCGCTGGAGGTGTTGCTCTCGTTCGCATCGTCGTCGGTGTTCCACTTGATGATGCGGTAGTAGGTCAGCTGCGTGGTCAGGCCGGGGAAGACCTTTGCGAATTCGTTGGTCTCCTTGCCGCCGACCTTCTTGACGTAGTAGGGCGTGATGAAGGTCTGGCGCAGGCGGTAGTCGCGGCCGGCGAACTCGTCCTTGAACTGCGTCTTGTTGTATCCGTCCTTGTCCGTGAAGCGCGTCCCGTCGAGGTTCAGGTACATGTTGACGAACGCTTTGGGACCCGAGTTGCGTTGTCCGTAGCTGCCCGAGGCGTAGTACCACGAGGCGTCGTGAAACCGGTTGAGCGTGGCGTTGAACTCGTTGGCCAGGATCACTTCGGTGTACTGCGGCTCCTCGCTCTTGAAGACCTTGCTGTAATTGGTCGTCTCCTCGCCGGCCGTCGAGACCAGCGAATAGGGGCTGTCGCCCATCAGCTCCTCCGAGGCGGCGACGCACGCGCGGAGCCATTCCTCGCTGCCGTCCAGCCCGTGGTACTTCCGCCAGGTTCCCTCGTAGAGGCAGATGCGCGATTTCAGGGCCAGCGCCACATAGCGGTTGATGACGTTGGTGTTGACGTATTTGCTGGCCTTGGAGCACCAGGTGGCGGCGAAGTCGAGGTCTTCGAGGACCTTCTGCATGACGTAGTCGCGCGGGTCGCGGCCCTTGTAGAGCTGTTCGTCGTCGTCGGGGTCGATCGGCTCGTCGTACCAGGGCACGTCGCCGAAGGTCTTGACCTTGTCCCAGTAGAACCACGCGCGCCAGAAGCGGCCGACGCCCTCGTAATGCTTCATCGTCGCGTCGTCCACATAGGGGGCCGCGTCCTTCATGTGCTTGAGGTAATAGTTGACGTTGTAGAGCGGACGCCAGTTGCCCCGCGCCCAGTTGTTGGCCTGCTGGGCGCTGTAACCGCCCGTCTTGAGGAATCCTTCGGTCTGGGTCGTGACGCAGATGTCGCTGTACTGGTCGCCGCGCGTGAGCGTCGCGGCCGAGGGCAGGTGGCTTTCGAGAAAGCCGATCGCATAGGTTTCCAGCGCCGTTTCCGAATTGAAAAAGGTGTCGGTGGTCGTCGAATAGACGGGGTCTTCGTCGAAGAAGCTCTGGCACGAGGCCAGGAGGGACAATCCGGCGATTATCGCTATCTTGTTCAGTATGGGTTTCATGGGATTGCGTGTTAGAAGTTGATGTTCAGTCCGATGGTTACGCTTCGGGTCATCGGGTATCCGTAGCCCTGGCCGTCGGTGCCGGTCTTCGATGCGAAGTCGGCGTCGCCCGCCGTGATCATTTCGGGGTCGTAGTTTTTGGCGTACTTCTTCAGCGGCGACCAGAAGAACAGGTTTTCGCCCGAGACGTAGATGCGCAGTTTCTCGATGTGGGCCTTGCGGGTGATCTGCTGGGGCAGGGTGTAGCCCAGCGAGATGTTTTTCAGGCGGCAGTAGCGCGCTTTCTGCAGGTAGCGGTCGTTGGCGGCGCGCAGCGTGCCGCGTCCGCTGACGGCCAGCGAGCCGCGCAGTCGGGGCCAGTATGCGTTGGGGTTGTCCTCCGACCAGCGGTCGGCGTTCTGCCACGGCAGGCTGTATCCGTAGGGGCGGTCGTATTGTCCCCAGAAGAGCCCCGACTCGCCGGCGGGATACCAGTCGCGTTTGCCGACGCCCTGGAAGAAGACCGCGAAGTCGATGCCGTTCCAGTTTGCGCTGAAGTTGATGCCGTAGTGATAGCGCGGCGAGGAGTTGCCGATCTTGCGCAGGTCGCCGTGGTCGTCGAGGCGGTTGCTGCCGTTGTCCACGACGCCGCTCTCGTCCAGGTCGGCGAATTTCAGGTCGCCGGCGTTCCACGACTTGTTGTCGCCGCTCCAGAAGGTCTTCTCCTGTGCCTTGAGACCCCACTCCTGCGCCTCCTCGTCGGTGGCGAAAAGCCCTACGACGTGGTAACCCCAGATCTCACCCAGCTCCATGCCTTCGTAGTAGGCGTTGGCGTAGAGCGTGGGCAGGGTGTTCGACTTGCTGGTGTATTTGGTGATGATCGACTTGCTGTCCCAGAGCGAGAGGCGCACGCTGTAGTTGAAGGGTTTGTTCGCCACACGGAAACTGTCGGTCCAGCCCAGCGAAACCTCGAAACCGCGGGTGCGCATGTCGGCGTTGTTGCCGTAGGGCGCCGAATAGCCCGTCACGGCCGGCAGCTCGGCTCCGGTGACGAACATGTCGGTCGTCTCCTTCTGGTAGATGTCGCCCACGAAGCTCAGGCGGTTGTTCAGCAGGTTGACGTCCAGTCCGAGGTTGATCGTCGAGGAGGTCTCCCACGTGAGGTTTGCCGGCAGCACGGACGAGGGCGCCGAGGTGTAGGTGCGCTGGCTGCCGTCGACGATCACGCCGGCCTTGTTGAAGTCCAACAGCTCCATGTACTTGTAGGGCGAGACGTTGCCGTTGCCGGCCTTGCCGATCGAGAAACGCCATTTGATGTTGTTGATCCAGGAGATGTCCTTCATAAAGTTCTCCTCCGACATCCGCCAGCCCACGGAGGCCGACGGGAAGAAGCCCCAGCGTTCGTTGCTCGGGAATTTCGAGCTGCCGTCGTAGCGGCCGCTCAATTCCGCGAGGTATTTGCCCTTGTAGGCGTAGCTGGCGCGGTAGAAGATGCCGACGAACCCCCAGTCGTAGCTGTTGGCGTCCTCCAGGACGTAGTCGATGCCGTTCATCAGCGAGTAGTTGGGTTTGCCGTCGACGATGAATCCGTCGCGGCCCATGCGGGTGTTGCGCGCCCGCTTGTGTTCGATGTTCCATCCGGCCATGACGTTCAGCGAGTGGTCTTCGGGCAGCCGCGGGGTGAACGAGAGGTTGGCGTTGCCGCTGTGGTACTCGATCTGCGTCTCGGTGGTGCGCATCGAGCTGCTCGCCGGATAGGAGATCTGGATACCCGGACCGTTGGAGTAGGTGACCTGCGAGATCACGTCGTTCTGGCGCGAGTGGTTGAACAGGTAGGAGTAGTCGGCTTTGGCCACCAGCACGTCCTTGATCAGGTCGATGGTCACGACGGTCGTGTTCTTCATGTCGAACTTGAGGTTGTCGCGGTAGGAGTTGCCCTCGGCCATGTTGGCGTAACCCGTGTAGACGGCCGCCGCGGTCCACGTCCCGTCGGGGTTGGTGACGCGGGTGATCGGGAATCCCTGGTGTTCGAGGTTGCGGCGCACCAGCAGGTTCTGCGCATAGGTCGTCGGCTGGTGGTAGCTGCGGCGCACGAAGTCGGTGTTGTTCTCCACGGTCAGCCATTTGGTGATGTTGACCGTACCTTTGGCCCGGGCGTTCAGCTGGCGGAATTTCTCGTCGCCGACGCGGTAGATGCCGTCCTGCTCGTAATAGCGGGCCGAAGCGATGAAACTGGAGGTTTTGCCGCCGCCCGAAATCCGGATGTTGTGCTGGTGGGCCGTGGTCGATTTCTTGTAGAAGAGGTCGTACCAGTCGGTGTTGCGTCCGTAATACTGGTATTTGCCGCTGGCGTCGAGTTCCCATTCCAGATAGCTCCGGTCGGGGTCGTTCATGCGTTTTTTGTACTCGTCCTCCCAGCTCTGCGTCCAGGGGAAGAAGTTGTTGATGCCCGTCGGCAGATGGTGCGAGTAGCCCACGTAGGCGGTCATGTAGTTGTCGTACCAGGTCTGGCTGTCGGTCTCGTATTTCGGGCGTACGGTCTCGCTGATGATCGAAACGCTGCCGCTGTAATCGACCGAAATCTTATCCTTGCGGGCGCTTTTCGTCGTCACCAGCACCACGCCGAACGCACCCCGGGCGCCGTATACGGCCGTCGAGGAGGCGTCCTTGAGCACCGAGATGCTCTCCACGTCCTCGGGATTCATCGCCGTCAGGTCGCCCTCCACGCCGTCGATCAGGCAGAGCGCCGATCCGCCTGCGCCGATCGACTGCGTGTTCGCACGGATGTTGATCGACGCCGAACGGCTCGGCTTGCCGTCGGCCATCGTGATGTTCAAGCCCGGAATCTGGCCCTGGATCGACCGGAGCAGATAGGCGTTGGGGCGGTTTTCGAGCACCTCGCCCGAAATGTTCTCCACGGCCCCGACGATGTTGCGCCGCCGCTGGGTTCCGTATCCCACGACGACGACCTCGTCCATCAGGTTCTGGTCCTCGGTCAGGACGACCTCCAGTTTGGTGCGGGTTCCGACCTTGACGCGCTGGCTCTTGTAGCCCAGATAGGAGACGGCCAGCATGTCGTCGGGTTTTGCCTGAAGCGTAAAGGCTCCCTGCGCATCGGTCGAAGTGCCCTGCGTGGTGCCTTCGATGAGGATGGTGACGCCTGTGAGCGGCTCACCCTGTTGGGATTTCACGGTTCCGGACACGGCCTTGCTTTGGGCGAGGACCTGTCCCGTCGCCAGCATCAGGAGGATGAAAATTCCCCCCCCCGAGATTTTCCGGCGGATTGCGGATCGGTAGTTAAAAAGATTCATATACGAGGTTCTTTGAAGTGTTTGGGTCAGAGTTCGGTGTGTTTCGGGGCGCGGGTCGTCGTCCGGACGATGCAGTCGCGCAGCCGGGTCAGCTGTTCGGGCGTGGCGGTCAGCCATCTGTGCCGTCCGTCGGGACCGGGGGTGAAATTTGTGAATCCTTTGTCGTCGACGGCGACGGTTCCCGGCTCGCTTTCGGTGAAGTATTCGGGATGGAGCAGGTAAACCACCGACAGCAGGTCCCACGACGCGCGGTCATAGGGCATCTTGTGGTAATTCTTGTAGCCCTCGACGACGGGATGGAGTTTCGCCCAGCCGAAATCGTTCTCGATGGCCGCACCGGGATACATGACCTGCTTTCCCAGCTCGAAGGGGTTCTGCACGATCGGCGTGTCCCATTCGGCGAAGAGTTTCCGCATGGCGGGGATGTCGTTGACGACGTTGAACTCCGCGCGCTGCTTCTCGCCGTAGCTGCCCGCCATGATCGAGAGCGTCTTCACCTTGCGGGCCACCAGTTCGCGGCCCGTGAGGGGCGAGATGTCGTCGGCCGGGCTGTCGAGGAGTTTTGCCAGTTCGGTCGCGAATCCTAAAGAAAGTACGGTTACCGAGCAGTCGGGCTGCGCGGCCAGCGTGCGGCGGTAGAGCGTGACGGGGTCCTCGATCTGCTCCGGGGTCTTGCTCCGGGCGAAGGCCGGGGAGCCGTCTTCGCGGGTCATCGCGCACACCGCCGCCGTGTAGTCGGGAGCGTGGTCGTTGAGCACCGGGGTCGGCGACTGCGCCAGCGGAATGTCGGGGTAGCCGTACCACGTGTTGAGGATGTCGATGTAGTCGGTGGCCGTCGGGCTGAGTTTGTGGTTGCCGATGGCGAGCAGGTCTACGCGGCCGTCGTCCATCGCCTTGTAGATCAGATCGAAGGCCAGTGCGTCGTCGATGTCGTTGCCCATGTCGGTTTCGACGATCAGCCGGATCGGTTCCGGCGCCGGCGCTGCGGACCGGGAGCCGCAGCCCGTGCCCGCGAGCAGCAGGGCGGCCGCTGCGGGGAGCAGTGAGGTTTTCATTTCGGATTCGGGTTTTTAGTTGCCGCCGGAGGCGATGATCGAAGCCAGTCCGGCGATGAAGAAGAGGAACATCACGGCCAGCAGCGTGTTGGTTTTGCGGTCGGCGCCCTTGAACTCCTTCCAGATGAAGACGCCCCACACGGCGGCGATCATCGGCGCGCCCTGTCCGAGCGCGTAGGAGATGGCGGCCCCGGCCTTGCCGGCGGCGATGTAGCTGAAGGCCGTTCCGAGACACCAGACGGCGCCGCCCAGCATGCCCACAAGGTGCGTGGGCAGCGAGCCGCGGAAGTACTCGCGGTAGCTGACGGGCGCTCCGACGAAGGGACGGCGCATGGCGTAGGTGTTGAAGGCGAAGTTGCTCAGCAGCACGCCGACCGAGAAGACGAAGATCGCCGAATAGGGCGTCAGCATGCCTGGCGTCGGGGCCGCGAAGTTGTCGAGGTCCATCGCCGCCGCGACGAACCGGTAGAAGAACGACATCAGCACGCCCGCCACGACGGCCAGTATGATGCCTTTGCGGTTCTGGGCCGCCGAGTCGCCGCTCTTGCGCATGCGCCCCGAGGCGATGCCGTTGCAGATGATTGCGACAACGATGAGCGCAACGCCCAGGAAAAGCACGACGGGATCGCCTTTCGGCGCTCCGACGTAGTTGACGATGACGCCCAGCACCAGCGCGAGTCCCACGCCCAGCGGGAAGGCCACCGAAAGCCCGGCCAGCGATACCGAGGCCGAGAGCAGGATGTTCGAGGCGTTGAAGATCACGCCGCCCAGCACGACGCTGCCGATGCCTCCCCATTCGGCCTGCGCGAGGTCTTCGAGGAAGGGACGGCCCTCGGTCCCGATGCTTCCCATCGTGAAGCCCAGGAGAATGGCGAAGAGCACCATGCCGATCACGTAATCCCAGTAGAAAAGCTCGTAACGCCAGGTCTTGCCGGCGAGTTTCTGGGTGTTTCCCCACGAGCCCCAGCAGAGCATCGTGATGAAGCAGAAGATGACTGCCAAAGAGTAGCTGTTAACAACGAACATAGTATTTGAGTTTTAAGGTTTTCGTTCGGTTCAGGCGAGGGTCTCCAGCTCCCCGCGCCACGGTATCGAGGCCTGTGCGCCCATGCGGGTCACCGAGACCGAGGCGCTGTGTGCGGCGAACCGCACGGCGTCGGCCAGACTGCGGCCTTCGGAGAGCGCCACCAGCAGGGCGCCGTTGAAGACGTCGCCGGCGGCGGTCGTGTCTACGGGCGTGACCGTGCGCGCCGGGATCAGCAACTCCTCCGCGGGGGTCCGGATCAGCGCGCCTTCGCTGCCCAGCGTGACGATGACGTTGCCGACGCCTTTCGCCAGCAGCGCCCCGGCCGCTTTCGAGGCGTCCTGCACGGTGTGCACGGGGATTCCCGTCAGCGTTTCGCTTTCCGTGCGGTTGGGGGTGATCAGGTAGACCTTGCGCAGCAGTTCGTCGGCGAGCGGCATGGCCGGGGCCGGGTTGAGCACTACGCGGGTTCCTGCCGCATATGCCTTTTCGATGGCGCAGGCCACCGTTTCCATCGGGATTTCGAGCTGTACGAGCAGGTATTCGGCTCCGGCGATGCGGTCCGCCACGGCGTCGATCGCCTCGCACGTGAGGCTGTGGTTGGCACCGGGAGCCACGGCGATGCAGTTCTCGCCGTCCTGCGAGACGAAGATCAGCGCCGTACCGGTCGGGGTGTCCTTGGCCGTGAAGAGGGCCTCGGTGTTGATGCCGTCGGCGGCGAACTGCTGCCGGAGGGCTGCGGCGCCGGCGTCGTCGCCCAGACACGAGACGAAGGCCACGTCGCCGCCCAGGCGTGCGGCCGCGACGGCCTGGTTGGCCCCTTTGCCGCCGTTGGACTGCATGAAGCGCGCCTCGCCGACGGTCTCGCCCGGGCGGGGCAGGTGTTTGACGCAGGCAATCATGTCGATGTTGGTACTGCCTATTACCAGAATCTTGTTCATGTTCGGTTATCGTTGGTTAATTTCTGTCGTTTTTTCGCCCTGCGGGGTCCGGATGCGGCTCAACCCCGCGGAGATGCGGTTTTTCGGTTTTCAGGTCGTCCGCCGATTGTCCCCGATGCCGTTTCTTGCCGTTTTGCGCCCGTTGTTTTCATAAGGTGTCTTTGCAGAATACGGTTCTTATGGGGCCTGTAGCAGATGTTCGGTTTTCGGATGCTATCTTTTTAGCCCTGTTTGCGCTTATCGTTTGCGCAAATATAATTACTTTTTGGAAACCTCCAAAATTATTTTACCGTTTTTCTTTTCTTTTTCGATATTTTTCATATATTTGTCATGGGTGAACTGAAAATAAAGCAATGAAAAAAGAAACTCTCGTTAGCATCGCCGAACGTTCCGGATGTTCGATTTCCACTGTTTCGCGCGTTTTGAGCGGCAATGCGGCCAAATACCGCATCAGTCAGCGTACCGTGGCGCGCGTGACAGAGGAGGTCAAACGCTGCAACTATACGCCCAGCCTGCTGGCAAAGGGTTTACGCACAAATCGTACCGATACGATCGGGCTGCTGATTCCGAACATCGAGAATTCGTTTTTCGCCGGCGTTGCGGGCGTGGTGATCCGCGAGTCGCGCAATTATAATTATAAGGTGGTGGTGGTCGACACGCAGGAGGACGAGCGCAACGAGCAGGACGGACTGTCGGCGCTGCTGGCGCGGCGGGTGGACGGCATCGTCGCCGCGCCGTGCGGCAGCAATTCGGAGCTGTTCGCCAGTGTGCAGGAGGGCGGCATGCCGCTGGTGCTGATCGACCGCTATCTGCCCGACGCCGGGATGCTCTCCTATGTCACGACGGACAATTACCGCGGTGCGGTGATGGCGACCGAGTACCTGCTCGAAAACGGACACCGCCGCATCGCCTGCATCCAGGGCACGCCCCATTCGATGCCTGTGCGGGACCGCGTGCGGGGATTCGGCGACACGCTGCGGGCGCACGGCCTCGGGGACCGGATCGTGGTGACGGGCGAGGATTTCTCGGTGCAGAACGGTTATCTGGAGACCAAGCTGGCGCTGGCCCGGGAGGAGCGGCCCACGGCGATCTTCGCCTTGAGCAACCTAATTCTGCTCGGGGTGGTGAAGGCGGTGCACGAGTCGGGCCTGCGGATTCCCGACGACATTTCGGTCGTTTCGTTCGACGACAACATGCTTTTCAACTACCTCGATCCGGCGATCACCTGCATCGGCCAGCCGACGGACGAGATCGGCACGCTGGCCGTGAAGCTGCTCATTCGCGCCGTCCGCGAGCCCGGCGCGGCGCCTTCGCACCTGCACCTGCCGCCGTCGCTGATCATCCGCCGCTCGGTGCGCAACCTGCTGCTGTGAGAAAACGAAAAGCGCACCGTATTTATCCGGGTTATTGTTTGATAAGGGTATGCCTTATGCCAGAACCGGCATGCCGCATTTTTCAGGATCAATTCATTTTCGGTCAATTCAATATAAAATAAAGCGCTGGCCGATGCCGCTAACAGTATGATCAACGGGATAAACGGAATGAGCAGTAAGGAGCTTTTTTCCGGAACGTAAAGGATTGTTAATGGAATTATGCATGCAAAAGTCAGAATAGGTATAAAACAAGCCCAGATCGTTATCGAACTCCAAATCGAACGCTTATAAGTTTTCATGTTTATTGAGGATATGATGCAATCCGGGAGTTTCCACCGTGAAGCCCTTCTCGCGTAATGTTTGAATTAAATCCGGATAATCTCGTTCATCGACCAAATCGGTCACATAACGCCATGATTTCTTCGCCGGCGTCATCACCTGAATATAAGGCCGCGATAATCCGCCCTTATAGCCGATTTCAATTTTTTCAATAGTATTGAATTGAAATTCAGCATACCAGAAGCGATATGCCGGATTTTGGACAATCAATGAATTCTCCGTTAAAACAACATAAAATAATTGAGTTGCAGTACACGCTACAATAAAAGACAGGACACAAAGTTCAATAACAAGAAAAACAAGAAAGCCTTTCAGATTTCCAATCGTCATCAATAAAAACAGGGCCAATATAACAACGATCGGTTTCAAAGTGTACATTGAAGTAGACTTTTTGATGGAACGGCGGTAAATTTTCATAACTGTCATTATCTAACTCTATGTCTTTTTTATTGAGACTTACGGATTGATAGAATTTGTTCGGAGCTTAATTTCCCGTCAAGGAAAAGACGCTGCTCTTCAGTCAACGTCGCTCCCGGGAATTTTTTAGGTTTCAATGTCTTTAAGAATTCATACCTATATCGTAATTCCAATTGGGAATAAATCTCTATATCGGAATTCCCTTTGCGATAGTCGGCTGTGAAATTCCCGCCGGCCGTCGAAAATACCCCATAGGAATTCGAATAAAGTCCGCTTGCAAACTTTCCGTCAACAAACAGTCCTTCCATAAAATAATATTTACGTCCTGAAGCCTTGTGGATATATAATATGCCGTCTCCGTTCGGTTTGCCTTTTACACAGACACCGACATAGATAGACTTTTTGTACCAGATCGTATCCGTTCCAAAACAGTGTCCGTTTTTGAAATCACCGACGCATACCGCTCCCGATTTCCAGAACTGTATACCCCGCCCGGAATACTCGCCATCCTTGAATTCGCCGTAGTAGCGGTGCCCGTTCTTTTTGTAATGCGTGCATACTCCGTTGGGGATGCCCCGCTCGAAATGGCCGATATAAATGCCCAGCGAATCGGAATAGAGCACCCCTTCGCCGCAAGGGTATTGACCCTCGTAGCGGATTCCGTTTCCAACGATGACCGTGTCACACACGGCGCCGAAGGAAAAATTCGCATACAGCGAAACGAGACTGAAAATAAATAATTTATACATATCCGTATATTTTTAGGATTCGTATTATTGAGATGCTATTATTACCCCCCCCCTCCCCCATGTTCCGATGCAAGTCCTGCCACAAAATGGACAGGCGGAATTATGACATTGGCAAGGGACGTTATGACACGCAGACTGTAAGATAATGATAAATGTTGCTATCTGCAATATATGGTCAAAAAATGTAAATTGAAAAATGATCTGATTTGTTTGGAATCAGTGCTGAATCAGTATCCGTCAGTCTCGTTTGGTAAATTGGGCAATACGATATTGCAATGCTCGTTTGCTGATGAAAGAGCGGAGCCGGACCCTGAAAAGCAGTATCCCGGAGATATGGGATAACTCTCTGCCGCCTTTGCGATTGATTGTTCCGCTCCTATTTATAGCATGACGGACATCAGATGACGGGGCGCAACGTAAATGCGGATAGACCTGGATTTGCGTTGTTTGCGGCGCGTGTCCCGATCTGTCAGGATTCGGGCGAAAAATCGTCCCGAATCGGGCCTTTTTGCCCTGTGTGCATGAAAAAAGCGGCTGCCCTGTTCGGTAACCGCTTGATTCCTCGAGCTGACACCGGGACTTGAACCCGGGACCTCTTCCTTACCAAGGAAGTGCTCTACCACTGAGCTATGTCAGCAACATTTCTCTTTCGAGTGGTGCAAAAGTACATAAGAAAAATGAAAAGACCAAAAATTTGTACACTTTTCATAATTATTTTCTACCTTTACTACCAAATCATAATAAAAACCAGATGAAACGCATCTTAATAGTAGGCGCAGGCGGTCAGATCGGTTCCGAACTGACCGTTTACCTGCGCAGTATCTACGGCGGCTCGAACGTCGTCGCTACCGACATGCGCGAGTGCCGGTCGCTGGCCGGGGACGGTCCTTTCGAGGTGCTCAACGCCCTCGACGCAACGGCCATGGCCTCGGTCGTGGCCCGTCACCGCATCGACACGATCTTCAACCTCGTGGCCCTGCTGTCGGCCGTCGGCGAACGCAATCCCCAGATGGCCTGGAACGTCAACATGGGGGCGCTCAACAATTCGCTCGAAGTGGCCCGGCAGCACCATTGCGCGCTGTTCACCCCCTCGTCGATCGGCGCCTTCGGGCCGTCGTCGCCCAAGGACAAAACCCCGCAGGACACGATCATGCAGCCGACGACGATCTACGGCATCTGCAAGGTCACGGGCGAACTGCTCGGGAACTACTACCACCACAAATACGGCGTCGACACCCGTTCGGTGCGTTTCCCGGGCATCATATCGAGCGTCACGCTGCCCGGCGGCGGTACGACCGACTACGCCGTGGAGATTTACTACGAGGCGATCCGGAGCGGCAAATTCACCTGTCCCGTTCCGTCGGATGTCTACATGGACATGATCTACATGCCCGACGCCCT